>JACCDV010320983.1_pt1 | contig 10326 bp, 10 predicted proteins | sample 7446131 | NCBI WGS metagenome assembly JACCDV01 (sample SAMN15323448, study PRJNA562643) | freshwater metagenome | isolation source: river surface water | place: USA:Blue River Watershed | collected 2017-08-17
CCAGCGCGCAGCCCCAAAGTCACGCGGTCCACCGACGGACGGGCGCGTTCAGGGTACCTGACGGAGAGTTGGGCAACATCTAAAAACATGGCGTGATTGTAGAGAGGACGTTTGGCGCTACCTACAATGCCGCATGGTCTTTAGTGCGCGCTGGTTTTTACGTTGTGTGTTGGTGGTGCTGGCATTGCTGTTGGCGCTGCCAGTGTTGACCGTGCTGTTTTCGTGGGCGCAGTGGAACAGCACCACAGCGAGCATCTTGTCTGAAATGGCCAGCACGGTGTTACCCGACTACGTGGGCACATCGCTGTTGTTGTGTGTGCTGGTGAGTGTGGGCGTGATCAGCATGGGCACCGTGTCTGCCGCAGCCGTCACTTTGTTTGACTTTCCGATGCGCCGCAGCTTGGAATGGGCGCTGCTCTTGCCGCTGGCCATGCCCGCTTATGTGGTGGCTTATGCCTTCACCGACTATTTGCAATTCAGCGGCCCGCTGCAAACCAGCATTCGCGAGGCCTTTGGCTTGGAAGGGCGCGTATTTCCTGAAGTACGCAATGTGTGGGGCGCGGCATGTGTATTTACGTTAGCGCTTTATCCGTATGTGTATTTGCTGGCTCGTACGGCTTTGTCTGAGCGGGCCAACCATTTGATGGAAGCTGCGCGTTTGCTCGGTGCACCACTCTCACGCCGCATCTTTCGCGTGGCCTTGCCACTGGCGCGACCCGCCATTGCAGCAGGCACGGCCTTGGCCCTGATGGAGACCTTGGCCGACTTTGGTGTGTCGAGCTACTTTGGCATTCAAACCTTCACTGCGGGCATTTACAAAGCTTGGTTGGTCATGGACAACCGCATGGCTGCGGCACAACTGGCCACCCTGCTTTTGGTGGTGGTGGTGGTACTTTTGGCTGCCGAGCAACGCGCGCAATCGCGCTTACGTTTTGCCAGCACACGGGTAGACCGCCACGGCAACGAATCCCAACCTTTGAAACTGCATGGAGCATCTGCCGCAGTTGCGTGGACGCTGTGCATACTACCCGTTTTGTGTGGTTTTGTGTTGCCTGTGCTCTTTATGTTGCGCGCTTTGTTGCAAGGCGACGGCGTGGTCGATTTGCCGTGGGATCGTTTCATGCAGTGGTCAGCTACCAGCTTGTCATTGGGCTTACTCACCGCTTTGTTGGCGGTTGGGGCTGCGCTGCTGTTGGCCGCGCAAGCCCGCATGCACCCGAGCTGGGTCACGCGCCAAAGCATGCGCGTGGTGAGCTTGGGCTATGCCGTGCCGGGCGCAGTGATTGTGGTCGGTTTGTTGTTGCCCGTGGGTTGGTTACAAGCCACTTGGCCACAGTCGGGCGTGGGCTTTTGGCTCACCGCCACCGTGCTCGGTTTGGTGTGGGCCTATCTTGTGCGCTTTGTGGCTGTGGCCATGCAATCTGTGCAAAGCGGCTATGCGCGTGTGCCGGCCTCGCTCGACGACACCGCCCGCATGCTAGGCACATCAGGCATGTCTCTGGTGCGCCGTGTGCATTGGCCGCTGCTGAAAAAGCCACTCGCCGCCGCCACGTTGCTGGTGCTGGTGGATGTCATGAAAGAGCTGCCCGCCACCTTGGTGCTGCGCCCTTTCAACACCGACACCTTGGCCGTGATGGCCTACCAACTGGCCCGTGACGAACGCTTGGGTGAAGCCGCATTGCCCTCGCTGGCCCTCGTGCTGGTGGGCCTTTTGCCCGTGATTTTGCTCAGCCGCACCCTACGCCGGGACTGAGTTAGACGCTAAGTCAACCAAATTCTCGGGGCTATTTGACTGACATCAAATGAGAATGATTCGCATTTGATGTATACTTGCGCCAAGCTTTTTAACTTGGAGTCGCTTTTCATGCGCCGCACCCTCACTGTTTTGTCTCTGACCGCCTCTGCCCTTTGCGCTGCTTTGTTCAGCAGCTCGGCTTTGGCTAACGACCAGGTCATCAACCTGTACTCAGCCCGCCACTACCCCACAGACGAAGCGCTGTACAGCGACTTCACCAAAGCCACAGGCATCAAGATCAACCGTGTGGATTCGGACGACGCTGGCATCATCGCCCGCCTCAAGGCCGAAGGGGCTGCATCGCCCGCCGACGTGATTTTGTTGGTCGACGCCGCCCGTTTGTGGAAAGGCGAAGTCGATGGCATGTTCTTGCCCGTCAAGTCGAAAGCCTTGGAAACCGCCGTCCCTGCGCAACTGCGCTCCAAGCCCACCGACGACGGCACAGCTTGGTTTGGTTTGTCCACCCGTGCTCGCGTGGTGGTGTACGACAAGCTCAAGGTCAAACGCGAAGACGTGGACACCTACGAAGAATTGGCCGATGCCAAGAACAAAGGCAAGCTGTGTATTCGCTCTGGCTCGCACCCCTACAACCTGAGCTTGTTTGGCGCGATGACCGAGCACCTCGGCCCCGCCGCCACGGAAAACTGGCTCAAGGGCATGGTCGAGAACATGGCACGCGCACCCAAAGGCGGTGACACCGATCAAATCAAAGCGGTGGCCAGCGGCGAGTGCGGTATTGCGGTGACCAACAGCTATTACTTGGCGCGCTTGATGCGCTCTTCCAACCCCGCCGACAAAGCCGTAGCCGAACGCGTGGGCGTGGTGTTTCCCAACCAACAAAGTTGGGGTACGCATGTGAACGTGGCCGGCGGTGCAGTAGCGCGCTATTCGAAAAACCAAGCCAACGCTGTGAAATTTTTGGAATACCTCGTCAGCCCCGAGGCCCAAAACCACTTCGCCAACGGCAACAACGAGTGGCCGGTGGTCAAAGGCTTGAAGCTGGAGAACCCCGCACTCAAAGCCATGACCGGCGGCAACTTCAAAAGTGAGTTGGTGCCCATCAGCGCCGTGGGCATGAACCAAATCAAGGTGCAACAAATGTTGGACCGCGTGGGCTTCAAGTAAACCCACCTTAGCTGCACGTCACGCACGTGCAGCACTATGCAAACAGCCAGCCACTCACGCCTTCGGGTTGTTGATAGCCAGCGATTGATCAGGCAGCTTGCCTGCCTCCTTTTCAATGTTGGAATTTCAAATGGAACAACCCCAAAGCTTTGCTGCGCGCGACACGCACTCGCCCGCACACTCCTCTCAAACACCCAGCCACTTGTTGCCTCTGGCCGCCTTGATGTTGGCGAGCTCCATGGGCGCGGCGCAACCCGCCTTTGCACAAAGCGAAGAAAAGACGCTCAAAACCGTCACCGTCAAAGACACGCAAGACCCCAACCTGTCGAGAGAAAGTTTGCTGGTCAAACAAACCGGCATTGCCAAAGGCAAGCAACAACTCAAAGACATCCCACAAACCGTGACAGTCATGACCGAGAAGTTGATGGCCGATCGCAACTACGACGACTTCCGCGAAGTGCTCAAGTCCACCGCTGGCGTGACGTTTCAAGCCGGCGAAACCGGCGAAGAAGATGTGCGCATGCGCGGCTTCTCACTCGGCCAAGCGGGTGACATTTATGTCGATGGTCTGCGTGACGCGCCTCTGATTGAGCGCGACACCTTCAACACCGACCGTGTCGAAGTACTCAAAGGTTCGGCCTCGATGTTGTTTGGCAAAGGCTCCACCGGCGGCGTGGTGAACCAAGTGAACAAGCAACCGTTCTTGATGGACCAAAACGAAACCAACGTGACCATCGGTAGCGGTCAGATGAAGCGCGTCACGGCAGATATGAACAAGCAAACCGGCGAGTCTTCGGCGTTCCGAGTGAATGCCATGACGCACGATGCAGACAACTGGGGTGCCAAAGTGGGCAAAAAAGGTATCGCTGGTGCGTATCGAACGGGCATTGGCGAACGCGACGAATACACCGTTGGTCTGTATCACCTAGAGACAGATGGACGCCCCCTGTACAACCACCCATGGCTCATTGATAACGGTCGGACCATTAATGGCGGCGGCGGGATGGGTAGTGGCGCAAATACAAGCGGAACTATCGTTCCAGTGTTGGATGCGCGAAATTACTACGGCTTAGAAAGCGATTACCTCCGCACCAAGACAACCTATGCAACATTGGGCCATCAGCACCGCTTTGATCAAGATAGAGAACTGAAAACAACCGTTCGCGTAGGCCGCTACAGCCGCGACCTACTTGCTAGCGCAATTGGTTTCCGAGATCTAACCACATTGTCGGTGACGGATAGCACAAGATTGACCCGAACTCCAAAAGGAAGACGTGGTGAAAGTGATGTCATTCAAGCTCAAAGTGACTACACCGGCAAATTCAATTGGCTTGGTTTGAAACACAGTTTAATTGCTGGGGTAGATTTCAGCCAGGAAGAAGCCAAGCGCAATAACAGCGCAACCGATCCTTTAACAAGCACATACACAACCGTTGGCAATCCCGATAGCGGCACGACAGTTATTGATACGCGTGTTATCGGAATGAATACCTTCAAATCACAAAATCTTGGCATTTATGCCCAAGACACCCTCGCAATAAATGAAACCGTCAAATTGATCGGCGGTATGAGAGTCGAAAATTTCTCTGCCACTTACAGAGATGTCAATGGATATAGCGTTAGTCTCAATAAAACGCTCCCCAGCCCTCGTCTCGGAGCACTATGGCAACCAACGGAATACGCCTCGTACTACACATCCTTTGGTACCTCTTACAACACATCTGGCGACTCTTATCAATACGGTTTAGGTACGGCATTAAGCCCAACAGTCTTGGATAGACGAAGCAATACGTACGTCGCAAACACAAGCCTGACCACCCTGAACACACCACCCGAGAAAAGTCGTAATTTTGAAATCGGCGGCAAGTATGACCTGTTCCAGAAACAGGCGCTCTTGGGCGTTGCCCTATTCCACTCAGAGAAGTACAACGAACGAAACACAGACGTTGATTCCGCTACGAATCAGTACCTTCTTTCGGGTAAACGTCATGCCACCGGAATGGAGTTCAACTTCGCAGGACGGATCACGCCCGCTTGGGAAGTGTTCTACAACCACACGTGGATTCCAGGAGCAAAAATTGACGTGAGTAGCGTATCCGCAACCACTTGCAACACTGCTAACCCACCAGTCTGCACCCCGAATAACGCACAGCAAAAAGGCGACCGTCCAGCACTGACCCCCAAACACAGCGCAAGCTTGTGGAGCACCTACCGCATCAACACCGCCTGGCGTGTCGGTGGAGGCTTGAATTACCGTGGCGAGCAAAACCCTGACGGCGCACGTCTTGTGGTCGCCCCCGCCTTCACCACGGTGGACGCGATGGCCGAGTACGCCATCAACGACGCCAACTTGCTCAAGTTGAACGTGTCCAACCTCACCAACAAGCTCTATGCCGACACCTTGTACCGTGGCTTTTACGGCCCCGGTGCACCGCGCCGCGTGGAACTGAGTTGGAAATCGATGTTCTAAAGGAAAGCCCATGCTGCTGCACCTGCGCCATGTCCTCACCGCCGAGGAACTTGAAACTGCTCAATCCTTGTTGGGCAACGATGCCCCCTGGCTGCAAGGGCGCATCAGCGCAGGTGCGCAAGCCGCAACGGTCAAGAACAACACACAGCTGTCGCAAAGCAGTGCACAAGCCAAGCAGTTGCAAGCGCTCATCTTGACGGCTTTGAAACGCGACGCTTTATTTTTCTCGGCAGCTTTGCCACGCAAAATTTTCAACCCGCTCTTCAACCGTTACTGCGGCGAAGCCAACCACTTTGGTCCTCACGTGGATGGTGCAGTGATGCACTCACAGGCCACAGGTGAATGGGTACGCCCCGATGTCTCGTGCACCGTTTTCTTAAGCGCTCCCGCCCGCTACGCCGGCGGTGAGCTGCTGGTGCAAGACACGTATGGCAGCCGAGGCGTCAAGCTCGCCGCGGGCGATGCAGTGCTCTACCCCGGCACCAGCGTGCACGAGGTGACGCCTGTCACACGCGGTGAACGCGTGGCGAGTTTTTTCTGGATTGAAAGCATGGTGCGCAGCGACGAACAACGCCGCACCCTGTTCGAGCTTGACATGAACTTGCTCAAGCTGCGCGCGCAACTGGGCGAAACGCCTGAGACCACAGCGCTCACGGGCGTGTATCACAACCTGCTGCGCCAGTGGGCCAACACTTAAGCTGCGCATGAACACGCTTTACCCGCACCACATTTCCAACGCACGGCTGCGCTACACCATCGCAACTGTGCTGCTGATACACGCAGGCTTGCTGTGGGTGGTGCAACGCGAACTGGCCGAGTTGCCCGCCTCCAACGAATCAGGCCAAGTGATGATGGCGGATGTGGTCTCTGACATGCCCAACCCCGCGCCGCTCGCACCCGCCAAACCTTCACAACAACCTGTGCCCACTTCCACGCCGACAAAGAGCGCGACCAAAACCGACGCGCCCGCGCTCACCCCCAACAGCAGCAACGCCCAAGAAACCGCCGCGGCGTCTACCTCAGCTGCTGCACCCTCTACCGCATCGGGCAAAACAGGTGCCCCCAGTTTGGTCGAACCTTCTGCCGATGCCGACTATTTGAAAAACCCACCACCCGCCTACCCCCGCGCCAGCCGCCGTTTGGGCGAACAAGGCACGGTCATCGTGCGCGTGTTCATCAGCACACAAGGCTTGCCTGAAAAAGCCGAGGTGCGCACCTCCAGTGGTTTTGCCCGTTTAGACCAAGCCGCTTTGGATGCGGTACAGCGTTGCCGATTCTTGCCGGGCCGTCGCAGTGGCACGCCAGAGGCCATGTGGTTCAACATCCCCGTTCGTTTTGTTTTGGAGTAAGTCATGCAGGCATCTTTTGATTTTTCGCACATTTGGTTGCAAGGTGAATAGGTCAAACGGGGCGTCTTGTTGCTATTGCTCAGCATGTCCGTGGTGAGCTGGGTGGTCATTTTTCTCAAAGCCGTTGACGTGTGGCGTCACAAAGAAAATGCACTCAACAGCGAGCAGTTTTGGCACTGCACCAGTCTGGCTGAAGGTTTGGCGGTGTTGAGCCAGCGTTCAGGCAATTTGTTTTTCCATTTGGCGCAAACTGGACAAGAAGCCACCGAACACCACCAAGCTGCCCAAGAGCAATTGCACGACCGCTTGGATGTGAGCGACTGGGTCACCCGATGCCTGCGCAACGGCATTGACGATCACACCAGCCAGCTGCAAAACTGGTTGGCCATCTTGGCTTCTATTGGTTCTACTGCGCCCTTCGTCGGTTTGTTTGGCACCGTGTGGGGCATTTATCACGCCTTGGTCAACATCGGCACAACGGGCAATGTGGGCATCGACGCAGTGGCCGGCCCGATTGGCGAAACCCTCATCATGACGGCGCTGGGTTTGGCCGTGGCCATTCCAGCGGTGCTGGGCTACAACGCACTGGTGCGTGGCAACAAATTCATCATTGCCCGCATGAACCGTTTTGCACATGACCTGCACGCCTACTACGTCACCGGTGCACGTGTGCACAGCAACGCTGCAACGAGGGTCTAAACCATGTCGTTTGAAGCCCATGACAACAGCGATGAAGTGATGAGCGAAATCAACATGACGCCTTTGGTGGACGTCATGCTGGTGTTGTTGGTCATCTTCATCATCACGCTGCCCGTGATTCAACACGCCGTCAAAGTCGATTTGCCCAGCGCCAGCAGCACACGCAGCGCCCCACCGCCCGACAACTTACAACTGTCGATTGATGCTCAGGGCCAATACTTTTTAGGCAAGCAAGCGCTTGATGCCAACGGCTTGTTCGCCCGCTTGCAGGCAGAAGCCAGCAAAGACCCGCAACCTCAGCTCTACATTCGCGGCGACAAGCGTGTGCCCTATGAGTTTGTGGCGCAGGCCATGAGTAGCGCCAAGCGGGCAGGCATGCAGCGCGTGGGCTTTGTCACCACACAGCCATGAGCAAGCCCACATCGGATGCACTAGATGCAAACAAATCAGTCGTTGCACCAACGGCGACCACCGTGCCACGCACAGTTGAAAGCCACGAGTTGCTGGGCGTTCAAGGTGTGCTCTACATCCGCCATCAAAACGAGGTTTACCGCCTACAAACCACCCGCTTCGGCAAATTGATTCTGACCAAATAAAAAAGGGCCTCACTCGCGTGAGGCCCAAAGGATGAACACCTGAGGTGTTTTAGAAACGCTTATTTAGCAAATGGTTGAGGACGTGGTGTGATGTCCGAAGAAGGAGGCAGCTGTGGAATCTTGAAGTTAGGTTGGTCACCCGTCAACGAGATCATGAAGGCCACGAGTTTGGCGTTTTCATCGGCAGTGAATTTACGACCCAACTGGATACGGCCCATCACATCAACTGCCTCAGACAAGGTGTTGGCCTCGCCGTCGTGGAAGTAGGGATAGGTCAACTCCACATTGCGCAGGGTGGGCACTTTGAAGTTGAAACGGTCAGCATCTTTGCCAGTCACAGCAGCTCGGCCATCGCCTGTAGCGCCTTTGTAGGGTTCAACCAAACCCATTTTTTGGAACGAGTTACCACCCACCGCTGGACCGTTATGACAGCCTACACAACCAGCCGACTTGAACAGTTTGTAGCCATCTTGCTCTTGTTGGTTCAGAGCTTTTTTGTCTCCCGCCAACCACTTGTCAAAGCGCGAGTTGGGCGTGACCAAGGTACGCTCGAACTCAGCAATCGCGGTAGTCACTTTGTCAATGTCAATCTTGTCTGTGCCAAACACTTTTTTGAACTCGCTGACATAGCCAGGAATCGACTGCAAGATGTTGACCGACAGTTCATGGTTAGACGCCATCTCACCGGGGTTGGCAATCGGGCCGCCCGCTTGGGCTTTGAGGTCGGCTGCGCGGCCATCCCAAAACTGTGCGAGGTTCATGCTCGAGTTGAGCACGGTAGGCGCATTAATCGGGCCTTGTTGCCAGTTATGACCAATCGAGGTTTTCAAGTTGTCCGTGCCACCTGCCGAGAGGTTGTGACACGAGTTGCACGAAATAAAGCCCGACTTCGACAAGCGTGGGTCAAAGTACAGCTTCTTACCCAGCTCCACCATGTCTGGGCTCGCCGACTTGTAGGCTTTGATGGGGGAAATGGGCTCTTTGCCTTCGGCCTGAACCAGCGAATACATGGGCAAGCCAAGCAACAAGGCAACCCCCAAAACCGTCAAACGTTTCAACATCATCGTTACTCCTTCAATTTGTCGAAAAAATCAATTCGATGGGGCAATGGTGCTTGTCTTGCGTTTTCCCTTATTGACTCACATCAAAAATCCAATCAATTGGCGACCTATGGCAACTATAGGTATTTCCAATGGTCGCTTGGCCATTTGCTCTTTATGGTTGGTGGGTTAACTCTTTTGCCTTTTGTGACCTCATGACACTCACCGAACTCCGCTACCTCATCGCCCTGGCACAAGAAGGAAGCTTCAGTCGCGCAGCTGAGGTGTGCGCCGTCAGTCAGCCTACGTTGAGCCAGAGCATTGCGCGCCTCGAAAGCGAGCTGGGCATTCCGCTGTTTGAACGTGGCATTGGTTTTGTCAGCCCCAGCGAGGCCGGCATGCGCATCGTGGCGCAAGCGCGTGTGGTGATGGACGAGGTGGCCAAGGTCAAACAACTTGCACAGTCTGGCCAAGACCCTTTGTCGGGCACGTTGCGCATCGGCCTGATTCACACCGTAGCGCCGTATTTGCTGCCTCGTTTGATTCAGCATCTGACGGTGAGCGCACCGGACATGCCTTTGGCGATTGAAGAAAACATGACCGCCAACTTAGCCAATATGCTGCGCGACAACTTGATTGATGTGGCGATATTGGCCTTGCCGTTCGAAGCGCCTGGTGTGCTCACGCGCCATTTGTATGACGAGCCGTTCAAAGTGATCGTGCCTCGCAAACACGCTTGGCATGCCCGCACATCGATTGACGCAGCCGACATAGACGGCCAAGAGCTGTTGTTGCTCAAGGGTGGCAATTGTTTCAGAGACCAAGTGCTTGAGGCGTGCCCCAAAGTCAGCGCCCCTGACTCGGATGCACAACTCGGACACTCGCTTGAAACCATTCGCAGCATGGTGGCTTCGGGTTTGGGCATTTCGGTGCTACCCGAAAGCGCCACCTTGCCCCCACATGCCAACGACATGATTCACGTCTTGCCGTTTTCCGACCCCGTGCCTTATCGCCGCATCGGTTTGGCTTGGCGGGTCGGCTTTGTTCGCCCCAAGGTCATTGATGTGTTGGCTCAAGCGGCACAGCCTGAAGCTTAGGAGCTAGCGCACACGCAGGGCTGGATGGTGTTGAGCCACGCCATCACGTCTTGCTCTAAACGTGCTTGGTCTTCAAACACTTCATGCGTGCCCGCCACCGGCATGAGCTGAGCCAAGGGCTGCGATTGCAGCAGCATGTGGGCGCAATGCATGGG
>JACCDV010474641.1_pt1 | contig 10326 bp, 8 predicted proteins | sample 7446131 | NCBI WGS metagenome assembly JACCDV01 (sample SAMN15323448, study PRJNA562643) | freshwater metagenome | isolation source: river surface water | place: USA:Blue River Watershed | collected 2017-08-17
TGCAGCGCCATCAGTGCCTGCAGCAGTGGAAACACCCGTTGCCGTAGAAGCCGCTGTTTCAGCCATCGAGAACCAAATCCAAGCAGCCCAAGCCGCTCCCGAGCCCTTGAATAACGCCGATGGATCTCGTTTTTACTCTCCCTTGGTATTGAACATCGCCCGCACAGAAGGTGTGAGCATGTCAGAATTGGAAACCGTTCCCGGTACCGGCAAAGAAGGTAGGGTAACCAAATCCGATATTTTGGCTTACGTATCGAACCGTGGTAATGCTACTCAGACAGCTGCCGCAGTTCCTGCAACCGCTCCCGCGGTAACAGCTGCCCCCGCAGCCCCTGTTGCTGCAGCTCCCGCACCTGCAAAAGTTGAAGTGAAAACCAGCGTATCGCTGAACCCCGGTGATGAAGTCATCGAAATGGATCGCGTACGCAAACTCATCGCCGATCATATGGTGATGAGCAAACATACCTCCCCCCACGTAACAAGTTTCGTGGAAGCCGATGTGACCAACTTGGTGAATTGGAGAAATCGCGTGAAAGATTCATTCAAAAAACGCGAAGGTGAAAACATCACTTTTACCCCCATTTTCATTGAAGCCGTTGCTAAAGCAATCAAGGATTTCCCCATGATCAACGTAAGCGTGGATGGCAGCAGTATCATCAAACGCAAAAACATCAACGTGGGAATGGCCGTGGCTCAGCAAAATGGCAACTTGATCGTTCCTGTGATTAAAAATGCCGATACCATGAACTTGCTTGGATTAACCCGTGCAGTCAATGAATTGGCCAATCGCGCCCGTATCGGTAAATTAACACCCGATGAAATCCAAGGCGGAACCTATACCCTTACAAACGTGGGTAGCTTCGGTAACGTACTCGGAACTCCAGTAATCAACCAACCCCAAGTGGCCATTATGGCCGTGGGTGCAATCCGCAAGAAACCCGCTGTGCTCGAAACAGAGTATGGGGATGTGATTGCGATCCGACATATGATGTACTTGTCTCACAGCTACGATCACCGTGTGGTGGATGGTGCTTTGGGTGGTATGTTCGTGCGTCGCGTGGCAGATTACCTGGAGCAGTGGGATGTGAACCGCGAGATCTAACATCGCCCTAACCACCTTTTCCGTAACTTTGGCGTAGTGGAACGCAAAATTCTTCTGTTCGCCAAACTCATGAGCATTTGCTTTGCAGGCATTGGTCTGTTTTCATTGATCGATACCTGGCTCACTCCCGAATCCCAAATCCAGTATGTTTTGGCGCATGAAAGCGAAATGGGCTACCGCTCGAGCAGCAAATATGGCGCAAACCACTATCGCGACAATTACCTGCATTGTATTCCCTTTCGCAGCCGAATGCCTTATCATTTGCGGACCACCGGTGAAATTGATACCCTGTTAACCTACGCAGATGTATCAGTGCGATACGCTGAAGCTCAGCAAATGCAGCAAGAACCCTTGGTGGTAAGCAAAATCCCGGTGGATCAGCAAACCTATTACGACCTGGAAGACGGTGATTCTATTCGATTGTTTTTCAGTCCGTTGAGGAACAAACCCCGAGGCTATACCCAATACCGTTGGCCGTTCTGGCTCACCCTGTCTGAAAAGCAATTGAAAAAGGACATGCCACACCTCAATCCTGTATTGTCGCAATGGGTCCTTACAACCCAAGTGTTTGCCTTCTTGGCGATGCTGCTGTGCTTGATCACTTGGTGGGTAAAACCCTTTCACATTTCCGTTGGCGTTTTTGTGTTTAATTGTGTGATTACCTCACTGTTGTATTGGCTATATTGATTGATGAAACAATGAAAATTTTGGTCATTTCCGATAATCATGGTTGGGTAGACGAGGGGATACTGCATCACGCCGCTTGGGCCGATGAAATTTGGCATGCAGGCGATTGGCTGAACACCAAGATGCATGAGGCGATTACCGCTCTCGGAAAGCCCATTGTGGGAGTATATGGCAATATCGATGGGATGGATGTGAAAGTAGAATACCCTGAACTACAGCTGTTTGATCGGGAAGGGTTCAGAATCTTTATGACACACATCGGCGGAAAACCTGGTAGGTACCCAGCACAAGTCAAAGATATCCTGCAAAAAACCAAGCCCGATATTTACGTGTGTGGACATTCTCACATGTTGCAAGTGCAACGAGATCCCAAATACAATAATCTGCTTTTTTTGAATCCAGGGGCTTGTGGGTTGCACGGATTTCACAAAGTGCGTACGGCATTGAGGTTTGAAATAGAACCGCAAAAGATTCATTCTATGGAAGTTGTGGAATGGCCGAAAAATATTATCAAATAATCTTTGCATAATATTTGAAATTGTGAGGAAAAATGGTAATTTTGCATCCCGTTCTGAAAGGAATACATGCCCAGGTGGCGGAATTGGTAGACGCGCTGGTCTCAAACACCTGTGGGTTCACCCCCGTACCGGTTCGACTCCGGTCCTGGGCACCAAATTGTGAAAAGCAATACTCATTTTCAGATCAAGACAATCGACGGCCAAATGGCCGTCGATTTGTTTTTGCCCCCAACCGACGGTCCGCATCCGGTGTTGGTGTACTGCCACGGCTTCAAAGGATTCAAGCAGTGGGGCCATGTTCCCTTTATTCATGAATATTTCGCCACCGGCGAGTATGCCGTGATTACTTTCAATCACTCACACAATGGCGTAGTGGGTGATAGTGATGATTTTCAAGCCCTGGATTTGTTTGCCGTAAATACCGTGAGCAAAGAACAGAACGACCTAGAATCGCTCGGAAAATGGATCCGTGAAAATGGCAAAGAACTCAACCTCAATGTGGAACGCATCTCGTGGTTGGGACATTCCCGCGGTGGTGCCAACGTGATCGTATTTGCCGCCCGATGCCAAGATTACGTAGAAAAAGTCATCGCCTGGAATCCTATTCCTTCCTACCAATATTTGTTTGAATCATACAACAAATCGGCCTGGAAAGAAAAACGTACCGTGTTTACCCCAAACGCCAGAACCCAACAGCAAATGCCTTTGGATTATAGCATTTGGGAAAATCTCTTGGCCCACGAAGAAGAATTTGATGTGCTTGAAGCCGCTAGGAGCTTGGGCCGCCCGTTGCTTATCGTGCATGGTGAAGCGGATTCCGTTGTGCCTACAGCGCTATCAGAACCCCTGTACGACGCCTGTCTACACAGTTTGAGGATGACAGTTCCCAAAGGTGACCATACATTTGGCATGAAACACCCCTGTAATGGTATGGAAGATTTTACCCAGGAATTGTGGATCGCCCTAGACAATACACTGTCGTTTCTGGAAGAAATTTAGTGCACCACCTTGCTGGATGCGCGCTTCAAACGATCGTTGATGGCCCGACCCAATCCATCGTCAGGTGCCCAAGAAAAGTAAATGCGCTTACAGCCATCTTTGTCGAACTGTCTTAACGTCCCAAACAAATTCATGGCCGCCTGCCGGTCGCTGTGATTATCCGACAGATAATAATGGCGCGCGGGTAGGAGAGACCACGACGCCCGATTACCGTCGTTCAAGTGATCCAAAAATTGCTGCGCCTGCTGCTTCGAAAACCACAAAAAGCCCCGACTGTCATCAGGATGCCTTTGCACATCTTCAAGGATCGCCTCAACCTGCAGGTCGTGGATATGCACCATGGCAGAATTGGGTGAGTAATGCTGATCCAACTGACCAGGCGCTTGTGGATTGCTATGCATACTCAGCGATTCCGTCACCGGATAACCCAAAGTGTTACTGATCGAAGCGAGATCCAAACCACCCAATCGCAAAACAGTAACTTGATTGTCATCGTTCACCGCAACAATGGTGCTTTCAATGCCGATAGCACAGTTTCCGCCATCCAAAATGTAATCGATTCGATCGCCAAGTTGGTCGGCAACGTGTTGGGCACAAGTGGGACTCACATAGCCAAAGGGGTTGGCGCTGGGTGCTGCGAGCGGGAACGATAGGCTGCGAATGAGCGATAAACTCATGGGATTGTTGGGCATGCGCAAAGCCACAGTGGGGTTGTCGGAGGTTACCAAATCGGGCACGTGTTCCGCTTTGGGCAATACCAAGGTCAACGGACCTGGCCAGAAGGCATTGGCGAGTTTTTCCGCGGCGGATGGCCATTGCGAACACAGCGATTTTGCCTGGGCGATGCTGCCCACGTGCAAGATCAATGGATCGAAAGTAGGTCGGTTTTTGGCCGTAAAAATACCAGCTACTGCATTAGCATCAAGTCCATTGGCTGCCAATCCATACACCGTTTCCGTAGGAATGGCCACGAGTTTGCCTTGCGACAGTAGTTCCGCGGCTTTGTCCAAATCGATACCGATCTGCGCACCCATGGCTTATCGGCGTTTGAGGCTGTACTTCTCGATTTTGTTGTACAAATGGCTGCGTTGAATATCGATTTCTTGGGCGGTTTTGGCCACATTCCATCCGTTTTGTACCAATTTTCGCTCAATGAACACCTTTTCAGCCCAGTCACGGAAATCTTGTAAGGTCTTGTAATCGTCCACCACGCCAAAGGGATCGGCGCCGCGCTGTGCAGGGTTGGAGAACATGTAAACATCCTCACCGGTGATTTTATCGCCACAAAGGATGACCAAACGTTCCACTACGTTGCGCAGTTCGCGGATGTTTCCCGTCCAGTTGACATCCTGCAGGGCTTGATAGCCATCTGGGGTGAAAGATTTTACGGGAATGCTGTTGTCGTTGCAAATGTCTACCAAGAAGTTGTTGGCAATCAATGGGATATCCTCTGTGCGTTCATTGAGGGTAGGCACGTGGATGAGGATCACACTGAGACGGTGATACAAATCCATGCGGAAATTGCCCTTTTCGATTTCTTCTAGCAGATTTTTATTGGTGGCGGCTACGATGCGCACATCCACTTTGATTTCTTTGTCGCCCCCAACGCGGGTGATTTTACCTTCTTGAATGGCGCGAAGCACTTTGGCTTGTGCGGCCATGCTCATATCGCCGATTTCGTCGAGGAACAAGGTGCCTCCATGGGCTTGTTCAAATTTACCGATGCGCTGTTTGATGGCCGATGTGAAACTGCCTTTCTCATGTCCGAAAAGCTCACTTTCAATGAGTTCTGTTGGAATGGATGCGCAGTTGACTTCTACCAAGGGGTAGCTCGCGCGCTGACTTTTTTCGTGGAGCCAGCGGGCGACAAGCTCTTTACCCGTACCGTTTTCCCCGGTGATGAGCACGCGGGCTTCGGTGGGGGCTACCTTCTCGATGGTTTCTTTGATCTTGCCGATGGCTGGGGTTTCGCCGATGATATCGAAGGTTTTTGCCACCTTGCGTTTCAACACTTTGGTTTCACTCACCAAGTTGTTCCGGTCGATCGCATTTCGAATAGCAATCAACAAACGGTTCAAATCGGGTGGTTTTGTGATGAAATCGTAGGCGCCTTTTTTTGTCGCATCGATCGCCATTTCAACGTTTCCGTGACCGGAGATCATGATGAATGGCAAATCAGGACGCAGTGCTTGCGCTCTGTCTAACAACTCCATGCCATCAATGCCGGGCATCTTCACGTCGCACAACACCACATCATAATCATTCTTCTGAATGAGCTGAAGTCCTTTGTTGCCGTCGTCGGCCGTAGTTACTGAGTAATTCTCATATTCAAGGATTTCCTTGAGGGTTTCGCGGATCGGCGCTTCATCGTCGATGACCAATATTTCAGCCATGTTTAGTGTATATATTAGAATACAATGATACGACTACCGTAGGACACTCACTGTCTAACTTTTCCACCACTTATTCCCCGATTATTTTTGGATTAATTTCAGGGCGATTTGAGGTGGCTGATTTATTGGTCAGTAGGATTGTGGGCGTTGGGTTCTTTGCCTGAGTATTTTGGATTGTAAATAATTGTAAATGTATTAGATAGTTGTGTGAATGGGCGAGGCATTAATTTGGGTAAATGGACATTCATTGGGGTGATATTGAGCGTTGGAGCGACGGTAATTGAAGGGGTAAGGTTGTCTGATGTGCATCACCTTTTTCAAAAATGTTTGGCAATGTGGCGATTTTAATTCATTTTTGTTTCTGAGAGATACTCCATTAAAAGTATGAACAGACAAATACTGGGAAGAATATTGGCCGTTGCTGGGTTGTTAGCCCCATTCATGGTGCAGGCGCAACAAGATCCAATGTTCACGCATTTTACTTACAACAAATTGTTCTATAACCCAGCGTACGCGGGGGCTTCAGGACAGTATTGTTTGAATGCCATCACCCACCAACAGTGGTTAGGATTTGACGATCAGACTTCTTATTTAAGAACGCAGAACGGTGATCCTATCAACATGGATTTGGATAAGATGCGCACCAACATCGCACCACAAACGATGGGGTTGGGTTTTTCTGCTCCTGCAATCTATAAGGACAAGAATTATGGTGGAGCTTCATTCTCCTATGTGTCTGATAAAATTGGTTACGAAAGTACCTTGTATATGAAGGGTGGTTTGGCGTTCGCTTATCCGATGTTGGATGGTTCAAACATTCGATTGGGGGTTGATTTCGCCAATTTGACAAAATCTTTGGACGGACAAGGTTTGCGCGCACACGATCCCAACGATCCCATGATTCCTTCTGGAGAAGTAAGTGCGAGCAAAACAACCTTAGGTGTGGGTGCTTACTATACTACACCCAATATCATGGATGGTGCTTACATTGGTTTGTCGGCCACCAACATGACCCCTCAAACCTTTGTTTACGGTGCTGCGGGAACAATTACTGCAGAGAGCAAACGTCACTACTATTTGGTAGCGGGATACAAGCAAGAGAGTTTCTTGGGAAATCCGTCGTTGGTGTTGGAGCCAGCATTGTTGGTGAAAGCAGCTTCAAATGCGGGATTCATCAAACCACAGGTTGATATGCAAGGAATGGTTACCTGGAATGATTTGTTCGCAGGTGGTGCCAATTTGCGTGTATACGGTGCGGGTGTTGAATCATTCTCATTGATGTTTGGTTACTATCCCCCTTTGTTGGGTAATGCTGCCGGAGCTACTCAGCGCTTGCGTGTTGGATACTCTTACGACATTCCCATGAACAACTTGATCAGAAGTCAGACCGGAACCCACGAAATCCAAGTAAATTATTGTTTCACATTTACATTGCCTGAGCGTCCGGTGAAAGTATACCGTCATCCACGTTGGATGGAGCGTTCACCTGAGTTTGATTAATTGAAAAAAAACTTTATCCACACAAAATAAACATTCCAATATTGCGTTTATACCCTACACGAAATAAAAATAAAGTTGATTTATTCAACGCAAACTTTATTTTTGCAACTTTAGAACAAATACGCAATATCAAAACTGCATAATGAAAAATACAGTGATGAGTTTCTTCACAAACAACGAGTTCGCTAAGAAAACATTGAGTTTCTTGGGCAATCGAACCCTTCGCAGGGCCGCGGTAGTGGCTTCTGTAATGGTCTATGCATGCGGACCTGCCGACACAGGCGACCTAACCGGTGTGTTGGGAAGACGACCATGGTTTCACCCACAGCCTCCGGGCATGGTGTATGTGAAATCGGGTACTTTCCATACTGGACAAGGTGGTCAGGATGTTTTCAATTCTTATTTAGAGCCAAACAAGCAGATGACAATCACTGGTTTTTGGATGGATGAGACTGAAATCACCAACAACGAATACCGTCAGTTCGTCAACTACGTGGTAGATTCATTGGCACGCATCATGTGTGATGATGATGAGTACTACTTCCCAGAGGACGAAGAGGGTAACCGTTTGATCAATCCTTACCGCATGGTGGATTGGGTGAAGCACAAAGAAGAATTGGCTGATATGTTGTATCAGGGTGATGAGCGCTTTCAAGGCAAGCACCAGATTGATACACGTAAGTTGATCTACCATTTTATGTGGACGGACTACGAAGCAGCGGCTAAATTGGATCGCGACAAATATGCTCCGATGGACCGTGCACAGTTCATGCGCACAGAGGATGTATTGGTATATCCTGATACATTGTGTTGGGTACGTGATTTCACCTACTCATACAATGAGCCAATGGCGCAGGTGTATTTCCATCACCCAAAGTATGATGAGTATCCTGTAGTAGGGGTATCTTGGCACCAGGCCTATGCTTTCTGCCGTTGGAGAACCGATCGCAAGACTGCATATTGGGAAATGAATGGTTATTTGCCTAACACCCATGATTTCCGTTTGCCAACAGAATATGAGTGGGAATATGCTGCTCGTGGAGGTAGAATTGGAAACAAATATCCTTGGGGTGGTCCTTATGCTAGAAACAGCAAGGGTTGTATGTTGGCCAACTTCAAGCCATTGCGTGGTAACTATGGTGTAGACGGTGGTGTATACCCAGTGCGTGTGGATAGTTATTTCCCTAATGACTTTGGTTTGTACAACATGGCTGGTAACGTAGCTGAATGGACCCGTACTTCTTGGGATGAGGCAAACAACGCTTTCGCTCACGATTTGAATGGTGAATCATACACTTTCATTAAAGAGCGCGGTAAAGAAGGTAAGCGTCAGGTGAAAGATATTCCGATCAACGAGAAGCGTAAGGTGATTCGTGGTGGATCTTGGAAAGATGTAGCGTACTTCATCGAAAACGGTGCAAGAACCTATGAATATCAAGATACAAGCAAATCTTACGTAGGTTTCCGTTGCGTTCAAACTTACATCGGTCGTTCTAATACCGACAGAAAGTAATTTCAGTAGAATAATCCACAGGATAATTCGTTTAACTAATCAACTAACTATAACTAAATAAAAATTATGAGCAAAAGTTTCTTTGAATCAAAAAAGTTTAAAACGACCATGAACTTCGTTTATGGTATTGGTGCTGCGGTGGTAATCGTGGGAGCGTTGTTTAAAATCTTGCACTTGAAAGGTGCCGACATCATGTTGTCAGTTGGTCTTTTGACTGAGGCAGCGATTTTCGTAATTTCTGCATTTGAGCCAGTTCACATGGATCCAGATTGGTCTTTGGTATATCCTGAATTGGCAGGTGGTGAGCCTACTGAAAAGAAGAAATCAACTGGTGGAAGCGTTTCTCAGCAGTTGGATTCTATGTTGTCACAAGCGAAGATTGGTCCAGAATTGATCGAGAGCTTGGGTACCGGTTTGACTTCTTTGAGCAGCAATGTAAAAGAAATGGCTAATTTGTCTAATGCAGCTGTAGCAACTAACGAGTATGCTGAAAGCGCATCTAAGGCTGCTAAGAATATGTCTTCTATTGCCGATAGCACTGCAATGGTTTCTGATTCAATGGGTAATTTCTCTGCTGGTTTGCAAGGTGCTTTGACTAACATCAGCGCAACTGAAGCGGCTACTGCAGAATTTTCAAGCGAATTGAACAAATTGAACCGCAACTTGAGTAACTTGAACTCAATCTACGGTAACATGTTGAGCGCCATGGGTGCAAACAAAGCCTAACCTTATTTATTCCCACTAAACTAAAAAGGAGAATAGAAAATGGCAGGTGGTAAAGTATCCGCACGTCAGAAGATGATCAACATGATGTACCTCGTGTTGACGGCACTTCTGGCACTTAACGTATCCAAAGAAATCATCAAGGCATTTAACTTGATTGAGAACTCATTGGATAATTCTACAAAGAACATCGTACAAAAGAATACAGCCGTTTTGGGTAGCTTGGTGAAAACCGCTGCTGAGAACAAAGCTGCAGCAGCTGCTGTTTCTTATTGTAACCAAGTTCAAGGGATCAGCAAATCATTGATTGATCGTTTGAACGCTATCAAGAACGAATTGTTGTTGCGTTCTGGTGACCAAAAAGATCCCAAAATGGGTCGTAAGCAAGAGCCTGAAGCCATGTTGGTAAAGGGTGGTGTTGCTGAATTGACTCAGGGTGACAACATGGAAGTTCATGGTAACTACTTCATGAAAGAAAATGGTGGTAAAAATGGTTCTGATTTGCAAGATGCTATCAACAAAGCCCGTATAGATATGTTGGCTGTGATGATGAAAGCTTCAAATGACCCAGTTTTGGCGGCATCTCCTGAGACCAAGAAGATGTTGACTGAGCGTATGAAAGCCATCGAAGAGAAAACCTCTTTGTATGCCAACAACGCTACCAACAGCAGCGGAACTGAGCAAACTTGGGTAAGCATGTATTTGGAGCATTCTCCATTGGCAGGTGTATTTGCTATGTTGAGTAAAGTTGAGAACGATTCTCGATCTATGGAAGCAGAAGTAATGCAAGCCTTGGCTGAGTCTGTGAATGCTGCTGACTACAAGTTCGACAAATTGATTCCAGTGGTTTCAGCTGCGACTAGCGCTGTATTGACCAACCAAACCTACGAA
>JACCDV011149559.1_pt1 | contig 10326 bp, 6 predicted proteins | sample 7446131 | NCBI WGS metagenome assembly JACCDV01 (sample SAMN15323448, study PRJNA562643) | freshwater metagenome | isolation source: river surface water | place: USA:Blue River Watershed | collected 2017-08-17
ATTTCATCTGGTCTTCGTTATGATCTCATGTTTAATCCAAAGTCCAAACATCCAGAACAAGACGTAAAGTATGTCGAGGATTTAATTAGCTACCATGTCTCAGGCCGTTTAAAAGTTGCACCTGAACACACCGAAGAACACGTGCTCAAGTTTATGCGAAAACCAAGTTTTGAGTACTTCAAGAAATTTAAAGAAAAATTTGAAGAGGTCAGCCGTAAAAAGGGATTAAGACAGGAAATCATTCCTTATTTCATTTCTTCGCACCCAGGTTGTAAGCCAGAGGATATGGCAAAGCTTGCGGTAGAAACCAAAAAATTAGGCTATAAGCTTGAACAAGTCCAAGATTTCACTCCAACACCAATGACCCTTGCCACTGAGATCTATTATTCTGGCTACCATCCCTATACTTTAAATAAAGTGGATACGGCCATTAGCCTCGATGAAAAGACCATGCAGCGAAATTTCTTCTTTTGGTATAAGCCTGAAAACAAGAATTTACTGAGAAATACCTTGGCCAAATGGAAAAAATTCGATCTTTCTAAAGAGCTCTTTGGCTAATAAGTCTAGATTGTAATTTTTACCCTGTAAAAAATCCCAGGCATCCCCAAAAATTTTAAAAAATCCTTATAGTTTAATTAAGACAAATAATGAGGATTTTTATGAAAACTTTTTGGCGCAATTCTGCTTTGGTCAGTGTTTTTTTTGCTCTTCCATTGGTGAGTGCGAAAGCATCTAGTTCAAGTGAATTGATCTTGGCCAGTTTCAGTTATCAATGCCCACAGGTCGTCACCCGTGATGTTGGGGCAACCATTCAAAATTTAAATGCTCTAAAAGTTATTGTTGAAGAATTAAAAAGTGATGCAGATTGTGGAAGTTCAAATCAATTAAATGCCGTTTTAGGAAGATATGCTTCTTTATATGAAGATTTTCAGGTTCAAAACTATGATAAACAAGAGAAAATTGAACTTGAAAAAAGAATTGCTTCATACACTCAAGCCTTAACCGATGATTCATTAAGTGTTGAAACAAAAACGAAGATGAGCGAAGAAATGGTTCTTGCTCAAGCTGATCTTATAAATGTTAAAGCTAGATTAAAAAGATTTGATACCTTTAGTGGTAAAGAAGCACGTGCTGCCAATCAATTAATCTTTGCGGTTGATCAATACTTGGCGAACTTAGATCAAAACCCAAAATGTGTAGAGAAAAAAGGTGCTAAAATCGCAGGCCTCGTAAGTAATGTACTTATTACGACTGCAGCTTTTGCAAATCCTGGAACAGCTTTGGCACTAGCCGCAAGTGGAGTTATTCTTCAAGCAGGAACTAGTTTCGTAAAAAATAAATCATTCGACGACACTATTGATGCCATTACAGATGCTCAAATGCCAACGGCTGTACGTTGTTATTCTCAGGTTTTAACTGATCAATACTGCTCAATGAATGAAACTTTAAAAGTTCTAGAAGAAAGAAAAAAATCCATCAATCAATCTCTTTTAAAATCAACACCTAATCTTGAAGGTTTAAACTTATTATCTTATCAACTGACAGGATTAAATAAATGGTTAGAAGAAGTGTATTCGGGATCTGAGATCACGTCAGAAGGAGATTTGGTAAATAGAGAAAAACCAATCTTACAAGCTGAGTTGTTAAAGAAAATAAAAATGTATGTTGAAGCTTATGCCAACATTAATACTAAATCTTTAAATGAAATCCGTTCAGAAAAAGAGCGTTCAAATGCGATTGCTATTTTAACTGAAAAACTTTCTTATATTATGAGTTCACCAAGTTTAAATCCCGCACCATCAAGATCGATGTTTTCATCAAGTGATGATAAGGTAGCCAATCCTATTTTTGCCACGAGAACTTTAGAATTATTACCATTTGAACTTTATCGTCCAGGAGCATTTCCAACACTTCCTAGTTGTGGAGTGATGAACTGTTCATTCTCAGGCTATATTGCCAAAGAAGGAATTGTTCTTTCTATGGACAATTGGTTTGAAAGTTTAAAAAATGCCAATTTAATTATTCAAAGTGCTCTCGATGCCGTTAACCTTCAGCGATCAAAAACCATTTCAGTAGATGCTTACAGAATTATGGTAAATGCTAGCGCTGACCAAAAAGGTGAAGTTAATGCTCTTAATGGCTTAAGAAAAGTCTCTCAACTAGCGACCGTGGTTGCCGATCGATTAAAAAAGTATGGTTGTCAAAGTAATCCAGAAGATTGTGAGACTCCACTTAATCCGTATTATCCTCAATTTACTAACGTCATAAAAACTAAAACATTATCTGAACAAATCATTAAGTTAATTCGTGAAACTTATGAACCTAGAACTCTTGAAGATGAGATGATGCCAAAAGAGTGTCGCGGCACTAGTTTTTCTCCAGCTCTAGTGAATTTAGATGCGGATGAAGCCTTGGAGAGAAAAAGTTTTCAAGTGATTTCTTGTATCGCTAAGATTTTAAAACTTGAGGAAAGAGGAACTGATGTTTTTATGACAAAAATTAAAGACATCGTCTCTTATGATTTAGAAGCTAGATTAAGAGCGGGGGAATTGGGAGATGCGGTTCGTACAGTTGTCGATGCAACTAGAAATGATTTAGTACAAAGTATTTTAAATTCTTATCGCACAAATGATGGGGCATTATCCATTGATGATATTGAGATTGGAATTGATACAGCGAAAAATAATATAGCTAAATCCCTTGAGATTTTTTCTGATTATTATGCCAAGGATTTAATTGCGATTTTAAAAGATGATTCATTGGCAAAACTCGAGAGAAAGGATCTATGCTTTAGAATTCTTCCTTTTTTAAGTGAAAATGATCAAAAACTTCTTGCCGCTAGCTTTGAAGGTTGTCGTGATGTGGAATTTCAGTCTTACAAAATTGGACCTAAAATTTCGTTCAATGATTTCGTTGAGAGAAAAATAACAGGCAAAGGACCTTTTAAGAAAAACCAATACGTTTTAAAGAAAGGTCAAGTTGATCAGTACTGTCAGTACCGCACTTTTGGAAGAAAGAATCGTTTATTAGACGAGGAAATTCAACGAAAAGAGTTATTAGAAGGTTTAAAAAGTTTTCGTGTTAAAAAAATAAAATAGTTTTATAGGATAATTTATGAAAAAGGTAATGACGATTTTAACTTGTGCTTTAATGTTGAATAATTATGCTGCTGAAGTAGATCAGTTTACAAAAAGAAATGATCCACTTAATGACAGCAGTATGATCTTAAATCAAAAAGCCAATGAATATGTTCAAATAGCGTTGTCTAAATTGAATAAATCAAAAATTAATTGTCAGTCACTTGATGAAGAAAAGAATCTTTATTCAGAGCTCCGTAAATATTTTGCCAATCACACAAAAGGAGAGTTAACGATTTATGCTCTTAAAAGTGATGATGTTCAAAAAAGAAAATTAAAGATTCAAGATTCTATCTTTCAACATTGGACAATTTGGGATGGTTTTTTGTTAGGAAGATCTTCTGCTAATGATTCTGATTTGGCCCTCGGCCCCTTGATAAAAATGGATAACGTGGTCATTGGAACAGATAAACTTGAACACTTATTTGGCCGTGGTTTTGCTTATTTTAATAACTATTACTTGAAAGGAAAATCTCTCGAGAAGACAATTGATAGTGGTGTTTTTGGTGAAAAAACTCTTTATGGTGGAAATAAGCTAGCCACCGGAGTATTTAGTTATGCAGATCTTTCTGCGAACTTTAATGGCATGAGATTCTGGAATCATATGCTACAAAAAAGAGCTGATGTTATGGGAGATAATTTTGGTCCGTATATTGTTTGTAATCAGGACAATCAGTGGGAACAAGTAAAGAATATCGATTTTACTCACTATTTTGATGAATCAAATGACGAAGCAATTAACTGCTCAAAATTTCCTACAGAAAAAACAGCAAAAAAATATGCTCAAGTGGTAAAATCCCTAGCAGTTTCAGGTGAGCATTTTACCGGAAGTTTAGGATGCCCCATTGATTCTCAAGCGCTTGATGCAATGAAGAAAAAATACGGTCAATTCTCGAAGTATATTCTAAACCTTTCAGTGGATCGTGATGTTAGTTACTTTAATGAGTTTTAGTCTTGGCAAAACTTGATTCCAAAGAGAAAATAGTCCCTCATCTTCATTCGAGGGACTATTATGCAAAGCCGCGATTTCGCACTGGTTTATATCAATGGAAAAGCACATCATATTACAGGTGATGATCTCTTTCTTTCACTTTCAGATTATCTACGTTATCAAAGTCATTTAACGGGAACTAAAGTCGTTTGTGCAGAAGGTGATTGTGGTGCATGTACAGTCTTAGTAGGTCAACTTTTTGAAAACTCGGAATTTAATTATCACTCCATGAATTCTTGTATTCAGACAATGGGCTTACTTGATCAAACTCATGTTATTACTGTGGAAGGGTTAGGTCAGAGTGATAATCTTCATCCCATTCAAAAATCAATGCTTCAATGTCATGGTGCCCAATGTGGTTTTTGTACTCCAGGTTTTATTTGTTCTATGGCCGCGATGGTGGAAGATGTAAAAAAACAACAACAAAAAATTCACTTACAACGTGTGAAGAATCATTTGACTGGAAATCTTTGTCGTTGCACGGGTTATGAGTCTATCATTGAATCTGCTCTTACTCTAAGTCAGGATCCTTCTTTAAAAGATCTCGCTTATCTTAATGAACTTTATCCAGCTAAAGAGATGATCGCTGAAATGAAAAAGGTTTCAGATTTATCGTTGTTGATGAATAGCGATTCTCATGGGATCTTTTTACCAAGAACAATTGAAGAAGCTGTAAAACTTAAACGAGCATACCCAAAGCTTCGCTTAATCTCTGGTGCCACAGATCTTGGTGTTCAAAAAAATAAAGGTAAGATTGTTTATCAACAATTGATGTCTTTAAATAATGTTAAAACTGCTTATGACATCACTGATGATGGAAAAGCGTTAACTATTGGTGCAAAAGTAAGTTTAACAAATGTAGAAGAAGCAACAAAAAATTATTTTTCAGAGTTTTCTCATCTCCTTCATATCTTTGCCTCTCCGCAAATTAAACATACGGGAACTTTAGTTGGGAATTTAGCGAACGCTTCTCCCATTGGCGATACCATTCCTTTTTTAAACGTCGCTAATGCCGAGGTTGTTATTGCCAGTTTTGATGGCACGGCAATAACTCGTAGAACCGTTTTGGTGAATGATTTTATTCAGGGCTATAAAGTTTTAGATTTGAAGGAAGAAGAATTGATTGAAGCGATAAAAATCCCTAAAACCAATGCACATTTTAAACTCTACAAAACATCATTGAGAAGAGATTTAGATATTTCTCAAGTGACAGTAGGTATTCGTTTTAAATTTAAAAATGATGATTTTATCAAAAAAGAATTTGAAGATTTAGAAATTGCTTTTGGAGGAATGTCAGCGCGAGTGGAAAGAGTTCCTACGATTGTGAGTATCTTAAAAGCAGATTTTTCACCCTTTGGTTTAGAGAAAGCAAAATTGGAAGTGGCTAAGATTTTCAAGCCATTTACTGATGTGAGAGCAAGTAGTGAGTATCGAATCTTGGTAGCAGAAAATCTTTTAGAGAAGTTTTTTGATGAAGTGAATTTACAAATCATTTCTCGCGCTAATGATTCAGAAACTCAAGCTATGGCAAAAGGTATTTAATATGAAATTAAGTTCAATTGAATTGCAACATCCAGAAGCTAGCGTTGGTAAAAATATTGTTCACGATGCTGGCATAACTCATGTAACAGGTGAAAGTATTTATATTGACGATCGCCCTCGTTTGCAAAATGAAGTAGATGTTTTTGTCGTTGGTTCGCCTATTGCCCATGGGGAAGTATTAAAAGTTGATTTTTCTGAGGCTTTAAAAGTAAAGGGAATATTGGCGATTTATGACTATCGCGATTTACACCATAATGTGTGGGGACCAATTGTTGAGGAGCAACCTCTTTTAGTTGAAAAAGTTGTTAGACATTATGATGAACCAATTCTCATTGTGGCAGCAGAATCTCGTGAAGTTTTTGAAACTGCTAAGAAAAAAATTAAATTTGAATTTAAAACATTGCCTGGAATTTTTAGTATTGATGAAGCCATTGATAAAAATACTGCCCTTTATACCGCAACTCCTTTTGTTCGAGGAGAAGTTGATAAAGCAATTGCAGAATCTGATCATGTGATTAAAGGTTCTTTTGAATGTGGAGGGCAAGAGCATTTTTATCTCGAGTCTCAAGCCTCTATTGTTTATCCCATGGAAAATGGTCAACTTGAAGTTCATGCTTCTTCTCAGCATCCTACGGAAACTCAACATTTAGTTGCTCATGCTATTGGGCTAGGTTTTCATGAAGTGGTTTGTATTGTTAAACGAATGGGTGGTGGCTTTGGTGGTAAAGAATCTCAAGCTGCTCCATTTGCCGCTTATGCGGCGTTAGTGGCACATAAGTTAAAGCGACCAGCTCGTCTTATTTTAACTAAAGACGAAGATATGCAGATGACAGGTAAGCGACATCCATTTAAGTTTTTTTATCAGTTAGGTTTTAGTACTGAAGGAAAGATTAACGGTTTAAAAGTTAAAATTTATTCTGACGCTGGTGCTTATGCTGATTTATCTTCATCGATTCTAGAACGTGCCATGTTTCACATTGATGGTAGTTATTATATTCCAACTTGCCTGATCGAAGGCTTTGCCATGAGAACAAATCATCTTTCAAATACTGCCTTTAGAGGCTTTGGTGGACCACAAGGCAATCTTTGTATTGAAGCCATTATAGAAGAAGTGGCGAAAACCGTGAAGAAAGATTCATTAGATGTACGAAAGCTAAATCTTTATTCTTCAGAGACGGGACTAACAACTCCTTATGGGCAAGAAGTTGAACACAATGTTTTACCAGAATTATTTAAACAATTAGAACTTAGCTCTGGTTATCAACAAAGATTAATTGAAATTAAAAACTTTAATAAAGAAGTTAGCAGAACAAAAAAAATACGAAGCTTAAGTATGACAGGTTGTAAGTTTGGAATTGCTTTTACTGCTCGTTTTTTAAATCAAGGTAATGCTCTTGTTAATCTTCATCGTGATGGAACAGTGCAAGTTTCAACAGGTGCCACAGAGATGGGGCAGGGAGTGAATACTAAAATTCAGCAAATTGTTGCTACTTGTTTAGGGATTCCTGCAAAAAATGTTAAAATCATGGCGACTTCAACTGAAAAAAATCACAATACATCACCGACTGCTGCCTCTAGTGGTGCAGATATAAATGGCAGTGCCGCATTTTTAGCAGCAACAAAAATAAAAAAACGTCTAGTTTCTTTAATTCAAAAACTAGAGAGAGGATTACCAAGTGATGACATTCATGAAATAGAAGTTCATGAGAATGATATTACGGATGAAGTCTTAGAAAAGTATTTATTTGTAAATGATGAAGTGATTACTCCTGAGAATACTAAATACGGATTAAAAGATTTAATACTTAAAGCGTATTTTAATAGAATTTCTTTGGCCGGATACGCCTTTTTTAAAACTGAGGGACTTGGTTTTTCTAAAAAATTAGGAAGTGGAAAGGCCTTTAATTATTTTACTAATGGTGCCGCTGTTTCAGAAGTTGTGATTGATCTCTATACCGGAGAATCTAAGGTTGTGCGAACGGATATTTTGATGGATTTAGGAAGACCTATAAATCCTGGAATTGATCAAGGGCAGGTTACCGGAGCTTTTATTCAAGGAATGGGGTGGGTGACCAATGAAAAACTTTACTATGGTAAAGAAATGAATTTAGTAAGTCATAGTCCGACAACTTATAAAATTCCAAGTATTCAAGATACACCAAGAATTTTTAACGTGGCCTTTTTAACCAATCCTCATCCCACTCCCAATGTATATAAGAGCAAAGCTGTTGGTGAACCTCCTTTTTTACTTTCTGCCTCAGTCTTTACAGCAATTAAAAAAGCCTTATTGGAAAAATGCCAAAAAAATGAGTTGAATCTAAAGAGTCCAGCGACGAATGAAGAAATTTTATTGGCCACAAAAAGATAGCCAGAAAAAAATAGAGAGAAGATAAAGAAATGAACTATTCAACTTTTATTCAAGCATTTGAAAACCGTCACAAATTACCTGGTGCTTTTTGTATTGTAACACTTACTGAAGTAAGAGGAAGTGCTCCGCAAGATTTATCCGCTAAGATCATTGCCGATGGATCAGGGTTAGTTTTTGGAACAGTTGGTGGTGGAAAAGTTGAAGCTAAGTGTTTAGAGCTGGTAAAAGAAAAAATTGGAAAAATTGATTTTGCACCATTTAGTGTTCGTTGGAATTTACAACGTGATGTAGGAATGACTTGTGGTGGAGAAGTCAGTTTTTTATTCGAGTTTATTGAAAATTCATTGGCATTACATTTTACAGTATTTGGAGCAGGTCATGTGGCACAAGCCTTAGTTCCTTTATTAGTTCAACTAAAAGCTCAAGTTACAGTTTATGACTCAAGAGATGAGTGGCTTAAAAAATTTCCTATTTATCCAAATTTAAAGACCATTTGCCATGAAAATTTACCAGAGATGGTTCCTACATTACCATCTCACTCATTTGTTATCTTAATGACCATGGGCCACTCGACAGACTTTCCAATTTTAAAAGAGCTTTTAAAACGAGAGTCTTTTCCTTATGTAGGAGTCATCGGTAGTGATCAAAAAAACTTATTAATGAAATCTGAGCTTCAAAAACTAAATTATACGAAAGAACAAATTGAAAAATATAAATGCCCGATCGGGCTTAATTTAGGCTCTAATGATCCATTTGAAATTGCCATCAGCGTGATGGCTGAAGTTATTCAAGAACGTGATCGTTTAAAAAGTAAATTATAGATTGATGTCATTTAATGTTCTAAATTTGTAACCAAGTTTTTTAAAAGTAGTTATGTATTGAGTAATGAGGTCTGCACTTTCTTTTTTCACATCATGGAAAAGTATCACACCGCCTTTGTATTTTAGAGTTTCATTGCGATAACCTTCCAGACATTTCTCTACAGTTAAATTTTTACGCCAACAATCCCAGTCTGCAGCACTTTGGTACTTACCATTAGAATAAAGAATCTCGCCACCAATGTCCCAGTACAATGGGCCTAGATAGCGTTCTCCTATGGGATTTTGATTTAAATGGTTAGCTAATTTACTTTCCCATGCACCTCCAGGTGCCCTGAAGTACCACTCTCTTTGTTGGTTAAAATACGTTTCAATGAGGGAATGGGTGTCAAAAAATTCTGTATCTAATAAGCTTTGCCATTTATTTGGATCAAGTTTCGTTAAAATTGGATGAGTGAGTGTATGATTCCCAATAATATGACCTTCATTGGAAATTCTCTCCATGAGTTCAGGATATTTTTTGGCTTTTATTCCAATGACAAAAAACGCGGCCTGAACATTTTGAATTTTTAATTCGTCTAAAATGAGATCTGTAACTCCAGGAGTTGGTCCATCATCAATAGTTATGACAATTTCATTTTTTCCTTTATGGAGATTAAAAATATTTTTTGGAGATAGGGGAACATCTAATACATCAAGGGCTAAAATATTTTGTGCCATAAAAAGAGCTAATAAAAAAACTAATTTCATAAGATGCCTAGGGTTTTATTTTTTTTAAAATATTCTCTAATAATTTTCTATTTGTAGAATCTTCTTTAAATAGTTTAAGAATTTTTTCAGTTGGATACAACCTAAGAAAACTAAAGATGATAATGGCCGATGCTAGTGGACGTAAACTTGACCATATTGCTTTGCTGTAACTGCTTTCTGAAAAGATAAAGAAAAGTACTGTTAAGCAAAATGTAATTAAAAAAAGTGGGCGAGTGAGATCATAAACTAACCCGACTAAAAATGGTTTAGACTTTTTTTGATTTTGGGAATTTTTTACAAATTTATCTTCAATTGTTTTAGCTAAATTTTCTTCTTTTTGATCATCAATTTTAAGTGCAATAATCGATACAAATAATGAAAGACAGATCTTTAACAGGATAATAAATAATAATATTTTGCTTAAATCATTTGGAACAAAAGAGATGACTTCATTTAGTTTTTCTAAGAAATAGTTTGCAACATCAAAAAGGCTTTTTCCAAAAATAATTAAATAAATGAGTAAGGGTTGTAAAAATGCCCAAAGAGATAATAAAAATCCTGCAGTAATTAGAGTAAAGGTGTTGATACCAAAGTACAGTGGGAGGTGAAACAAAAATCCTTGCATGGAAATGGCCAACATGGGCGTTAATTTTTTTCCAGCAGGTGATAAAGATTTTAAGACACTTGAAACCTGTGCTGCGTGATTACTATCTTCTCTTC
>JACCDV011177921.1_pt1 | contig 10322 bp, 6 predicted proteins | sample 7446131 | NCBI WGS metagenome assembly JACCDV01 (sample SAMN15323448, study PRJNA562643) | freshwater metagenome | isolation source: river surface water | place: USA:Blue River Watershed | collected 2017-08-17
AGGCCAACCGCCCCGGTGCGCTACTGCTCGACGGCGGCGATACCTGGCAGGGTTCCGGCACGGCGCTGTGGTCGAACGCTCAGGACATGGTCGACGCCTGCAAGGCGCTCGGCGTCAATGTCATGACCCTGCACTGGGAATCGACCTATGGCGAGGCCCGCGTCAAGGAAATCGAGGAAAAGGATTTCGCCGGCCAGATCGACATCGTCGCCCAGAACGTCAAGACCACCGATTTCGGCGACGCCGTCTTCAAGCCCTTCGTCATGAAGAACATGAATGGCGTAGCGGTGGCCATCATCGGCCAGGCCTTCCCCTACACGCCGATTGCCAACCCGCGCTACATGGTGGCCGACTGGGAGTTCGGCATCCAGGACGAGAACATGCAGAAGATGGTCGACGAGGCCCGCGGCAAAGGCGCGCAGGTCGTGGTCGTCATCAGCCACAACGGCATGGATGTGGACCTCAAGATGGCCAGCCGCGTGAGCGGCATCGACGCCATCATGGGCGGCCACACGCACGACGGCATGCCGGTGGCCACGCTGGTGTCCAACAAGGGCGGCAAGACCATCGTCACCAACGCTGGCTCCAACGGCAAGTTCCTCGGCGTGCTCGACTTCGAGGTCAAGGACAAAAAGGTCACCGACTTCCGCTACAAGCTGCTGCCGGTGTTCTCCAACATGCTTCCGGCCGACCGGGAGATGGACGCGCTCATTAACAAAATCCGCGCGCCCTACGAAAAGCAGCTCAACGAAGTGCTGGCCGTGAGCGAAGGCCTGTTGTATCGCCGTGGCAACTTCAACGGTACCGGCGACCAGCTGCTGGTCGATGCGCTGATGGACGTGCAGGGCGCCGAGCTGGCGTTTTCGCCGGGCTTCCGCTGGGGCACCACGCTGCTGCCGGGACAGGCCATTACCCGCGAATGGCTGCTGGACATGACCGCTACCACCTATTCGTACGCCACCGTGACCGAGATGAGCGGCGAAATGATCAAGACGGTGATGGAAGACGTCTGCGACAACCTCTTCAACCCCGATCCCTACTACCAGCAGGGCGGCGACATGGTGCGCGTCGGCGGCATGAGCTACGCCGTCGACCCGACCGCGAAGATGGGCAGCCGGATCACCGACATGCGCATCAAGGGCCAGCTGATCGAGGCGAGCAAGAAGTACAAGGTCGCCGGCTGGGCGCCAGTGGCTGAAGAAGCCCGTCACCAGAACCTCAAGCCGGTCTGGGAAGTGGTCGAGCAGTGGCTCAAAGCCCAGGGCGGCAAGGTCGGCGCGCGCAAGCTCAATGCGCCCAAGGTGACCGGTGTGGTGCCCAATCCGGGTTACGTGGTCTGAGAAGCGCCAGGGAGTTCGCCAGCATGAAGCGCCGCCACCTGCTCACAGCCACTGCTACGCTCGGCAGTGCCGCCCTCTGGCCCGAAGCCCGTCTGCTGGCCCAGCAGGTGCAGGACTTCGTGGAAGGTCCACCCATGAAGGACATCCCGGCGCAGCAGCTGTCCAGGCGCGTCTGGATGATCTATTCGCCCGACGGTTTTCCAACCCCCGAAAACCGCGGGATGATGTCCAACGTGACCTTTGTGGTCACGAGTGCAGGCGTGGTGATCCTCGATTCAGGCAGTTCGCTGCAGATCGGCGAGATGGCGATCCGCATGATCCGCAAGGTCACCGACAAGCCGGTGATCGCTGTCTTCAACAGCCACTACCACGGCGACCACTGGCTGGGCAACCACGCCTTCGTCAAGACCTATGGCGACAAACTCCCGATCTACGCCTTGCCGCACACCATCGAGCAGATCAAGGGCGCCGAAGGCAACCTCTGGCGCAGCCTGATGGAGCGCTGGACCAACCAGTCCACCGTCGGGACCAAGGTGGTGGCACCCAACACGGCGGTGAAGAACGGCCAGACCCTGCGCTTTGGCGACACTACGCTGCGCATGCACCACTACGGCAAGGCGCATACACCTTCCGATCTCTGCATGGAGGTGGTGGAAGACAAGGTGACCATGGTCGGCGACATTGCCATGAGCAACCGCATCGCCAACATCGATGACGGCTCTTACCCCGGCACCTTCAAGTACTACGAGGCGCTGCAAAAAGCCGCTGGCGAACAGCTGTGGGTGCCAGGCCATGGCGAGGCCCGCAAGGACCTGCTCAAGAGCTACGGTGACTTCATGGCCGGCATCTGGGACAACTGCCTGCAGGCCGTGAAGGACGGCAAGAGCGAATCGGAGGCCAAGGCCATGGTGCTCAGGGATCCGCGGGTGGCTTCGCGAGCGAAGACCATGCAGGGCTTTGACGGCAACATCGGCAAGTACACCAGCCTGGCCTATCTGGAGGCGGAGAAGGAAGCCTTCTGAGCGGTTTTTTGTCGCCTGCTGTCATGGTCAGCGGCTACAGTGGCGCCCATGTTGCGACGTGAAATTCTGATGGCCGCCATGGCGGCCGCTTCCCTGACGCTGGCGCCGACTGTGCAGGCGCAGCCACAGCGTACAGCCCGCCTGCTGATTGTGGGTGGTGCCGAAGACCGTCAGCAGGACCGTGTGATCCTGCGCAAGTTCATCGAATATGCCGGCGGTCCGCTGGCGCGCATCCGTTTGATTACCGCAGCCAGCGGCGTCCCCGAACTGGTGGCCGAGAGCTACCGTGAGGCCTTTGCCGAACTGGGGGCACAGAACTTTGCTGTGCTGCCACTGCACAACCGCGAGAGCGCTTTCGAACCCGCCCTCCTGCAGCAATTGCAAGAGGCTGACGGAGTCTTCATGACCGGTGGCGACCAGTCACGCCTGATGGCCTCCGTCTGGGAGACGCCTGTGCTGGGCGCACTGCATCAGGCCTTTCATTTCCGTGGCTGCTGCATTGGCGGGACCAGTGCAGGTGCGGCCGTGATGTCCCGGCACATGATCTCCCAAGGGCCACCCTTGCTGCGTCCGCGCAAGGATGCCATCGATACCGACATCGGCTTGGGGCTGTTGCCGGCGGCGATTGTTGACCAGCATTTTTCAGAACGCCGCCGGCTGGCGCGCCTCTTGTCGGCCCTGGCGCAACGCCCCGATCTGCTGGGCGTGGGCATTGATGAGGATACGGCGCTGGTGGTTGAACGCGGACAGGCTCTGGAGGTGATTGGTCAGGGCGTGGTCACGCTGGTCGACCCATCGCAGGCGCTCACCAACATCGACACGCTGGCGCAGGATGACCAGATCGAAATGCTGGGACTGCAGCTGCACACCTTGCCAGCCGGACAGCGTTATGCGCTGCAGGAAGGGGCGCAGACGCGTCATTGGCCAGAGGGCTTGCGTACCGCGATTGAGCGTCTGGTGCGGCCCGGGCCACTGCGCAGTTGAAACCAGGTATACAGGGTTTCCATTGATTCAATGCCCGGCACGAAGTTTTAGCATGAAAGCTCCCTGATACAGCAGGAGGCTGAGCATGAAAACCATCGCACAAATCCTGGAAGGCAAGTCCACTGAAATCGTCACCATCCGGCCCGCCGATTCGGTGCTGGTGGCACTCGAAGTGCTGGCGGCCTACAACATCGGTGCACTGCCGGTGCTTGAAAACGATCGCCTCGTGGGCATCTTTTCCGAACGCGACTATGCCCGCAAAGTGGCCCTCAAGGGCCTGACCTCGGCCATCACCGAGGTGCGGGAGATCATGACCAGCCAGGTGCTGTGCGCGTCCCTGCAGCATTCCGTGATGGAATGCATGGCACTGATGACCGACAAGCACATTCGCCATCTGCCGGTGGTCGACAAAGGTCAGTTGCTGGGCATGCTCTCGATCGGTGACCTGGTCAAGGCGATCATTGAGGACCAGCAATTCCAGATCCAGCAGCTCGAGTCCTACATCAACCCGGCCATGGCCTTGCATTGAGGTGCAAAAAAGCCGCACCGTGTTGAACGTGTGCGGCTTGCAGTGTGGCGCCCCCAGCAGGAATCGAACCTGCATCTAGCGCTTAGGAGGCGCTCGTTCTATCCATTGAACTATGGCGGCATCAGCCATGATTGTAAGCGTCCCGCTTCTAATCAACGAGAGGTCGAGTGACCCTCAGTCATGCCTGACGGTATAGATCAGGTCCAGCGCATTGATCTCGCCCGTCTGGGCACGCAGCGCCAGCTTGCGCGAGAGGTCGTAGAAGATGAACAGCTTGCCGAAAGCGCCGGAGACGCTGCTTTCGTAGGCCAGGTAAAAGTCCCGCGACAGGCGCTTGCCCACAATGACGGCAGTGCCTGTGGCGGTGGTCCCGCTGGCGGTGGTGGTGCTCCTGCTGGCCACTGACAGATCGTCAAAGCCCAATGCGCTGGCGAGTTCGCCACCCAGGCCTTTGCCATTGCCGCCGAGCAGTGCCAATGCGGCTTGCTGAAGGACCGCTGATTCCGCGCCACCGGCTGCAGGTGAACGACCGAGCACCAGCCAGGCCAGTTTGTCGGCGTCGGGCATGTCGGGTTCGGCATACAGTCGGATGCGCGGAGCCGAGGCGCTGCCGGTCACACGCACGCCGACCGGCTGGGGCAGGTTGGGACGCAGCGCCAGGATATCGAGCGCAGGATTGTCATAGGGGCCGGTAAAGCGCAACAGCCCCTGGCTGATTTCCAGCTGCTGGCCGTAAGCTTTGTAGCGTCCACCTTCTGTGCGCACCTGACCCACCAGGCGCGGCTGTCCTGCGGTGCCAGAACTGCTGGTCAACTGCACCTGGCCTGCCAGACGCGTGGTGATTCCTTGCCCGCGCAGCTGGAAGTCCGGCCCCAGATCCAGTTCCACCTGCACATCGGGCACGTCCATCAGGGAGGCAGATGGCGCCGGGGCTGGCCCGGATCTGTTGACCGCAGCAGCGACGACCCGCACATCGCTGCCCAGTGTGGGTGTGCTGTCGTCGGGCAGGATGAAAAGCGCAGAGTCGGCCTGCAGCCGACCGCGCAGCTGCATTTGGCCTCGGTCGAGCCGTGCACGCACATCACCCGACACGCTGAGTCTTCTGTCGGCACGCCGTGTCACGCGCAGGCCGCGGGCCTGCATCTGCAGGTCAATCCGGACGGCTTCCAGCCCGGCGCCTGCAGCTTGCAGCCAGTCCACCTGACCTTTTGCCGACAGTTCACCGCCTTGCTGACCTGCTCCGGAAAGTCTGAATTCTTCCAGCTGCAGTGTCTGCCCTTGCAGCCGGGCGCGCAGATGACCTTGTCCGAATTCCACACCTTCCACCGCCGAACGGACAGCCAGCCTGTCTGCCTGCAGCAGGCCCGTCCATTGGGGTTGGCCGCGCGTACCGCCCAGCCTGACCTCGGCGTCGAGTGATCCCTGTACCCGCCAGCCCGGTGGGGCGAGCCACGACCATGCACCCACACGCGGCAGCCGGGCGCGCAGCTGGCCCGACAGGGGGGCGGCTTGCGGCCACATTCCGGCGAGGTTCTCAGCCGCGAGGTTCAGACGGCTGAACACCTGGGCCTGCAGCACACCGGCCTGCGCGCTGTCCCAGTTCAGGTCGAGCCGGGCGTCTTCGCCGTCAATATGCCAGCGGGCCGTTGCGCGGCGCAGTCCGGCTTGCAGCAGCGGGAGCTGAGCCCGCTCTGCCGCGACCTGCAGATCACCCGACTGGCGTTCTAGCCATGCTTCGAGCCGAGGGCGTGATTCCAGTGCCAGCGTCAGACCGCCCTGAAACAGCAAATCACCCTGAAGTGCAGGCAGGCCGATTCGGCTCGCCCAAGCCGCCGGCAAGTCCCGGGCCTGGGCGTGCAGGTGCATGCGCGGCCCGACACCCGATCGGATGCGAGAGGCTTTGGCCGGCTGGAAGTCTCCTGCTTCGACGGCAATGCCAGCACTTTGGCCTGCCGCTTGCAGCACCCAACGGTGGGCCTGCCAATGCCAGGTGTCTGACGGCACATGCCATTGCCATGCCACCGGACGCGTCAGGACCAGGGTCATGTCTGGCGCGGGTGCGGCTGAAGTGGCGCCTTCGAGCTGCAGCTGTTCGAGCTGTCCTTGCCACTTCTGGTCTGGAGCCGCGGTCCGGCCCAGGGTACCGCCTGTCTGCAGTTGCCAGCGGGGTGTGGTGGCGCGGGCCTGAAGCTGCAGGCCTGGACCGGTCCAGCCGCCTTGCCAGCGACCCTCGGCCTGCAATTGTTCAGGGGGATGGATGCCTTGCAAGCGTGCCCGCAGGCTGGGCCAGCGTTGCAGCCAGGCCCACACTTGCTCTGGCTGGGTACCGTTGAGTGACCATTGACCGTGGCCGTGCTTCGGCGAGAGCTCACCCTCCAATCTGGCGTTCAATCCAGGCAGTCGTCCCTCGAGGCGGCCTTGCAGCAGCTGATCGGCTTCAGACCAGAGCCCTTGCGCCTGCACCTGTGCACCCGCCCAGTCCAGCTGGAGTCGATCGAGTCGCCAGCGCGGGTTCTGCCATTGCAGTTGCAAATCCAGGCCCGAACCGCTGCGCTCTGCACTGAGCCTGCCCTCTTGCGGTGTGAGCCGGGCTTGCAGTTCCACAGCACCCGAGGCAGGCTGCTGCAGTCGCACTTGTCCGCTGAGCGCAGGTCCACTGAGGGTGGAGAGCCACTGCCCAGCTTGCAGCCGATCGATTTGCCACTCTCCGCGGGTGGCCTGCGTATCCCATTGCGCGCTGCCTTGCATGCCGCCCCCTGCCCAGCGGGCCTGCAGTGCCGGCATGCGCCAGCCTTGTGGACTTTGCAGCAGTTCGGCGTTCAGTTGCTGCAGCGGGACACGGCCTTGGTCCCAGGGACCTGTCAGGCCGTTGTCCAGTTGCACTTGCAGTCGCCAGCCTGCGGCTTCGGGTCGGGCCTGCAACTGACCGCGGATGCGTGTTTGTGGTGCACCCGGCCAGAGTGATGCCAGGTCGATGTCCTGGAGTTGGGCCTGCAGCGTGCTCAGCACCGTCGTCTGGTGGGGATGCAGCAAGGCCTGCATTTGCAGCTGCGGTCCTTGTTGGTGCTGTTCATCCCGAAGCCGTGCCTGCAGCGCCAGCGCGGCTGCAGGGCCGCCAAACTGGCCCTGTACGCTGGCTTCGGCCTGCAGCATGCGGCCTGGCGTTTGCGGCACGGTCAGTGTGCCTGACACATGGGCCTGCAGTGCCATGGGTGCCCGGGCCTGCAGGCGCAGCTGGCCTTGGTACTGGCCTGAAGCCCAGCGCAACTGACCCAGCTGCAGCAGGTGCTCTTCGCCGTCAAACCGGTACTGGCCCTGCAGATCGGCCGCTTCCAGCGTGGCAGGTCCACGCCAATGCAGCTGGTCCACGCGCCAGTCCAGTTGCACCGACAGGGGCCACACCCATTGGGTCGGTGCTGGAGACGATCTCGTGACCGATGTGCTGCTGCCGTTCATCATGCCGACCCGCAGGGAACGCAGGGGCAACTGACCTTGCCACACGCGATGGGCCTCCAGCTGCAGCTCGACTTGCTGCAGTGTCAGTTCCAGCCCCTCTTGCTGCCAATGCAGCGCTTCGATACGTCCACCTTGTCGCAAGCTGCCCTGAACACCTTGCGCCTGCAGAGACAGGCCCGCAGGCAGCAAAGCGGAGGCGGCCCGCACAGTGGTCTCCAGTGAGCCTTCGGTCCCGCTCCAGAACCAGAGGCCAGCGCCCAAAACGGCGGTCAGGCCCAGGCTGGGCAATCCGGCGAGCAGCCAGCCCCGGCGTGGCTGTGGACCGGTGGCCTCAGGCGAGGCCGCATGCGGGTAGGATGGGGCAGGCCGGCGCATCAGAAACGAAACCCTATGCTCATGTGCAGACGCCAGTCACCGGTCTCGAGCGCGCGCGCCAGGTCGATTTCCAGCGGACCCACCGGGCTGCGCCAGCGCGCGCCCACCCCAGCACCGATCAACACGGGGCCCTCGGACAGCTGGTTGCTCACGCTGCCGGCATCGATGAACAGCACGCCGTCCCAGTCGCTGCGGCGTCCGCCCTGCCGGATCGGTACCAGCCATTCGGCGCTGCCGGTGAGCAAATGACGGCCGGGGCTGACCCGACCCAGTGCATCGGTGATGCCGATGCTGCCAGGCGCATAACCTCGCACACTGCGGTCCCCCCCCGCCACAAACAGCTGGGTGACCGGAATATTGTCGCCATTGCTTGTGGCCAGGGCACCCGCTTCGCCTCGAAGCGAAAGACGATGCCCCTGATCGCCCAGCGGCAGCATCCACAGGACTTTGGCCAGACCACGTGTATAGGGAATGCGCGACTCACCCAGGGTCAGGCCTGCCCCCACTTCCAGGCCCACACCCCAGCCGCGGCTGGGGAAGGGCAGACTGTCAAAGCTGCGCCAGGTCCAGGCGTAGTGCGCACTGAGGGCGTTGCGGGTATCGACGATCGATCCGGTGGTCTGTGCGTTGTCGTATTGCGCGTAGTAGCTGCGGTCGACGCGCTCACCCAGCTGGGTGCGGCCTGTGCGCAGCCGTTCACTGCGGACTTCGTAGTCTTCCAGGGTCTGGTGCTCAACACGTCCCGAGACGATCCAGCGCCAGAGCCGGGTATCGGGCGGCGACAGCAGATCCAGACTGGCACTTTGCAGCAGCCGGTCCACCGACAGCCGGCTGATGGCGCGCCATTCGAGCCCCGGGACGCGGTGGTGGGTATGTTCCAGTGTCAGGCGGGGGCCTGTGTCGCTGCGTACGCCAATGCCAAATTGCCAGCGTTGGCGAGGGGTTTCCTTGAGTTCGATGCGTACCGGCATGGCCTCGGGCGGGCCTTCGGTATCGAGCGAGACGAAAACCGCATCGTAGAAGCCGCTGAGCACCAGTCTTTGCTGGGCTTCGAGCAGGTCGCTCTCGCGGTAACTGCGTCCGCTGGGCAGATGGGCCAGACGCCGGGCCTGATCCTGGCCGTAGCGCTCTTCGCCCGTGACGTGAGCCGGGCCGATGAACACCTCGGGGCCCGAATCCATCACCAGGGTCAGTGCCACCTGGTGCTTGCTGGGGTCAACCACCGCCTCGGTGCGCACCCAGCGGCCAAGGGGGTAATGCTCGGTGGTCAGCTGACGCAGTGCGGCGGCTTTGGCTTCGCTCCAGCTGTCCTGCGTGAAGGCCCGGCCCACAGGCAGTCGCCATTGCCGCTGAATCGCTTCCCGTTGGGCAGCGTGGGTGTCGCGGTTCTGGATGTCACCCTGGAAGGTCCATTGCACTGCCTCGATGCGCGCGATGGGACCAGGTTCGAATTCGAGCCGAACCTGCCAGCGTGCCTGCGCATCAGGGGAAACCCCGCTTTGCCAGAGGAGGCGGGGTGAAAAATGCCCTTGAGTGGCAAGCAGTTCGCGTGCCTGCACGTCGGCGGCCAGCAGCAGTCGCTGCAGTTCGCCCTCGTCCAGATCGTTCAGCGTCTTGTAGCGTTGCAACTCCAGGTGACGCTCCAGCAAGGCAGACAAGGTCGCTTCCGGGCTTTGGATGCTCAGGTTGAAGGCCTGGATCGGTGGGGATTCCGGTTCTGGGGGGCTTTGCGCCCAGACCGGCATCAGCAGGCCGAGCATCGCGACCCCGACCCACCGCCACAAGCCTGTGAAAAAAGACCCGTCTGGCGAACGTCGCGTCACTTGCTGAGCATGCGCATCGCATCCTCCAGACCCTTGAGCGTGAGCGGGAACATGCGCTGGCTCATGAGCTGCTGGATGATGGCAATGCTTTGGCGGTATTGCCATACGCCTTGTGGTTCAGGGTTGATCCAGGCGAACTTCGGGAAGGCGTGCGTGAGGCGCTGCAGCCATTCAGCGCCGGCTTCCTCGTTGTTGTATTCGACGCTGCCGCCCTTTTGCAGGATCTCGTAGGGGCTCATGGTGGCGTCCCCGATGAAGATCAGCTTGTAGTCCTTGTTGTACTTGCGCAGGATGTCCCAGGTGGCAAATTTTTCGGAAAAGCGCCGCTTGTTGTTCTTCCACATGAAGTCATAGACGCAGTTGTGGAAGTAGTAGTACTCCAGATGCTTGAACTCGGCTTTCACGGCCGAGAACATTTCCTCGACGCGGGCAATGTGCTCGTCCATGGTGCCGCCCACGTCCATGAGCAGCAGCACCTTGACATTGTTGTGCCGCTCGGGCCGCATCAGGATGTCCAGGTACCCGGCGTTGGCTGCAGTCTTGCGGATGGTGCCGTCCAGGTCCAGTTCGTCGGGCGAACCTTCGCGCGCAAAGCGGCGCAGGCGGCGCAGCGCGACCTTGATGTTGCGGGTGCCCAGTTCCTGGCTGTCGTCGTAGTCGCGGTAGGCACGCTGGTCCCAGACCTTGACGGCGCTCTTGTTGCCGCCCTTGCCGCCGATGCGGATGCCCTACGGGTTATAGCCGACGTTGCCAAAGGGCGAGGTGCCGCCGGTGCCGATCCACTTGTTGCCGC
>JACCDV010633577.1_pt1 | contig 10321 bp, 10 predicted proteins | sample 7446131 | NCBI WGS metagenome assembly JACCDV01 (sample SAMN15323448, study PRJNA562643) | freshwater metagenome | isolation source: river surface water | place: USA:Blue River Watershed | collected 2017-08-17
TGCCAACTGTCGAGATAGTGCTTTTGCTCGTCGGTGAGTGTGTCGATTGAGACACCCATGGATGCAAGTTTGAAATCAGCGACGCGTTTTTCTATTGCTTCATCAATGTCATACACTCGCGGTTCCAGTTTTCCACGATTTTCTACAACCCATGAGGACGCTAACGCTTGCGTCGCGAAACTCATATCCATGACTGACGCAGGGTGACCCTCAGCGGCAGCAAGATTTACCAGTCTTCCTTCGCCGATAACGTAGATGCGCTTTCCTTTAACCATAAATTCATCTACATTCCTGCGAACGTTCTTGGTTACTCGCTCGCTCATCTCCTCAAGTGCCTTCAGGTTAATTTCTACATCAAAGTGTCCAGAGTTACAGAGAATAGCTCCGTCTTTCATGAGCGGGAAGTCGTCCTTATCGATGACGTTGATGTCGCCTGTTAGGGTGCAGAATATATCGCCTTTCTTGGCTGCCTGTTCCATTGGCATAACCTCAAAGCCGTCCATAACAGCCTCTAATGCCTTTATAGAGTCGATTTCCGTCACAATAACGTGTGCACCCATTCCGCGGGCCCGCATTGCAAATCCTTTGCCGCACCAACCGTAGCCAGCTACAACCACTACCTTTCCCGCAACCAGTGAGTCCGTTGCGCGAATGATGCCATCCAATGTCGACTGGCCGGTACCGTATCGGTTATCAAACAAATTCTTAGTCTTAGCGTCATTAACGGCAACCACAGGTAGCTTGAGTGCACCGTCCTTTTCCATTGCGCGAAGTCGGATAACACCTGTGGTGGTTTCCTCCATAGAGCCCATAATTTCTTTTACTTGCTCGGGATATTTCGTATGTAGCGTAGAGATGAGGTCTGCGCCGTCATCCATGGTAATAACGGGCTTATGTGCCAGCGCTGCGTCTATGTGCTTGAAGAACGTGTCTTTGTCTTCACCACGAATTGCATGGACTTCTATACCGTAGTCGACTGAAAGAGAGGCGGCGACATCGTCTTGTGTAGAAAGTGGGTTTGAAGCAACAAGCAGTACGTTCGCGCCGCCAGCTTTTAGTGTACGCATGAGGTTCGCCGTTTCAGCGGTGACATGAAGACATGCAGAAAAATTCATCCCCTTGAATACCTGTGTTTTTGCAAATTCTTCACGAACGGATCGCAACACAGGCATGTCGCGTTCTGCCCATTCGATTCTTTTTTTACCTTCGGAAGCAAGGGATATATCTTTCACGTCGCTCATATGTGTAGTGTCTCGTTAAAATTTTTATAGTATCGGTCTCGGAGCTCCTGAAGCGAAAAGTGGTGCGTCTGGGTTCCGTGCCGCTCGACAGTATAGCAGGCGACAATTGCGCCCAGTTGAGCGCAGGTCTTCAAAGGAAATTCTCGCAGATATCCAGCGATAAATCCCGCGCGGAACGCGTCGCCAGCGCCAGTCGGGTCATCGGCATTATCGACGACGCCAGAGGGTACTTCGATAACCCCGGAGGCCGTCATGATTCGAGAGCCTTTTTCTCCGAGAGTTGTGACTAGCACTTTTGTCTTTGAAAGAATTTCTGAATCGCTCCACTTAGTCTTATCCTTAATGAGCTCGAGTTCGTAGTCGTTCGAGATTACTGCCTCAGCACCCGTAATTCCGTCGCGAAGATCATCGCCAGAGAGAATGGGTATTCCTTGAGCAGGGTCATACAAATAGGGGATATGGCGCTCTTTGAAGAGTTTCGGCATGCGCTTCATGTCTTCAGGGTTTCCGGCTGCCACAATGCCAAAACGGCCTTCAGGGATATCTTTCGTATATGGTTCCATCATTGCGCCCGGATAAAATGCGGCAATTTGATTGTTGGTCTCATCGGTGAGGATAGTTGCCACTGCAGTTTTTAATTCAGGGTCGACTTCGATTCCTGAAACAGTAACTTTGTTTTTTTCGAGCCACTGATGATAATCCGAAAAGTCAGCGCCACCGCGAGCGAGAATGTACGGAGCCTCATCAAGTAGTCGCAAGTTATACGCGATGTTGCCAGCGGTACCACCGAACGACTCCTCCATGTGTGGAGCAAAAAAACTCACATTCAGCTTGTGAATTTTGTCAGGGAGAATATGGTCCGCAAATTTGCCTTCAAAATCCAAAATACGATCATAGGCAAGAGAACCTGAGACGAGTACATGCATCGCGACAGTATACCCGCTTTTGGTTGAGCCACGAAGTCGATATTTGACTATCGTAAGAACAATGGCATAATATAACAATGTCACGAGAACGACGACTGTTTCCGAGTGTTTCTCGATGGTTAGGCAAACGGCGCGTAGCAGACCATGAAAGCACCGCGCACCTTGCTCCTCGCGATATTTCTATACGCGCTATTGGCATTGATGAACATGGTCGAATGCCGTCAATTCAGGCAGTGGAAACGCGCCTAAAGGCCGAATTAGAGGGTACAGGGCAGAAACTTGCGGACTCTAAGGTACGAGCCTGGATTATCGCTCACTCACAAGGAGTTCAATGTGAATTGAACGTAGATACCTTCACCAGACTTGTATTTCTTGGCGACAAGGTCGATGGGGCATGGACGACGGCAGGGTACGATGATGCACGGCGTATATTTCATCCGACAACGGGGTTGCAACAATGGTTCTCGTGGAACTCACGAGGTGTTGTTGTTATAGTACCGGAGGCAAGTGAAACTCCTAGGTCGTCTTAAGGTGCATGTAGATGTCTTCAAGGGCTTTTACGGCATCGCCTACAGCAATGTTGTTCTGGTGATACAGGCCATCCGTGCAGTCGCCGGCAGCCCATATCCCCGTTACGCTTGAGCGTTGTGTTTTCGGGTCGACTTCGATTTTTCCAACCTTGTTCAATGACACGAGGTCTTTAACGAAATCAGTTGAGGCTATCATCCCGATTTCAACGAAAATTCCCGGTGTGTTCAGTGTGCGAATTTCACCAGTAGTCTTATCTTTATATTTGAGTCCCTTTGCAAGTTTCTCTCCAAACACTTCGGTAGGCTCTGCGTTCAAAATGCCTTTCATGTTCGGATGCTCCAGCACTTTTGCGACCGTTACAGGATCGGCACTGTACTGAGGAGAGCGGTGAAGGAGTGTCACACTTTTACAATAGGCAAGAAGTTGTGCTGCCGTTTCAAAGCCGGCGTTTCCGCCACCGATGACCGTAACATCCATATCCGAGAAAAGTGGGCCGTCGCACGATGCACAGTAGGTGAGACCCCTGTTATCAAACTCAACTGCTCCCGGCACTTCAAGTTTTCGTCGCGTACCACCAGTGGTTACCAAAACCGTCTTAGCGTCAAAGTTTTTTCCGCTCTTCGTTGCAACGGAAAAGCCTCCATCTTTTTTGGAAACGCTCGTAACCCATTCACCTTTGTGTATATCTACAACGGAACCTGCGTACGCACGTACATGTGCCTCAAGGCTCTTCGCGAGGTCGGCGCCAGAAATTTTTTCAGTTCCTATCCAATTCTGTATTTCCTCCGATACGACTGACTGACCGCCGAAAGAATCAGCAATGAGAACCGTTTTCAAGAGTTTTCGCGCTGCATAGACCGCAGCCGCTGATGCCGCAGGTCCTCCTCCAATGATTGCTAGGTCGTACATAGTTTTAGAGTATAGCAGACTTTACATGACTGTAATGAAAAAAGCCGGTATACCGGCTTTTTCTGTTACTTCTTATTCCTTCGCAGGAAGGCAGGCACTGCGCCCCAATCATCATCGTCATCAGCGGGTTTTGGTGTTGGCTCAATTCGTGCAGGTGCTACAGCTTCCTCATCTTTAACTGCTGGAGTCGGCATTATCGTGTTAAAGATTTTGTTGTCGTCCTCTTTCTTTTCCTTTTTCGGGGTTACCTGGAAGAGGGGGGTTCCACCACGTGCTCCTGTCTCTTCAGGGAAGCCTGTAGCGATAACGGTCACGCGTACTTCACCTTTCTTCAACCGCTCATCCTTAGACGTACCGAAGATAACTTTCGCATTCTTGTCGATAGACTCGGTAACAATCTGCGCTGCAGCCTGTACTTCGAGGAGTCCCAAGTCTTCGCCGCCAGCGATTGAGAGCAATACGCCCTTTGCGCCGTTGATTGAGATATCCAAGAGTGGGGAATTGATTGCGGCGCGCGCTGCTTCTTCCGCGCGCTTTTCACCCTGTGAAACTCCCACGCCCATCAATGCGCTCCCCGCATCTTCCATGATTGCCTTAATGTCAGCGAAGTCGAGGTTGATGTTTCCGGGCGTTGTAATCAGGTCTGAAACACCTTCAACTGCCTGACGCAATACTTCGTCACACATTGCGAACGCGCTTTTGACCGTGGTGTTTGAATCAACGACTGCAAGTAAACGATCGTTCGGAATCACAATCAATGCGTCGACTTCTTTCTTCAAATCTTCAAGACCCTGTTCTGCAAGGCGCATTCTCTGCTGACCTTCAAATGAGAACGGTTTCGTAACAACTGCAACGGTAAGAGCGCCGCTCTCCTTCGCAAGTTTTGCAACAACAGGAGCCGCGCCCGTGCAGGTTCCGCCTCCCATACCGCCAGCGATGAATACCATGTCCGAGTTTCGAATAGCATCCTGAATTTCAGACTGAGTTTCTTCAGCCGCACGTTTACCGACAGCGGGGTTCATGCCTGCGCCCAGACCGCGGGTAAGGTTTTTACCGATGTGAATTTTAGTTCTTGAAAGGGACTGCTGTAAGTCTTGCGCGTCTGTGTTTACGACAACGAAGTCGACACCTTTTACTTTCGTGGCGACCATGTGATTCAAGGCATTTTTGCCTGAACCTCCGACGCCGATGACGCGGATTCGTGCTGCTGATTCGGAGTCTGAATGTACTTGTGGCATGTTTTTAAAGACTAAAAATTAGTTTCCTTATCATAGTGAAAAGATTCCCCGATGCCAACTTTGACATTTTTTGGGAATGTATCTTGATTTTACCCCTCAAAGGGAGTGTGCTTAGGGAAGAAACTGCTTGAAGAAATTGCTCATCGATTTGCCGATGTCAGAAATTGCTTCTCCTGCTGCTGGGCGAGCAAATGAATCGCCTGTAAGACCCCAAATTGTAAGGCCGTAGGCTACAGCCCACGTCGAATCTTTAATTTTTGCATCGGGTGCGAGGCTCATTGACGCAATTTTTGAATGCATCTTGAGGGATGATTCCGCGATTTCTTTAATGGGGCCAATGCCTGAACCGCCGCCTGTCAAAATGATTCCCGCGGGAAGCATTTGGTCTTTACCGAGTTTTTTTAGGTGGCCGTCGATGAGTTCAAAAATGTCTGCAACGCGCGCGGAAAGAATGTCATCAAATTTTTTCTTCGAGTACTGAGAGTGAGTAACGGCACCAAGTTTTAATTGCTCTGCCTCGTCCAAAGAAATGCGAAGACCGAGTGCGATGTCTTTGGTGATATCCATTGAGCCAATTTTGAAAACTTTAACCGACATCGGTAGGCCGTTATCAAACACTACGATTGAAACAGTTTCGGCTCCTATGTTTGCAAGAACACACCCCGCTTTCTTTTCGGGATTAGAGACCGTTACTATTGAGCCCGCGAGCGGGGATGCCATCACATCTGAAACTGCAATTTCAGCACCCTCAACTGCTTCGATAAGGTCCTCGACGTGTTGCTTTAAACAAGTGACAAACAAAGTTTCAACAGAAACTTTTGAGCCGCGCATACCTTGAGGGCGACCAAGGACCTCGGCGCCGTCAATTGAAAAGGAGAGTGGAACGGTGTGTAAGATGCGACGGTTGATAAACTTTCCAGCAATATTTGCTCGTGAAGTTTCTATGGCCTTCTCGATATCGAGGTCGGTTACCTCATTGTCTGCGCGGGAGACAACGACTTCGCCCACGCCGCGGACCTCATCGACGCCAATTCCACCAATTGATAGAAATGCTGTTTTTATTTTTACGCCCGCTAATTTCTCCGCTTGTAGAGCTGCAATTCTGATAGCCTGCGCGACGTCATCGTGATTAACGATATAGCCGTGACGCAGGCCCTTGGACTCAGCGTAGCCAGTTCCAATTATTTTTGGATACGAGCTGTTGCGCTCTGGAGACTCCTTGGCAATGACGACGCGCACCTGATAGGTGCCAATATCAATTCCAACTGCAAGTCGTGAGCCCATACGTATCGTGTATGGACAAAGCATACCATTTGTTTCGGCATTTCTGGCTGTAGATAGTGCCCGTTTAGAAATTATTGAGCCGGAAGCGAAAAACCAAACTGCGTGCAATATTTCTTTTCGAGAGATTCCATTCGTTTCCCATGGTCATGTCCCTTGAGGTGTACAAGTCCGTGAATAAAAAGGTACTCGAGATACTTTTTCGTCGAGAGTCCGAACAGTGGAGCTTTTTTTTTAACATCCAGCATGCATAGATAGAGCTCGCCCTCCATGGAAGAAAGTCCGAATGAAAGAATATCAGTGGAGCTCGCTTTTTTACGATACTGGGCGTTGAGCTCCATCATTTTTCGCGGAGTCGTGAAGATAACAGAGAGGGAATAGCGGTCACCCATGACACCTCGGGCGACGTTACGAAAAGAAACCCGAGGAATCGGGTTTCTGGTTTCATTGACGAGAACAAACGTACTCACGTGTGGTTTATCGGCGAGGGCGCTCAGGGCGTGCCTCAAGAAGTCCAAGTTTCTCCATTTCAACTTTCTTCGCGTGCTTTTCGACTCGAACCAATGCGGATGTTTTGCGGCGATTCTTAGAAGCATCGCGGAGTTTGTAGCGCATTCCCTTAACTTTGCGGACTATCCCTGAGCCCTGCATACGCTTTGTGAAACGTCGAATAATACTCATCGAGTTTTCTGTGCCGTGCTTAACGACTGATACATTTACTGCCATAGTGCGCTATTTAAACACAGGATGACGTTTTATGCAATCGACTAGGAGCGTGCGCCACGGAGGATGAATCCCTCGAGTTTTTCCAACGGGAGCGTGCTCTGCATTTGGGTCGCAATGTTTCGAACGATAATAGTGCTGTCGAGTGCTTCGCGTTGACCCATAATCGCTAAGTATTTTGCCCCAGACAATTTTCCTTTCTCTATTTGTTCCCTGAAATTATCTGCCATGAGGCTTTGCGTGACTGAGACGTGCGACTTCCACAGTGATTCGAGCAAAATAAACGCTTTCAACTTCGCTGCCTCACCAACATGAACCACGAAACAATTCGGTGCCTGCTCTACAGCGTCCAGTCGTACCTGCTTTGTGAGTGCGAGGGTTATTGCTGTTGCTACTTTTTCTACGGGGCCATTTTTCTTTGAATCAGTTTCAAATCGTCCGCCTGTCGCAATGCGGATTCGAGCTCCTGTTTTGTCTGTCGCATCAATTGCAAAGACGAGGTCTCCTGCAACGCTCGGATCGGTGCTCAAGCGCGCGTCAATCGCATAGCCAATACCAACGGACTCAAAGAAGGAAAGGGTTTCCATCATGACCTTGCGAGAATTTTCAGATAGGTAATCAATCGTTCTCGGTGCTTTGTCCATCAACGGGTCTTTCCGGAGCAGTAATTCTCGATATACAGAGTCAGGATCACTTGCCGACTTCGATTTAAGCTCCTGCGGTACGTGCTCCGCGTTCTTTCGAAAGAAATTGCCAAGTTCACGCGTAAATCTGCGCTTCGACTCCGCATCACCAACTGATGACACGAGTACCGATGGGTTCTCGAGACCAGAAAGTTCTACAATTGAGAGAGCAGTTTTAACAACGAGCGCATTTCCAATGGCTTGCTTGGTGCCGACAACAGCAAGAGAAAGGGCAGTGCCATGTGTCGTCTTCAGTGCGCCCCACAACTGCAGTGGCCCCGCGCTTGCTGTTACGTTCGCGGACTTGATGAGCGAGAGCGATGCTGCTGTTTTCGTGTCAGCATGCGCGGCACTCGCCGCTTTTCTAGAAATCTGAACGGGAGGCATCGTAAATCCGTACGCGAATGCAATTCTCGCTATCGCTTTCTCAAGTGTCTCTCTTCGTGCTCCTCGTTCAAGTGAACGCATACGTGGTGTGAATTAATTACTATTGAATTGTTTGTAATGGAAGCTCTCCGGGGAATAGCTCTACGCGTGTTGGTGGGAACAATCTGACAAACGGACGTCCGACAATATTTTCACGAGGAAGTGAGCCCCATGCTCGAGAGTCAGAGCTTTCAGTTCTGTTATCGCCCATTACGAAATATTCACCTTCGCCAAGCGCATATGTTCCATACTCATCTCGCATACGTGCATCTTCAATGTATGACTGGTCAAAGACGACAGGGTCAGATGTACCGTTTCGAATGATGACTCGTTTTCCTTGGAGCTCAACGGTTTCTCCGGGAAGACCAATAACTCTCTTAATAAAGAACACGCTCGGGTCTTTTGGGTAACGAAGAATGATAACGTCACCTCGCTTTGGATCCTCAAGTCGATAGGTCAGCTGATCGACGATGAGGTATTCGCCGTTTTCAAAGACTGGTTCCATCGAAGCGCCACGCACGACAAACGGTTGCGCAATGAACCATCGGAGCGGAACGACAATCAGTAGTGCGATGAGTGCAAATTTAATTACATCGTCGAGCAATGCACTCGTATTGCTTGGCATGCGTGAAATTGTACGCTCGTTTAAAGTTGCGCACAAGTAGAAAAACGTGTTCCAGTGTTTTTGATAATTATTAGTTTTTAAAAACGGTGTATTCTGTGTGCATGCATTACATTTTTGGTCTCGGAAATCCCGGTGATGAGTATGAAAACACTCGACACAACGCTGGGAGAATGGCTGTAGAGCGAATTCATGCCACACACAACTGTTCAGAATGGAAAATAAATAAAAAACCTCCACTGGTTGAGTCTGTTGGCAGTATTTCTGGGAAAAAGGTGACTCTCGTTTTGCCAGATACGTTCATGAATCGCTCTGGGCAGGCAGTCGCGCACTTTGTACGTTCAAAAAAGGACGTCGGTAACGTGATAGTTATACACGACGAGCTTGATATGCCACTCGGAGCTTTTAAAATATCGCACGGAAAGAGTTCTGGCGGTCACAACGGCGTCGAGTCCATTATCAAAGCACTCAAAACAAAAGATTTTGTTCGAATTCGGGTCGGTGTTTCGCCAAAAACACCGAAAGGGCTTACTAAAAAGCCAACGGGCGAGGAGCGAGTGGTGAAATTTATATTGGGAAAGTTCTCGTCAGATAACCTGACCGAGTATAAGAAGGTAATGAAGCGAGTGGTTGAAGCCGTTGAGGCTATTGTTGTGTCTGGACACACAGCGGCAATGAACGAATATAATCAGGTTCGTTAGTGAGCGAGAGTTTCAAATAAAAAAACGCAGACTCTTGTCTGCGTTTTTTAAGGTCGGATTATTTATCCAGCGAGAGCGTCATTCTGTGCTCCTTCGGTTCAAACAATGTAATTTTGAACTTGTAGGCTTTACCGAGAGAAAGTGATTCGCGTAGTTTTGATTCAGATTCAAATTCTGAAACATGTACCAGCCCTGCGACACCTTCTTCGATTGAAGCGAGCGCACCGTACTTGTTGTACTTAATGACGGCAGCTTCAACAGTGTCGTCCTTCTTGTACTTCTTCGAAGCGGAGACCCACGGATCTTCAGACATCTGTTTAAGTGAAAGCGAAATCTTTCCGTCTTTGATATCAATGACTTTCACTTTGATGGTGTCGTTGACCTTGGCGAACAGGCGAGGGTCTTCAACAAGTCCCCAGTCGATTTCTGAAATGTGGACCAATCCTTCGAGTCCCTCTTCAACTTTCACGAAGATACCGAAATCAACGATTCCTGTAACCAATCCCTCCACGGTGTCGCCAACTGCATATCGATCGGCAAGAACTCCTTTGTTTTCTTTTGCTCCGCCGCGCTCAGAAAAGATGAGCTTTCCTTCACGTGGGTCCGCAGTAATGATAGATACAGAGAGATTTTGACCAATGAATTTTTTCAATTCATCAAGAATGAGCTGTTTGTCACCTTCCTTAACACGTGGATAGTGTTCAGGTTTCAACTGCGAAGCAGGAAGGAAGCCCTGAATACCTTGCCACTGAATGATAAGACCACCTTTGTTTGCATCCTTGACTGGAAGTTCAAATACAGTGCCTCCGGCGATAGCCTTTTCAGCGTCTGACCAAATCATTGCCTGTCGAGCCTCTTTCAATGAAAGCTCGATATAGCCCTCCTTGCTGTATGAACCAATTACTTTCGACGATACCGTATCGCCCAAAGCAACCTTGCGGAGCACGTCGCGCTCAGAAATGTATTCACATCCGTAAATGATGCCGGTACCGAACGGTGCTAGGTCAATATAGACCTTGCCTGAGCCGATATAGACAACA
>JACCDV010328773.1_pt1 | contig 10317 bp, 11 predicted proteins | sample 7446131 | NCBI WGS metagenome assembly JACCDV01 (sample SAMN15323448, study PRJNA562643) | freshwater metagenome | isolation source: river surface water | place: USA:Blue River Watershed | collected 2017-08-17
GTTTTGTCATGACCCTCTCTCAAGTGCGCGGTGAGAGGCTCGAACTCCCGACATCGTCAACGTCAATGACGCGCTCTACCAACTGAGCTAACCGCGCGAACGGAGGAAGAGAATGAACGTTATTGCGGACATTCTTTCCGAAGTGATGCGTGGCAAGGCTACCTTACCGCGCGAACGAGGAGCGACGCGAAAGCTAACTTTCATGTCGTCCGAGTGAAGCGCGGTTTTGGCGTCAGCCGTTCCGCGCAACAGTCGTACGATATCGCGTAACTAAAATGCTTGCAAGCCGAGATGCATGCGGTTAGAATGCGACACTTATATGACACGAGAACGGGCACGCAGAAGGAGTAGGCTCCCAAAATCTAAGGTTGAAAAAGGGAATTCAGATATATCAACATCTGAAGCGCTTATGGAGTTTGAAGAAGACCGAAGGGCGCTCAACGATGCTGAGCGAGAAGTGGTTCGGCGAATACGAGAAATGAGGAGAGAATCGCCTGACCGCGGTCCGCGAGCGGGAAAAGATCCCGCCTATATTTGGTCGGATCTACTCTCGAAAAATTAGTCCCAGTGTATTTGCAATATTTTCTTGACGGAGCCTTCGTGGGGGGTAGACTTGACGTATACCAGTAATGCGTTTGTATGGCTGATTCTTTTGGTTCCGACGCTTCATTTAGTCCAAAGATAAAAACCGAAAGGCGAATGTACTGTCGAACGCATGGCTACGTGATGTCTTCAAGCTCCGTGTGTCCTACGTGTGCTCAGCTTTTGGCAGAACGAGCTAATCGTGCGAAGAAAAGAATTAAAGCGGCATCACACACAGCACGCGACGGTGCATAATTGAAAGTGATTACCCTCTATCCAACTGACACCATCTACGGCCTCGGGGTTGACGCAACCGACCCCGAGGCTGTTTCGCGTATCTTCGAATTGAAGGGTAGGAACGATAAAAAACCGATTTCAATTGTTGTGGCAGATATTGAAATGATGCGAATGTATGCTGATGTAACGCCTCTCGCCGAAAAATTGGCGCAAGCGTATCTTCCGGGGAAATTAACGATAGTGCTTACTGCAAAGTCAAACCTTCCTGCGATATTAACTGCGGGAACGGGAACAGTTGGTATTCGAATTCCAAATCACCCCGTTCCTCTCGAGCTCGTTCGCGAACTGGGAAAGCCACTTACTGCGACATCAGCTAATGTTGCCGATATGCCGACATTGAGTAGTGTTCCAGAAATACTGGAACAGTTCGGTGAAAGAAAAATTATGATATATCATAATCCCGCTTGGAGTCAGTCTTTGCCTGCCTCGCTGCCTTCAACCGTCGTTGATGCGCGCGGTGGCGAGCCTCTCGTGTTGCGAGAGGGGGCTATAACAAAGAAGGAAATTCTATCAGCGATGAGTAATTGACATTTTGCAAATCTGATTTATAATCAGAAAATGTCTGAACTCAGATCTTTTTTTAATTCAGCACGACCCCTTGGCGCGCCAGACCCCGTCGTTGAGTTGCGAGAAGGTGAATCGATTACGGAAGTGAAGCCGCCGAAGAGAGCGAAGAGAGGGTACTATGTCGACCTCCTCGTAGAGAGTGCTCTTCCAGAGGAGGTATCAGTACATCTCGGTTTTTTGGTGTCAAAGAGTGCAATTACTCGACTACAGGGCGACCGCTATAAAGTGCGTCTTGGCTTGTATCGACGAGCGCGCATGGAGGCGCTGAATCGAGTGCTTCAAATTGTTAAGAAGTATGGTTCTGATTCATGCGATGGAAGAGTGTCGTATCAAAATCTTATGTCGAATCAGGAGTATGTGGAAGAGATGCGTGTTGGTCCTGCAATCGATGATCCTGAAGCGCTCGCAATGTATGTTTTGATACGGCAAGCAGAAGGAACAAAACTAGCTGAAAAAATCTTGGCATTCACACAAGTGGAGAAAAAAATAACTCGTGCTCTTTGGGATGACGTTGTGACCATTGATCCTGCGCTGTTTCGGTCGCTACACCTCATCGCGCAGAAAGAGTTGCGAAGGTTGGGCACGCCGGCGTAGTAGTTCAATATTTTTGGAGATTTGCCTAAGAGGTGCCGACTCCCGGGCCCATATTGATTTCACCTTTAGTGACAGGAATGGTTGTGCACGATGGGCCAGAGGTCATCATGCATTGTCCGCTACCTTGCTCATAACTGCCGACGACCCAAAAAGCTCCAGGGCCTCTTTGATTATTGCTGTAGACGCGAGAAGAAAGAGTCAGCAGGTATGTGCCTGCGTATTGCGTCGGCGTAGAAACAGTCCAGAGAAAATTACCCTCCGAGCAGGTGCAAGGTATTGCAACGACAAAACCACCAAAATACCCACCACCAATACCCCCCATACCTCCCGCGCCACCACCGCCACCGCCTCCTCCACCACCTCCGCCAAGCAGTCCACCTATGCCACTATTAGGATTAATCCCGTTAAAGCTCGGTATACCTTCTTCAATGCTGATTCCGAAGTCGGAAAGTCGATAGCCAGGAAACAGGTTACTGCCGATCGCCGCGCCTAACTGAAGGCCGATGTCAGGTCGTCCAAATAGACTGCCGATAAAAATACCTGTTGCTGTTCCGAAAATGGCATTGTCTGGATCGCCGATGTTGTTTGAGGTTGTGAGTGGGTCGTTTGGGCCAAAGGTAAAAAAGTAATCGCCAATTCGTGCCTGACCAGTCTGTGGATTAAATTCATAATCGGGTCTTCCACCTCCTCCAGGGTTTCCGCCGCCGCGAACCACGCCGTCGCCAGTATCAGGCCAGACGACTGCGGGGCGTGGGTACGTGACACCATCGCCACGAGGGAACATAGACGTTCCTGAGCCGCCAGAACTTCCAGTACTCTGCGTAGTTCTGGGCGTTGTGGTAGTTCCTGTTGCCGTGCTTCCAGTTGGCTGCGTGGAGGGCGACTGCGGTTCCGTGTTTTGAGTTCCTGGAGATGTAATTGGTGTTCGCGTTCCCGTCAGTCCTGCAGGTGAAAAAACAAGGGTGTTGGGTTCGTCTGAAGGATACGAAACTGGCGCATCAGGAACAAACATCGTTTCGTATGAATTCTCTATAACGACTGGCTGCACTACGGCGGTTCGAGGATTCTGCTGAGGAGTTGCCTGTGGTGTTTCGAGAACTGGTGTTTGCGTTGCGACCGGCTCTTTTTTAGAGATGAACAAATATGACACGAAAAAAATAAGGAGAAGGAGCAGTGCTATTACAATGATTGCGACAACTTCTTTTTTCATGGTTACACGTACCTACTTCTTATCGAACTCTCCTTTGGCGGGCTCATCACCAATTTTGCCGAGCATCATATTTCGTACAGTTCGAACGCTGTGGTAGAAGGCGATAAGTAGGAGTACCGCGACGAGCTGGCGCAAGATGAAAAGGATTGAAGAATCCACGTTAAAAAACGATATTGCTGCCGTCTGCATCAGGTACGCTCCGACGCCTGCGACGACTACATTCACAAACATAAGCGCCTGCGAATGTGGATTTGTAATTCCAGCTAGGAACACTAGGAGAATTACGATACCGACACCTGCATACATGTCGACGGGGAGCAGGTTGCCAAAAAGCGACATCGAAACGGCGTACACAATTGCAGAAATCAAAAACATCAGTCGGAGAGAATCGCCGTAGTAGTGGCGGATGCTTTTTTTCTTCATAAAGTCCGGAGTTTGCCAGTCCGTCTCTTTCATAGCGTTATCCATAATTGTACCACTGAACGTATCATCGGCTATAAATCAGTTGCTATAGTTCAGAGGTGAAGAAACTTGCTCGGTATTTGAGTTTGAAAAACATAGGGTTGAGCGTCCTAGCCGTGCTCATTGTTGCGTATGGTGTATACGCATATATAGGAGCTTCCAAAAAAACCGACACGGTTATTACGGTTTCGCCTTCGGAGTTTATACAATCCGTAGCGGTATCCGGAAAAGTTGAAGCCGCTAAAGAGGTAGAACTCGGGTTCGCACAAGGTGGCCGTGTTGCTCGAGTAAATGTGTCGGTCGGGCAGAAAGTGTCGCAAGGCACCGTGCTTTCGGAAACGGAAAATGGAGATATAGTCGCCCTTATCTCGCAACGTGAAGCATCACTCCAAGTAGCAGAAGCAGAACTTGCTTCCCTCAAAGCGGGAACTCGCGCAGAAGAGGTTGCGGTATCGGAGGCCGACGTGCGAGCAAAGCAAGTGGCACTTGAACAGGCGGCACTCTCGCTTCTTGATGAGGTAGAGGACGCGTACACTACGGCAGATAATGCAGTAAAAGCAAAAGTTGATCAGTTTTTTACAAATCCCGGTAGCGCCACGCCACAGCTTTCTTTTTCTGTCTCTGATTCGTCAACCAAGAGCTCTGCTGAGGCAGGGCGGCGTAGTGTTGGTGTTTTGTTATCAGCGTGGGCAGGTAGTGTGAATATGGCCTCTGTTTCATCGCTGCAATCATCGGTTGTTGAGGCGAAGCAAAATCTTGGTACCGTATCAGCTTTTCTTATTCAGGCAAATGCCGCAGTCAGTCAGGGTTTGACTGGTGGTTCTGTCACTCAGGCTACGTTGAATGCGTACGGGGTTGATATAAGCACTGCGCGCACGAATGTTAATACTGCAATCGCTGCTTTGACAAGCGCGGAGACTGCGTATGCGAATGCAAGTGCGGCGCTCGCAACAGCGGAAAAAACGCTTGCATTGAAAAAGGCTGGACCCACACCGCAAGACATTCGCGCCGAAGAAGCTCGAGTACAGTCGGCCCGTGCATCAGTGTCTGACGCTGAAGCGCAATTGAGAAAGACTCGGATTACTGCACCATTTTCAGGGACGGTTACTGATGTCACCGTTAAGGTGGGGGAGGTGGCGCAAAGTAACTCGCCAGTTATCTCAATGATTACCGCGTCGGACGTTCTCGTTGAGAGTTATGTTCCAGAGATAAATATTGCACTCCTTGCTGAGAATGACCCAGCATCAATTACGCTTGACGCCTATGGCGAGGAAGTAGTGTTTCAAGGGTTCGTTTCTGCGATTGATCCCGCTGAAACGGTGCGTGACGGTGCTTCGACATACAGAACGCTTATTCGCTTTTCAGCTCCGGACGAGCGGATGCGCCCCGGGATGACAGCAAATATTGTTATCGTCGCCGATAAGCGGGAGGGAGTGATTTCGATCCCGCAGAAGTTGATTCGAAACGATATGGGCAAGAAGTATGTAACTGTGAAAGAAGGTGAAACATATGAAGAGCGAGAAGTGACCGTAGGGGCAATTTCATCACTTGGTTTAGCTGAAATTCTATCGGGCCTCTCATCTGGGGAACAAGTGGTCGTAGAACGAGCCGAATAGCATGGTGCCGTTGTGGCTAAAGATTGGACTCTTTCTTGCGGTTCGCCAGGTGCGACATACGTCGCTCTGGACTACGACACTTATCATTTTTGTTATGGTGCTGACGTTCTTGAACCTCGTTGTGGTCTCAGGAATTTTGGTCGGCCTTATTGAAGGATCGATTCGAGAATGGCGCACTCAGTACACCTCTGATGTTATTGTTTCGGCACTTGACGATAAAGATTTCGTAGAAAATTCCGACAATGCAATTTCATTAATAGCTTCAATTCCTGGAGTCGATGCATATTCTCCTCGATACACGGCGGCGTCTCGACTTGAGGCGAATTATCAAACGAAACTTGAAAATGATAAACCAAACACAGCTTCGGGTCAGGTATACGGTATTAACCCAGAACGAGAGGATGCTGTTACTGGTCTCGCTGATAAGTTGATTGAGGGAGAATACCTCGATGAAGCCGACTATGACCAAGTGCTCATCGGGTACTTCTTGTTGTCGCAATACGTCCCAATAGACAGCCCCAATTTTACTGCACTGAAGGATGTTCAGGTCGGCGACAAGATTCGCCTCACTGTTGGTTCAGTAACACGAGAGGTTCGTATCAAAGGAATTGTGCTGTCGAAGGTTGATAACGTTCGGCGAGGTATATATATGACTGATACACAACTTCGCTCACTTATGGGGCGTGATAATCGAAACGTTGGGGAAATAGCGGTTCGTCTAGCTCCGAGCGTAATGCCGGAAACAGTAAAACAGTCGCTGTTGCTTTCTGGGCTCGGAGACACCGCCAAGGTCCAAACATATGAAGATGCACAACCACAGTTTCTGAAGGATATAGTCCAAACGTTTGATATGCTCGGCACCGCTTTTTCTTCAATCGGTCTAGTGGTGTCATCAATTACGATATTTATCGTTATTTTCATTAATGCACTCACAAGGAGGAAATTCATCGGCATATTGAAGGGGATAGGCATAAATGGGAGGGTAATCGAAACCTCGTACGTATTTCAGTCAATTTTCTATGCAGTGATTGGATCAAGCATTGGACTCGCTGTGGTGTACGGTCTATTGGTGCCCTACTTTGCCGAGAATCCGATTAATTTTCCGTTTTCGGACGGGATACTCGTCGCCCCGTTTGATCAGACGATTGCACGAATAGGTCTCTTGGTGTTATCGACGGTCATAGCTGGATTTATTCCGGCAGCGATGATTGTTCGGAAAAATACACTGGATTCTATCTTGGGGAGGAAGTAGCTTATGATTGAAGCAAAAAACTTAAAGCGCACATTCACTTCTGGAGACGTCGTCACGCACGTCCTAAAGGGTGTCGACTTCGTTGCAGACGATGGAGAGTTTATAGCAATCATGGGGCGCTCTGGTGCAGGGAAGTCGACGCTGATGTACCAACTTTCACTTCTCGATTACCCAACGTCAGGCACGTTGACGATTAATAGAAAAGACACTCATTCCATGGACGAGGGTGAGCGTGTTCTGTTTCGACTTCATAACTTTGGATACGTTTTTCAAGACTATGCATTGATGCCCGAACTTTCAGCGCTTGAAAATGTAGCACTACCACTACTTATGCAAGGCAAGAACCGCATCGATGCATATGCTGAAGCAGAGAAAGCACTCGCCAGAATGAATCTTGACAAACGATTAAAAAATTTGCCCTCGCAACTCTCAGGGGGAGAACAACAACGTGTGTCTATTGCTCGCGCTGTTGCGCATAACCCGCGCGTGCTTTTTGCAGACGAACCGACTGCCAACCTCGATAATCAGTCGTCAGAAACAGTGATGAAGATATTTAAAGAACTAAACGCAGAGGGGCAAACTATAATTATGGTTACCCACGAAGAAGTATTCGCAAAAATGGCAGAGAGGCTGGTGACTATCGATGACGGTCTTGTCTTGAAGGACGAAAAGTTGAAGAAAAAATGAAGTTATAGCAAAGCCCTTTCTCGCCGTTTTTTTGGTTTGAAAACTATGCTTAAGATCAAATGGATTGCTTCCCAATTGCGTAAAATTCTCACACTCTAAGCAAGGAGGTAGACGACGTACGCTACGTAGGCTGTTAGAAACAACGCCCCCTCCCATCGGTCTACGGTAAACTTCTTGCCAGTATACAACGCGAGCATGAGAGCGACTGTCGCGCCTATGCCGACGAGTGCGTCAACGGCGAACGTTGATGGCGAGGGAAGTGGGGTGATAATAGAGGTAAGTCCAAGAATCCAGAACACGTTAAAGATGTTTGAGCCGACGACGTTACCGACGGCAATGTCTATTTCCTTTCGCATGACTGCAACAATTGAGGTGACGAGTTCAGGCAGAGAAGTACCAACAGCAACCACGGTAAGACCAATGACTGCTTCGGAGAGACCGATTATTTTTGCAAGCGTTACCGCGCCGTCTACAAACAGTTTTCCTCCAAATACTAGAGCCGCAAGACCGCCCACTATAAAAAAGAGTGACATCCATACACCCGACTGCACCCCTTCCGTTTTTTCGCCTTCTTCCTTGGGCGCTGTTTCTGTTTTTGCGATTGCAAATACGTAATAGAGAAAGATAACGAAGAATCCAATCAGTGCTAGACCATCGCTTCGGGAAAGAACATCAGCTTGCGCGCCGTCCAAGAAAATATCCGCTGCGGATGCAAAGAGCATCACCATCGCAAGGAGGGCAAGGGGAAGTTCCCACTTAACGGTACTCGATTTCACCGCTAGAGGAGCGATGAGTGCGCATATACCTAGAATGAGAAGAATGTTGGCAATGTTTGAGCCAAGGATGTTGCCGATGGCAATGTCCGTTGAGCCCGTCAGGGCTGCGTACATGTTTACCGTGAGTTCAGGCGTCGATGTGCCGAATGCTACGACGGTAAGACCGACGACGAGCGCAGAAACCCCGAACTTGCGCGCGATTGAAGAGGCACCTTTAACAAGAAACTCGGCGCCAAAAACCAAAACAACAAGGCCAACAATCATGAGGCCGATAGGCAAGAGTAGTTCCATGACCTCAATTCTACTAGGTTTCAATGCTTTGTAGCAAAGCCTCTCGGGGATTGTGCTTGCGGTGTTTTCCGTCCGCGGGATACTTAACGACGTGAAGTTTGCCCCGTCTCTGTTTTTTATGTATGTTTTCGGTATGCTAAGGGGTTTCTCAGAAAGAGCCGCAATCGTTGATAGCACAATAAATTTCGACGAAGCCGTTTCTGGCAAAGAGATTCCAAGAGAGATTGTTCAAAAACAGCGATTGCTTGACGTAAGGTACATTTCTGATGACGGACTTCTGCATCATGGACAGATAGTTGTACATCAAGAGATTGCACCTAAGGTCCTGAGCGTGTTTCAAACCTGCCTTCAGGTGCGTTTTCCTATACATGCAGTAGTTCCTGCTTCAGTATTTGGCTGGAGTGATGATGAATTGATGAAAAGGAATATAACGAGCGGGTTTAACTATCGAACCATCAGAAATACGAAACGTATTTCATCACACGGATATGGACTTGCGTTTGATGTCAGTCCGAAATGGAACCCGTGTTTCTATACAAACGGGGATGTGGCACCACCAGGCGCGTCATATGATCCGAAACGTCCGGGAACTTTAGAGGTTGGTGGAGAAGTCCTTTCGCACATTGAAAGCTTAGGTTTCACGTGCGGAATTCGATGGAAAGAACCTTGGGACACGGGACATGTAGAAGCAAGAGAATTATGGCTTCAATCTTTAGAGCGTGCTGAGTAAATATGAATTAAAGTTGATAGAATATACGTTGTGAGTGAGATTCTCGATGAGCAGGAGGACGCACCGACGCGCAAAGGTAGAGGCCCTAGTTTTGCGGTGATTTCGGGCACGAGACTCGACGCGCTTTTGCACACTGAGAATGGAAAACCTGCTTCGCAATCGCGCTCGTACAAACAAGAGGCGGTTCCAGGATTTTCAGGTGATCCTGTTTCGTGCGAGTGGAGGGTCGGGGTCGACAGCGCGGGCGCACCCAGCATCGCAGACATAGAGCTCCGTCGAGGTTCAGCAGTGATTGGAGAAATGAAAGCGCGCAAAGAGAAGAGTGCTGACGGTGAAGAGGTTTGGAATATCTGGCATCGGTTTGTCGGCGAAGACGAACGAGGCGCAGGTATCGGCACATACGCGCTCAAGACAGTAGAGTCATTTATAGGGGGATTAAACTTCGCAAAACCACCAGGAGTGAAGACAATTGAATTTCAAATATCTCAGCCGTCAGTCATTGATTTTGCCCTGCGTAAGGGCTATGCCTTCAAGGGACTAAACGCCGATGAAAAACGCTCCGATTATGATCGATATAAGACGCAGGCAAAAGAGCACGAAAAGGATCCGGCATTCACGAAGCGAGGCGAACTGCCAGGATTCATTGTGGCGAAACTCGCCACGGAAGACGGAAAGTCTAAAGACATGGTCTTAATCGACAGAGCAAAGTTGGCAGCGTATGCAAAAGAACGCGGTAGAAGTGTTGAAGATTATTTAGATATAGATTATGCAATCGATCCTCGGACGGGCGAGGAGACAGAAGAGATTGCTTCAGAATTTAAGCGTTTATCTGCTACCTGGGAGGAACTTTCAGGCACTGAAGAACAGCGTCTCCCATTCATTTATCGCGCTGGACTTAGAAAGACGCTTACGCCTTAATATGCGATCGACGTTCTTCAGTTGACTATCTTTACAATCAGAGTACTAATGGAGTATGAGTTTTAACGGTTTCAAGGGAGACAAGGAGCCGTTGCGACTTTTTGGCTTAGCGTACGAAGCTATTTCTAATCCAAACGAAGCCGCTGCATTGGCATATCGAAATAGAGCAAACGCAGCAGCTTCAGAGGGATTTGATGCGACCACAGTTCAGACCGCGGCGCTCTTTGTTCGCAGTTTTTTTGGTGTAGCAGGAGGCCTAGTCGGGCTCGCCGCTCGGCCCATTCGTCGCAGATTGAGTGAACCTCAGTTTATTGATGGGGAAGTGGTTGGGAGGA
>JACCDV010538140.1_pt1 | contig 10317 bp, 17 predicted proteins | sample 7446131 | NCBI WGS metagenome assembly JACCDV01 (sample SAMN15323448, study PRJNA562643) | freshwater metagenome | isolation source: river surface water | place: USA:Blue River Watershed | collected 2017-08-17
AGGATTTCCCGCTCACCGGGGTACTTGAACTGGGCAGTGGACGACCACTCGTTCCACAGTTGCAGCCCCTGCTCAAGCTGACTGGTCTGGGTACCGGCCCAGTGCAGGGCCATGCCGATCGACACCCACTCGTCACGTGAACAGTCAGCCGGTACCGCATCGAGGGCTTGGCGAATCTCCTCCCACGAGGCGTCAATCGTGCCATCCGTGGCGATGGTGCGCTCTTTATCCTGCGCCAGCATCCCGTTCCACAGGTCCAGCAGACCCTGCGGGATCACCGGCAGGCGCGTCCAGTGGCCCTTGCCCGCCCAGTGATAAGGCTGGCGTGTCTCGGGGTGGATACTCGGGGGCAGCACGTCCTGCACCGTGAGGCCGCTGACCGTGGCGCAGCGCAACTCGTAGGCCGTGATGCCGCTGTGCAGGATTTTCTTGCTTGGCAGCGCAGCTCCGAAGGGCATCGCGTACAACAGTTTGCCGTGCCCCGGCTTGCCCGAGTTGATAACCACCGCATCGGGTGCGTCATACAGGGCTTGCAGGTCGATGCCGTGCTCTGCCAACAGACTCGTGGTGATGGTCCAGTTGTCGATGTCGAGTGCCATCGTGCCGCTGTACGCATGGGCTAAGCCGATGCCGTAGCCCGCAGGCAGGTCGTTCTGCGACTTGAGGGCGTTTTCGCGCAGGTTCCAGCCCGGGGTGCGCGGGCCTTTGGTGCCACCCGGGATCGGCACAAGGCTCCAGCCGTGTCGGATGTATGCGTCGATGGATGCGGGGTGTGGTTGCACGGTTGGGGATGCTGTCATATACTTTTCTCGCTGGTGATCGCAGTTGCCAGTTTTTTCATGGAAGTCTCCTTCAAGGGTACCCCGGGGTTCACAAGACCCCGGGGTTTTTCTTTTTGAAGAAAATTTTTGATGTCATGGGTTGTATTGTTGCACAGTTGTGCTACACTTTCAACATCGACAGCAAAAAATGTCTTCATCATGACCCTATTCAACAAATCAGCGTACTTGACTGTCCGAGTGTCAGACAAGACGCGCCTCAAGTTCCACGCCAAGGCCAAAAAGTTCGGGACACCGAGCGAGGTCTTGCGTGAACTCGTTGACGCTTTCATCGAAGATCGCGTCACTATTCAACCCCCTGTAACCGGTAATCCCAAGGAGAAACTTTATGTCCCTCGAAGCCAAGATTGAAGCCCTGACCCACGCTGTTGTGGCTCTCACTGCGAAGCTGGAGTCTGCCAATGTAGCAGCCCCGGCCCCTGTCGCACAAGCACCCGCACCTGTGGCTGCACCTGCGCCCGTTGCTGCTCCTGCACCTGTACCCGTAGCCGCTGCCCCGGCGATGCCTGCTCCTCCCTCATTCGTGGCTCCCGCTCCTGCGGCTGCACCGGCTGCTGGTGGCGCACCGTTCACCGACGGCAAGGGTCTGATCGACTACGTGATGGGTGCCTACAAGGCGATGGGTCCGCAAAAGGGTGCCCAGATTCAAGCCGTCCTGACTGGTCTGGGTTACCAGAACATCAACGACGTGAAGCCCGAGCACTACGGCCAGTTGTTCGCTGGTGTTGAGGCATTGAAATGAGTAATCTTCACAACCACGCGCTGATGGAATTTCGCGCTGCCGGATGGACCGATGAAGACGGCAAGTTCAAAGACGAAATGCAACAGATGATTTGTGATCATGTCGTCAAATTGCTTGACGTTTTCACCGAAGAAGGGCACTCAGGTAGTTCGGCACCTTACGCCATCGACTTGTTCAAAAAACTGGCGATGTTTGAACCAATCGTACCGTTGACTGGGGAAGATTGGGAATGGTGTGAGGTAAGAGAAGGCGTATATCAAAACCGTCGATGTGGTCATGTATTCAAAGACAGCAAAGATGGTCAGGCATACGACAGTGAAGGCCGCATTTTCTTTGAATGGCGTGAGCGTCCATTGGATGAAGACGAACAGGGTTATCCCGGCGTCAGGCGGTACAAAACACACTTCACGAGTCGTGATAGTCGTGTATTTGTCACTTTCCCGTACACACCAACACGTGAGTATGTTGAAGTGGAGGCCACATGACCGTCCACGCCCAACTGTCGCCTTCCAAACGGCACCGCTGGGCCTTGTGCCCCGGCAGTATCCGTGAGGAGGCCAAGTACCCCGATGAACGCAGCGGTGCTGCCGCCATCGACGGTACCCACAGCCACACGCTGCTGGAGCACTGCATCGACCGTGGCCTGACTGACCCGATGGATGAAGTCGGCGATGTCTTTGCCGACGACGATGGCAGCTTCGTGGTTGACGCTGACCGTGCAGCCCGGGTCAAGGTCGCCATCGAGTACATCCGTGAGCGGTCCATGAACGGCATGTTCAAGGTCATCTCTGAGGAGCGTGTGGACCCTAAGCACCTGCTGGGTCGTGACGACTTGTCGGGCACCGTGGACTGCCAGATCATCGGCGATGACTGGATCGAGATCATCGACTACAAGGACGGCATGGGTATCGTCAGTGCCGAGGGCAACATGCAGCTTGAGCAGTACGCCTACGGGGTGCTGGCAGGCTACAAGCTGCCCGTGAACGTCGAGTATCCGGTCAAGCGGATCATCATGACCATCATCCAGCCCAAGCTGGCGTTGAAGGGCATGAAGGCCATCACCTCGTGGGAGCGGGGAGTGCGTGACATGCTCACCAACCTCGGTACAATCGTGGTTCAGGCTGCTGCAACCGATGCACCGGACGCACCGCTTGTACCGGGCGAAAGTCAATGTAAATTCTGCCGTGCGAAAGGCTCATGCGCCGCGCTGGCAGGTAACGTAATGAAGGAGGTCGGAATCATGTTCCAACCAGTCGTAACTCAAACGCTCGATGTCGCGCAGCAATCAGCCGACAAAGACCCGGCAACTATGGACGATCAGCAGATTCGTCAGATCATGGAAGCCGCACCCCTGATGCGCCAACTCCTCGAAGCAGTGGAAAAAGAAGCCCTGCGTCGTCTGGAGTCCGGTCAATCCATCCCCGGCCTCAAGCTGGTCCACGGTCGTGGCTCCCGTGCTTGGGCGTTGCCCGAGGAGGAGATGGCCGAGAAGCTGGTGAAGATGGGCATCCCCAAGACCGCGATCTATGAAACTAAACTCGTGTCTCCTGCCAAGGCTGAAAAGCTGACGTGGGAAAAGCGTGATGGCACCAAGGTGTCTCTCACCGATCGCCAGTTGAAGCGTCTGGATCAGGAGTACGTCGCCAAGGTGGCTGGCAAACTCACCGTCGCCCCCGAATCTGACAGCCGCCCCGCTGTCATCACGAATGCTGCGCCGATGTTCAGCGCAGTAGAAGCAGCACCCGCTGCCGAATCCCTGCCCTCGTGGCTCTCGTAATCACTGAAAGGTAATCGTCATGTCTGAAATCATTTTCCTGTCCAACGTCCGTTTGTCGTTTCCCCACCTTGCTGAACCCCAGAAGCAGGTCAACGAGCAGACCGGTAAAGAGCGCATCTCGTACAACTGCGAGTTCATCATGCCGCAGGATCACGCTGGCTTTGGTCAGTTTATGCAACGCTACGGCGCGATGGCGCTGGAGAAGTGGAAAGAACACGCCCAGACTGTCATGGGCATGATCCAAGCGGATCGCAAGCTGCGCTGCTACGGTCGCGGTGAGGAAAAGGTCAACAAAAAAACCTTCCAACCCTACGACGGCTACGCTGGTCACGTGTTCATCACCGCAGGCCGCGACTCGCAGCCGCAGATGATCCAAGCCGATGGTCAACCCATCGACCCAAGCAACACGATGGCCTACCAGCAGCTTGCCCGCAAGATGTACGGTGGTTGCCGTGTCAACGCTGCCGTCAAGCCGTGGCTGCAAGAGAACAAGCATGGCCGTGGTATTCGCTGCGACCTGATTGCTGTCCAGTTCGCTGGTGATGACACACCCTTCGGTGAAGGTGCTGTGGACGCCTCGGGTATGTTCGGCGCTGTGGCTGGTGCTCCTGCTGGCATGTTTGCACCCGCTGCTGCCCCGCAGGCTGCGATGCCTGCTGCACCGTTCCCCGGTGCGCCTGCTGGCCTGCCGCCCTTCATGATGGGTGGTCAGTAATTGAACCAAGGGTGTGAGGCCAACTCACACCCTTTTCATGAGTAACCGTAATGAGTAACGACTATGTGTTCGACATCGAGACCTACCCCAACGTCTTTACGTTGGCGGTGGAGCATGCAGACGCACCGCTGCGCTGGATGTTTGAGATCAGCGACTGGCGCAACGACTCCCGTGAGATCGTCGCGTTCCTCCAATTCCTGAAAGAAAACGACGCCCGCATGGTGGGCTTCAATAACCTCGGGTTCGACTATCCGGTGCTGCACACCATGATCCGCATGGGTACCTCTACTGCGGGTACCCTTTACGAGAAGGCGATGGCGATCATCGGATCGCAGGATGAGGATGGCAGCAAGTGGATGCACCTCGTTAAGCCCAGCGACCAGTTTGTCACGCAGATCGACCTGTTCAAGATTCACCACTTCGACAACAAGGCTCGGGCCACCAGCTTGAAGGTGTTGGAATTCAACATGCGGGCCGACAACATCGAGGACTTGCCGTTCAAGGTGGGTACCACGCTCAACCGTGAGCAGGTCGAAGTGCTCAAGCGGTACAACCAGCACGACGTGAGCATGACCAAGGCGTTCTATCACAAGAGCCTTGACATGATCCACTTCCGCGAGGAGTTGACGCGCAAGTACGCCCGCGACTTCATGAACCACAATGACACCAAGATCGGCAAAGATTACTTCGTCATGAAGCTGGAAGAAGCCGGTGTGTCTTGCTACGACTTCGGACCGAGTGGTCGCACACCCCGGCAGACCAAGCGCCCGGTGATCCATCTCAAGGACGCCATTCTGCCGTGGATCAGCTTCGAGCAGCCCGAGTTCAACGGGGTGCTCCAGGGGCTCAAGGCTCGGTCAATCATCGAAACCAAATGGGTCTTCACTGACCTCACGGCAACTTTCAATGGATTCACTTTTGTCTTTGGCCTTGGAGGAATCCACGGCTCCGTCGAATCGGAGGTCATCGAGTCAGACGCTGAACACGTCATCGTGGACCTCGATGTCACTTCGTACTATCCAAACTTGGCAATCACGAATGGGTTTCACCCGGCCCATCTCGGCAAAGAGTTTGTCAGCATCTACAAGCACCTGTTCGAGCAGCGCAAGCAGTACCCCAAGAAGTCCGCAGAATCAGCGATGCTGAAGCTGGCGCTCAACGGTGTCTACGGTGACAGCAACAACCAATTTTCAGTGTTCTACGACCCGCTGTACACCATGACCATCACGCTCAATGGTCAACTGCTGCTGTGCCTGCTGGCCGAGGGGCTGATGACGATCCCCGGGCTGCGCCTGATTCAAGTGAACACCGATGGCCTGACCGTGCGGGTGCCGCGCAGCCACAAGATCATGGTCGATCTGGCCCGCGCTGCATGGCAGGAGCGCACCGGTCTGAACCTTGAAGAAGCGATCTACAAGGCCATGATGATCCGCGATGTGAACAACTACATTGGGGTGTTCGATCCTGCGTTTGCGAAACCCGGTGACCCGACTGTCAAGCGCAAGGGTGCGTACGAGTGGAAGATGGGCTGGCACCAAAACGCCGGGGGTCTTGTGATTGCCAAGGTTGCCGAGAAGGTGCTGGTCGAGGGTGCGCCGATCCGTGAGACTGTGCAGCAGTGGCCCGACATCATGGACTTCATGCTTCGCACCAAGGTGCCGCGCAGCAGCTATCTGGCAATCGAGTGGGACGGTCAACCACCCCAACAGTTGCAGAACACCACGCGCTACTACATCGCCGAGGGTGGTGGCCGCTTATTCAAGTGGATGCCGCCTCTCAAGGGTAAGAACGAGTGGCGCAAGATCGGCGTCGAGAGTGGCTGGGGTGTCCAGCCATGCAACGACATTCAGGAGGCTGGCAAGCTGCCAGTCGATTTTGATTACTACGTCCGTGAAGTGGAGAAATTATGTCTGGGTCTAGCCTGATGGTTCAAGTTGGTGGCGATCACTACAAGGATTTGCCGATCCAACCCGTTGAGTTCATTCACGCCAACGCGATTGGCTATTTCGAGGGCAACGTGATCAAGTACGTTTCCCGCTGGCGCAAGAAGAACGGCATCGCTGATCTGGAGAAGGCCAAGCACTACATCGAGTTGCTGATCGAGATGGAAAACCGCAAGTTGGACAAGGAGTGCCGTGGTGCTTGAAAAAGACATCGAGAAAAAGGTCTGCGACTACGCCAAGACCAAGAACGTGCTGGTCTACAAGTTCACCAGCCCCGCTCGTGCCGCTGTGCCGGATCGCCTGTTCATTCGACCCGATGGGCGCATGTGGTTCTGCGAGTTCAAGCGCGGGGGTCAGAAGCCCACGGAAGCGCAGGAGCGTGAGCACCACAGGCTGCGCCAGCACAAGGTGTCCGTGTTCGTGGTGGACAACGTGGACGATGGTAAGGCGATGGTGGACATGATGGTGATGGGGGTCGTATGAACATGGATCAGCTATACGAGAAACTAAAGACAGCGTTGGGCACGTTCGGTTTGGCATGGGGCGCCAAAGACGCTGTGCGGGTGCGTATTGACGGTGATCAACTTTGCCTTGAGCACGACGGGATCGAAATCCGTCTGACATTACCGAGAGCATATGCTGACACCTGATCTACTCCACGACTACCAGAAAAAGGCTGTCAACTTCCAATGCACCCACCCACACTCGATGCTGTGGTTAGATATGGGATTGGGGAAGACCGTTATCACGCTGACCAGCCTGTCGCACCTGTTGGGTACCGGCTTCCTGCGCGGCGTGATCATCGTCGCTCCGATCCGGGTCATCCGTCTGGTGTGGCGGCAGGAGGCTACGAAGTGGGAGCACACCAAGCACCTCAAGTTCAGCATGGTCGCAGGCACCAAGGACCAGCGCACCCGCGCTCTCCTGCGCCCTGCCGATGTCTACATGGTGAATTACGAAAACCTCGGTTGGCTCGCTGAGACACTTCAGACCTACTTCGTCAAGAAGGATCGCCCGATGCCGTTTAACGGGATTGTCTGGGACGAGATCAGTAAGATGAAGAACAGCGCCACGAACCGAGTCAAAGCGTTTCGCAAGATTGCGGATCAGTTCGACTGGACCACGGGACTCACCGGCACCCCGGCCAGCAACGGCTACAAAGACCTGCACGGTCAGTTCCTCGTGGTGGACAAAGGTGAGCGTCTGGGCACCAGCAAGACGGCGTTCCGCACCCGGTTTTACCGCAAGGCTGGACCCTACAAAGAAGTGCCGTATGAGGACACCGAGGACACCATCAAGAAGCTGATCGGTGACATCACGCTGGAGATGTCAGCCGAGGACTACAACCCGCTGCCTGACCTGATCGTCAACAACATCGAGATCGAGATGCCTGACGAGTTGAGGGCCAAGTACGACAGGCTGGAGAAAGAGTTCTTCATGGTGCTTGACAGCGGCAAGGAGGTCGAGGCGTTCAACCAAGCGGCTCTGACCAACAAGTGCCTCCAGTTCTCCAACGGAGCCATGTACCCCATCGCCGGGATGCCGCTGTGGGAGCCGGTGCATGACATGAAGCTGGACGCGCTGGAGGACATCATCGACGAGGCCCAAGGCTCACCGATCCTGTGCGCCTATGCGTACCGCAGCGATGCCCAGAGGATCATGGAGAAGTTCAAGGACCTGCGCCCGATCAACCTGACCGAGTGCAAGACCGAGGCCGCACTGACCAACGCCATGCACCGCTGGAAAACGGGCGACTGCCAACTGATGATCGGCCACCCGGCGTCGATGGGCCACGGGATCGACGGCCTCCAGAAGAACGGCCACATCCTCGTGTGGTATGGCCTCAACTGGTCGCTGGACCTGTACGAGCAGTTCAACGCCCGGGTGCGCCGCCAAGGTCAAGGTGCCCCGGTCATGTGCCACCGCATCCTGATGCAGAGCACCCTTGACCAAGCACAAGCACTGGCCCTCGACGAGAAGGCCACAACCCAAGCTGGGCTGCGCAACGCAGTCAAGCAATACCGTCAATCCAAAGGAGTATGAACATGAGTTACAGCGACGTTGAAATCAAAGTTATCCAGTGGGGCGAGGCCCGAGGCATCGTGCAGAATGCCACCGCGATGTCACAGGCCATCAAGACTCTTGAAGAAACCACAGAACTACTGGATGCGATCAACAAGAAAAACATCGAGGAGGTCAAAGATGCCATCGGTGACATCGTGGTCACGTTGATCATGGTGTGCGCGGTGCTTGACCTTGATCTGACCCAGTGCCTCAAGGGTGCCTATGAGGAGATCAAGGACCGCAAGGGGCACCTCACAAAAGAAGGTGTGTTCGTCAAAGAAGTGTGATACACTTGTTGCACATTAACCAAGGAGTAACTGTAATGATGCGTGAAACTATCGACTGGCTGAAAAGTGTGTACGCAACCCCAAGCGCCGAACAGATTGCGTTGAGAGAACTTGAAGACTCCAAGCGCAAACTACTCGATGCCCAGTCGGGGCGCGAATACGCTATTTCCATGTGCACTTACTACGAGGCCAAGATCAAGCGTTTGACGGCTTATCTGCACAAGGCTACCGAGGAGCAGTCATGAATGCGCAACACGCACCCGACTGCGCCGCGCACAACGATCGTGCGTTGGAATTGTTGCATCGCGCAGAAACAGAGATGCGCTACGCCGGATGGAACAAATATGAGTCCGACAACAGCGGCCGCAACGGCGTGTATGAACAGATCGTGAAATTCCTCAATCCCGTAGTTGAGAAAGAAAACACATGACCCGCGACGACATCATCCGCATGGCGCGTGAGGCGAACTTCTACGAGTCTGAGATTGGCAACGACGAAGATTCTTTGGTTGACTTCGCCGCCCTTGTGGCTGCAGAAGAGCGTGAGGCGTGTGCAAAGGTGCTGGACGAGATGGCAGATTACATGGAGAGCGAAATGGAGCCAAGCGAAACTATTGCTTGGATTCGTAGCAAAGCCGCCATGATCCGCGCAAGGGGAGAAGCATGACAGAAAAAGTATCACTTGAAGTCGCTATCGAGGTGGTGCTGCGCAACAACCCCAACTTTGAAACGATTGCGGGGCTTTGCAAGATGGCTGTGGAGGCCGAACGTGAGGCGTGTGCAAAGGTGTGTGAAGAATACGAAACCGAGAACGACATAACGGCAACGTGGCTAAACATCATTGCCACCGCCATCCGAGCAAGGGGTCAAGCATGACCACGTGGCCCTTCCCTCCCCCGGGTGGTCCTGTACCGTGGACCGCACAGCAGGAACGCGAGTATCAGCGCCAACAGCGTGAGCAGATACCGGAGGCACCATTTTGATCGACCCGAAGACCAAACGAATCACGGTGCCTGTGACCAAGGACATCGACTTGATCAGGGAGCGCATCAAGCGCGACACCGGCATCGAGATGACATACGTGCAGATTTTCAACTTCCTGATCCACTTCTACGTGGAGCGGGCCAACGAACCCAAGAGCAAGTGGAAGTCGCTGTCATGAGAAAACGCAGCAAGTACCGACCCAAGGGAATCCGGGTTGACACCATCGGGTATGTCATGGAGTCGATCAAGCCGGTGACCCATCACGAGAGTTATCTGCTGGACTTGAAGATCAAGAACAGCGAAGCGATGGTGTCGTTGATGCAGGGCACCGCGACCAAGAAAGACATGGACGTGCTGATCGCCATGTCCAACATCGTCGAGTCGCTGTGGCATCTCGGGTTCGGAGCCGAGTACAAAGAGGTGGCGGTTGAAGGGCGGATTGCGATTCTCAACATCGTCAATCGTGCCGTGTTCACCAAGCGGTTTGTGCCTACGGGCGAACAGATCAAGGCGCTTCAAATGCTCATGGAGTTACATGACGCCCAGATGGACGTGATCACGATCAAAGACATGGAGCGGGCACTGGCGTATGCGAATGAGCAGTTTCGCCAGAAACGCGCAACACTGCTGCCAGCCGTACCCGAGGAGACACCTACATGAACTGCTGCGATTACGACTGCAACCAAGGCCCTGACTGCCCAGCAAGAGTCGCCAAGGTGTGTCAGCGTATGAAATCCGCCGATTCGCTACCACCCAGCATCTGGCGCAGACACCTCAGAGCACTGGCAAGGTTTTTCCTGCTGGCGCTGCTGGGGTGGCTGGTCTGGGTACCGCTGATTTATTTGGCTTTGCGAGCGTAGAACAGGGTGCGGTCGCCGAACAGATAGAACCCGACAGCAGCGGCGAAGTTGTCCACCGACGCACTGTCCATGTTGATCAGCTTCAGGGTTGCCCATGTGCCCAGCAC
>JACCDV011202643.1_pt1 | contig 10316 bp, 10 predicted proteins | sample 7446131 | NCBI WGS metagenome assembly JACCDV01 (sample SAMN15323448, study PRJNA562643) | freshwater metagenome | isolation source: river surface water | place: USA:Blue River Watershed | collected 2017-08-17
CGCCTGTTTGACGCCGCACCGGCGGCCCTGCCGCCGATGGAACCTCTCAACGCATGACCCGCATCCTGATCGCTGGCTACCAGCACGAAACCAACACCTTCGCGCCCAGTCTGGCCGACTGGGCCGCCTTCAACACCGGCGAGAGCTTTCCGGCCTACATGCGCGGCCAGGCCGTGATCGACCAGCTCACGGGCGTCAACATCCCCGTGGGTGGTTTCATCGACGCGGCGCGGCGCGAAGGCTGGCAGCTGGTGCCCTCGGCCTGGGCCGGGGCCACACCGTCCTCGTATGTGACGCGCGATGCCTTCGAGCGCATCAGCGCCGCCATCCTCGAAGACGTGCGCGCCGCGATGACGCAGGGGCTCGACGGCGTGTACCTGGACCTGCACGGCGCGGCCGTGGCGGAGCATGCCGATGACAGCGAAGGCGAGCTGATCGCGCGCATCCGCGGCGTGGTCGGTCCGCAAGTCCCGATCGTCGGCAGCCTGGACCTGCACGCCAACGTGACACAACGCATGCTGGCTTTGTCCGACGGGCTGGTCAGCTACCGCACCTACCCCCACATCGACATGGCCGCGACCGGCGAGCGTGCCGCACAGCTGCTGCGCGAACACCTGCGCAATGGCCATAAGGCCGAGATGCAGGCACGGCGTCTGCCTTTCCTGATTCCCCTCAACGCACAAAGCACCTGGATGTCGCCCGCCCGCGAGATCTACGACGAGCTGGCCGCCATCGAGTCGCGCACCGGCTGCATGCTGAGCTTCTGCATGGGCTTTCCGGCTTCAGACTTTGCCGAATGCGGCCCGGTGGTCTGGGGTCATGGCGGCGCTGCGCAGCAGGCGGTGCAGCAACTGTTTGAACGGGTGAGCGCACCCGGGCAGTGGCGCCCCGACTTTCTGCCGGCCCACGAAGCGGTGCAGCTGGCCCTGAGCGTGGCCGCGCAGCACAGCGCGCCGGTGGTGATCGCCGACACGCAGGACAACCCCGGCGCCGGTGGCGACAGCAACACCACCGGCATGCTGCATGCCTTGCTGGCAAAGGGCGCTGGCAAGCACTGGCCAGGCCAGGTGGCGCTGGGCCTGCTGTACGACCCCGAGGCTGCACGCAAGGCGCACGAGGCCGGTGTGGGCGCGGTGCTCGAACTCGCGCTGGGCAAGGCGGTGCCGACTTTCACCGGCCAGAGCAGCGATGTGCCGCTGCAGGGCCGCTTTGTGGTGCGCGCGCTGGGTGAAGACCTGTGCGAGATCAAGGGCCCGATGATGACCGGCGTGAAGGTTCACATCGGTCCCTGTGCCTGCCTGGAGTTGGACGGCGTGCTGATTGCCGTGGCCAGCGGCAAGATGCAGATGCTCGACCGTGAACTGTTCCGCGCCGTGGGCATCCAGCCCGAGCAGATGAAGATCCTGGTGGTCAAAAGCTCCAACCATTTCCGGGCCGACTTCACGCCGATCGCCAGCCGCGTGCTGGTGGCCAAGGCTGCGGGCCCGATGGCCGCCGACCCTGGTGACCTGCCCTGGAAAAAACTCGGCCCCGCAACCCGCACACGGCCCTGAACTTTTTCGCGAGACCCACCTTCCGCACTGGCCTCCTCATTTGAATCCCACCGACTGGAGCTGCGATGACCACCGACCTGACCCAATGCACCGCCCACGAACTGCTGGCCCTCTACCGCAGCGGCCAGGTCAGTCCGGTCGACGCCACGCAGGCGGTGCTCTCGCGCATCGAACGGCTCAACCCGCAGCTCAATGCCTTTTGTCTGGTCGATGCTGACGCAGCGCTCTCAGCCGCCCGCGCCAGTGAATCGCGCTGGCAGGCGCACCGCAGCAGCGGCGCGCCGGTGGGTGAGCTCGAAGGGGTACCGACCACCATCAAGGACCTGATCCTCACGCGCGGCTGGCCCACACTGCGCGGCAGCCGTACCATCGACCCGAACCAGGCCTGGGGCGTCGATGCACCCGCCACCGCCCGCCTGCGCGAAGCCGGTGCGGTGCTGCTGGGCAAGACCACCACGCCCGAATTCGGCTGCAAGGGCGAGACCAATTCACCCGCCACCGGCATCACCCGCAACCCCTGGAACCTGGCGCACACGCCGGGTGGCTCGTCGGGCGGCGCGGCCTCGGCCGTGGCGGCGGGTCTGGGGCCGCTCGCGGTGGGCACCGACGGTGCGGGCAGCGTGCGCATCCCTGCGGCCTTCTGCGGCAACGTGGGCCTCAAGCCCAGCTTCGGCCGCGTGCCGGCCTATCCACTTTCGCCCTTTGGCAGCGTGGCGCACCTGGGGCCGCACACCATGAGCGTGCGCGATGCCGCGCTGATGATGAATGTGCTCAAAAAGCCCGATGCCCGCGACTGGACATCGCTGCCACCCGATGCTACCGACTACACCCTGGGTCTGGAAGGCGGCATCCGCGGCCTGCGCATCGCCTATTCGCCCACGCTCGGTTACGCACGCAACGTGCACCCCGAAATTGCCGCCGCAGTCGATGCGGGTGTGCGCCAGCTGCAGGCGCTGGGCGCGCATGTGGAGCAGGTCGACCCGGGTTTTGAAGACCCGCTGGAGATCACCACCGGCCTGTGGTTCCTGGGCGCTTCGACCGTCTGGAATGGTCTGAGCGCCGAGCAGCAGGCGGTGACCGATCCGGACTTCCGTGCCGAGGCCGAGCTGGGTGCGCAGCTCAGTGCTTCTGATGTCCAGCAGCTGAATTTGCGCCGTGGCGCCCTGGGTTCGCACATGCGCCAGTTCATGCAGCGCTACGACCTGATCGTCACGCCCAGCGTGTCGGTGCCGGCTTTCGAGGCGCGCCCGGCCGGCACGCAGAAGATGGACCCGCAGGCCATGCTGGGCTGGACGCCATTCAGCTACCCCTTCAACCTCACCCAGCAGCCGGCCATCACCGTGCCTTGCGGGCTCACGTCCCAGGGCCTGCCTATGGGTCTGCAGATCGTGGGGCCGATGTTCGGCGATGCGCTGGTGCTGCGCGCTGCGCGCGCGTTCGAGGCGGTGCAGCCGGTCTCGCGGCCGAAGCTCTGATCCGGCCCCGGCTGATGAACTGAATGCGGCTCAGCCCATTCGCAGGCTGGCCGTGTTGACCTGCTCGAAGTCGCAGCGGCTTGGCACGTCGGGTGCGATCCACATCTCACGCGTGGTGGTGTTCATCACGATGCCCGCCACGCTCTCGACCCGGCCTTCGGGCGGCAGAGCCGGGTCGGGACTGCGGCAGATCGACAGGTGTCCGTCCGATTCGTCGCGCAGAAAGGCCTGGAGCTTTTCCAGCTGCAGTGGCGCGTTGCGGGCATGTTGGCGTGCCGTGGCGAGCCGCGGCACGCTGGCCAGGGGCTGACCCATGGGCGCCTGGGCGGACAGCAGGCTGTCGCACACAAAGTGGTTGGTGTGGACCACCACACCTTCTGCGGGCCGTTGCTCGGCCCAGCCCGCAGGAGCGACTTCAAAGCAGGCCACCTCGCCGCTCGCATCGGCACACGGGATGTTGGAGGCTGCGCCAAAGCCCAGCGTCCTGCCAATGCGATGGAGTTCCTCGCGCACAGCCGCCACCGAAGGAAATCCCAGCAGGTGGCGCAGCAACACATGCACCGGGACCCCGGGTCGGGCGCCATCGTCGTGGGAACGCAGGATGTTCAGGCCCAGTGCAAAGCCATGCTGGTTCATACCGATCTTGGCCAGCATGCCGCCCTCGGTGAGGGTGATGAAGCGTGTGCCCTGGCTGGTTTGCGTGTGCAGCAGGACCAGGGCCTGGCGTTGTCGTCCCAGCCAGTCCCAGTTCTGGGCCAGCCAGGTCTGACGGTTTTCCGAGGCTTGTGGGCCCACGCCCATGGCGGTGCACTCGCCCAGCTCGATGGCCGGATCAGGCTCGCCACCGTCCAGCCAGTCAGGCAGACCAGCCGCGCGGTTGGCTTCCAGCGCCTGTCGAGCCTCGATATCGGTGTCTCCCAAAAATCCTGGCGGCATTATTTCGGTACGGCAGTTCAGGGCCAGCACCTCGGCCACTTGCAGTCTGCTGCCTTCGGCCAGGCCTTCGATTTCGCGCATCAGTGCAGGATCGAGCGCTTCGATCACAGGCCGGTAGTTCAGGGCACGGGCACAGGCGGTGGCCCAGTCGACACCACAGTAGGCGAACAGGCGCGCATAGGTGTTGCGGCTGTGCCGTGCGAGCCGTCGAGTATCAGCACCGCACCGTTGACCCATGAGCCAGCCAGCAGCGTACTCCGTCAAGTGTGCAGTCGGAAACATGTGATCATTATGAAAGCCGACGGGGCAGGCCCAGTGCCGCCGTGGTGACGCAGGGATGCAGTGAGGTGGTGCTGCAAGCCCTCGCTCAGCTGCGATTTTTGTGTATTTTATGAATTAATAGGTATTCACATGACACTAAAATGACTTCTCTGTGCAAAAGGAAGCTTCATGCAATTGATCTGGGTGTCGGGCCCCACCGGCAAGCTTGTCACCGTCTCGATCACGCAGCGCAGGGTGCTGGGTGCCGTGGGCTTGGTGGCTGCCGGCCTGGTATTGCTGGGGGGCTTGTTCCACTGGCTGGGCTTGCGGATCGCCCTGGAACACCTGCCCGAACTGGCGCAACAGATGGGCGGCGTGGCCAGCCAGCAGGAGCAGCAACGCATCGAGGCTGCTTACGAGGCCCAGTTAAACCGCTTGCAGGCGCAGCTGGGTCAGACGGTAGAAAGACTGCAGCACATCGAAAACAGCCGACAAGCATTTTTCGAACAGATTGGACTGGGTGCACTGGTCCGTTCTGCAGAAAGCGCATCTGACAAACGCGAGGGCCGCGGGGGGCCGCTCAAGCCCTTGCCGCTGAGGGCCGACGAGTCCTTGCCGCTGACAGGCAAGATGCAATACACCGCCACACTGCTGGGCGAGGTGGATAAAACGCTTGAACGCACCCAGCAAAGCTGGTTTCAACAGCAGCGCCGTCTGGAGACCTTGCCTCTGGCCTTGCCAATTCAGGATGAGTTCATGCTCTCCAGCAATTTCGGTATCCGCTCCGATCCGATGACCCACTTGCCGAGCATGCACGAGGGCATTGATTTCACCGCGCCTGTGGGCACCCCAGTGCGTGTGACTGCGGCAGGCCAGGTCATCCAGGCGCGGTACAACGGTGCTTACGGCAAGATGGTTGAAGTCGAGCATGCCGAGGGATTTGTCACGCGCTATGCGCACCTGCAATCGATCCTGGTGCAGCCTGGCCAGGTTCTTCGCAGCGGTGAGCGTGTCGGGTTGCTGGGCAACACCGGGCGATCCACCGGACCGCATCTGCATTACGAGGTGATTTACAAGGGGCGGCCCATGCATCCGGTCAAAGCGATTCAAAGCTGGGCCAAGTCCTGAACCAGGAGACAAGCCATGTTCGGCATGAAAAAAAATCCAGGTACGCCCTTGGTGCTCAGTCAGGAAAAGTTCGATACGCTGATCGGGCGTCACGCTGAAGTCGAGGGCGATTTGCGACTCAATGAGAGCATTCGCATCGACGGCAAAGTGGTGGGCGATGTCCGGTGTGCGGGTGATCAGCCGGTTTCGGTGGTGGTCGGCCCGAGCGGAGAAGTCATCGGTGACGTCGTCGCTCAGCGCGTGATTGTGGCGGGCACGGTGTCCGGCAACATCCATGCGCAAGACCGCGTGGAGCTCCATGCAGGCTGTTTTGTGCAAGGGGACTTGAAATACGTGTCGATTGCCGTTGAGCACGGCGCACGGGTGCAGGGTCTTTTGCTGCAGGTGGAGGCAAGCGACATCATCCATCGCTCGGACCGAGACGCAGAACAGGCCATCCGCAAGGCTCAAAGCACGGGAAGCGACAGGGTCTGACAGGGCGAGTGAAACGAGCCGCTATCATGCGGCCATGAATCTTCTGGCCATCGACGTTGGCAATACCCGTCTCAAATGGGCCCTTTATGACAGGGCCCACCCGCAAGCCCGGTTGCTGGTCCATGGGGCGGAGTTCCTCGAAAACATTGACCGCCTGAGTGAAGGGGCCTGGGCCGAGCTGCAGGTGCCTGACCGCATGATCGGTTGTATCGTCGCAGGGGATGCAGTAAGACGCCGCGTACAGGAACAGATGGAGCTGTGGGACGTGACCCCGCAGTGGGTGGTGGCCGAGCAGGCCGAAGCGGGCTTGATCAACGGGTATGACCATCCCTCACGACTGGGGGCAGACCGCTGGGTCGCCATGATCGGCGCGCGCCAGCACATGCTTGCCAAGGGGCCGGCCCGGCCTTTGGTGGTGGTCATGGTGGGCACCGCGGTGACTGTCGAGGCGATCGACCAGCATGGCAAATTCCTGGGGGGCTTCATTCTGCCGGGCCACGGCATCATGCTGCGCGCCCTGGAGTCCGGCACGGCAGGGCTGCATGTGCCTACTGGCGAGGTCCGCCTGTTCCCGACCAACACCAGCGACGCGCTCACCAGTGGCGGGACCTTTGCCATCGCCGGCGCGTGTGAACGCATGGTCCAGCACCTGCGCGAGCGCACCGGCTTGGAACCGATGTGCGTGATGACCGGCGGTGCCGGCTGGAAGATGGCGCCCAGCATGTCGATCCAGTTCGAACTGGTCGAGAACCTGATTTTCGACGGGCTGCTGACGCTGGCCAGCCTGCGATTCGCCTGAAGAGGGTCTTCAGCCCTCGCCCTGATCGTAGGCTGAGGTCAGCGCCATCAGGTGCTGCTGCAGTTCGGCGCTGGTGAGGTAGGGCATGAGCAGGCCCAGCACATGCTGGGCCCCCCGGCGCATGGCCAGGCTCGCGCTGCCGGGTTCCATGGCGTGACGCGGATCGCGCACGTATTCGTAGCTGAGCCAGTAAGTCACCATCACCGCCATGCTGGCCGACAGGGTTTGGACGGTATCGGGGCCGATCTGCATCACCCGGGCCGCAGCCAGCGATTCGAGCATTTGTCTCAGGGCGAGCGTCTTGCGTTCGAGTACCGCATGGAAATGCGTCTCCAGGTGCCGGTTGCCCGAGAGCAGGTGGTTGAGGTCGCGATAGAGGAAGCGGTGGTCCCAGACCTTCTCGAACAGGCTGTGCAGGAAGAACCAGGCGTCCTCGATGTCCTGCACGTCACCCCCGGCGTCCAGCAGGGACAGCATGGACGTCTCGTATTGGTCGTAAAGGTGGTTGACCAGCTTGTCCTTGGACGGGAAGTGGTAGTAAAGGTTGCCCGGGCTGATGCCCAACTCCGACGAGATCATCGTCGTCGAGACATGCGGTTCACCGTAGCGGTTGAACAGGTCCAGCGTGACGCGGGCGATCCGTTCGGCAGTGCGGCGCGGGGCTTTTTTCGCCATGGCCGGATATGTCAGGCCTTGCGGGGGGTCTTGCGTGCCGGCGATAGGGAGGTCTTGGCAGCCTTGCCGGGGGGCCTTGTGGCTTTGGCCAGTTGCGCCTCCAGATCGGTCACGCGGGCTTGCAGGTCAGCAATGTCCTGCAGCGTGGGCATACCCAGGCGATGCAGGGCACGCGCCACGCGCTCTTCAAACACGTGTTCGAGCTTGTCGATGCGGCCGCTTGCCTGCTGCCCCAGACCCTGCGCCATGCTGGCAAAGCGCTCGGTCGCCTCCTGAAAGCGTTGCTGGGCTTCTTCCTGACTTTTGCGCTGGAAGGCCAGTCCGTCGTTGACCAGAGACTCGATGGCCTTGCTGCCCTGAGCCTGCGCCTGCGCCATGGCGCCCAGCCCAGCCAGCCAGATCTGGTGGCTCGACAGCGCAGACAGGTCCGGCAGGCCCGATGGCGTTGCAGCAGTGGGGTTGGGTTTCTTGGCCATGCAGGTTCCGTTTCGCAGCTGAGGGTGGTTCTAGAATCTGGACTTGTTGTCGAGCCCAGGCGCGCCGGGCAAAACGTTCATCTTCCAATTTATACACCCATGACCCTTCTCGTGACTGGCGGTGCCGGCTTCATTGGCGGCAACTTTGTGCTTGACTGGATCGCCGGTTCGGACGAACCCGTGGTCAACCTTGACAAGCTGACCTACGCAGGCAACCTGCAGACCCTGGACTCGCTGCGGGATGACCCTCGCCACATCTTTGTACAGGGCGACATCGGAGACGGCGCCCTGGTCGGACGCCTGCTGGCCGAGCACCGTCCACGCGCCGTGATCAACTTTGCGGCCGAGAGCCATGTGGACCGCTCCATCCACGGTCCGGGTGAATTCATCCAGACCAACATCGTTGGCACCTACCACCTGCTGGAGGCTGTGCGGGGATACTGGTCTGGGCTGCCTGCAGGGGGCGGAGATCGCCACGCTTCGCTCGCGATGCCCCGTGAAGATGTCATTGCGAACGAAGTGCAGCAATCCCAATTTCGCTTCCTGCATGTCTCGACCGATGAGGTCTACGGCTCGCTCGCACCCACCGATCCGGCCTTTGCCGAGACGAACCGTTACGAACCCAACAGCCCGTATTCCGCCAGCAAGGCCGCCAGCGACCACCTGGTGCGCGCCTGGCACCACACCTACGGCCTGCCTGTGCTGACCACCAACTGCTCGAACAACTACGGGCCCTACCATTTTCCGGAAAAACTGATCCCGCTGATGATCGTCAACGCGCTGGCGGGCAAGCCCCTGCCGGTCTACGGCGATGGCATGCAGATCCGCGACTGGCTCTACGTCAAGGACCACTGCAGCGCGATTCGCCGCGTGCTCGAAGCCGGTCGCCTGGGCGAGACCTACAACGTGGGCGGCTGGAACGAAAAGCCCAACATCGAGATCGTCCAAACCGTGTGCGCGCTGCTCGACGAACTGCGCCCCAAGGCTGATGGCAGCAGCTACGCCACACAAATCAGCCATGTGACGGACCGCCCGGGTCACGATCGCCGTTATGCCATTGATGCACGCAAGCTCGAACGAGAGCTGGGCTGGAAACCTGCAGAAACGTTCGAGACCGGCATCCGCAAGACGGTGCAGTGGTACCTGGACAACCCCGAGTGGGTGGCCAACGTGCAAAGCGGCGCCTACCGCGAGTGGGTCAGCAAGCAGTACGCATGAGTTTCAGTGGTCATTGCCTGGCCCTGCAGCACAGGTCATTACGCTTCACCACAAGACATGTCATTGCCCGGCTTGACCGGGCAATTCATGGATCCTCGGGTCAAGCCTGAGGATGACAAACAGATGCCCTCGGGTGACCCAAAAAACAGAGCCCCGTGCATGGACAGTGAGGCCGATTTGAAAATTCTTTTGTTGGGTAAAAACGGCCAGGTCGGCTGGGAGCTGCAGCGCAGCCTGAGCGTGCTGGGTGAACTGACCGCGCTGGACCGCCACAGCGACCTGTGCGGCGACCTGAGCCAGCCCGAGCGTCTGGCCGAGACGGTGCGCACGCTGCGGCCTGACGTGATCGTGAACGCCGCGGCCCACACCGCTGTGGACAAGGCCGAAAGTGAAGTCGATCTGGCGCGTACGCTCAATGCCACAGCGCCCGCTGCGCTGGCGCGGGCAGCAGCTGAAACCGGCGCCTGGCTGGTGCATTATTCGACCGACTATGTGTTCGACGGCAGCGGCACACGCCCCTGGCTGGAGGGCGATGCCACCGGTCCGCTGGGCGTGTACGGCCAGACCAAGCTCGAAGGCGAACAGGCCATGGCCGCCAGCGGCTGCCGTCACCTGATTTTTCGCACCAGCTGGGTCTATGCCGCGCGCGGCGGCAACTTCGCCAAAACGATGCTGCGCCTGGCACAGGAGCGTCAGCGCCTGACCGTGATCGACGACCAGCACGGCGCGCACACGGGCGCCTACCTGATCGCGGATGTGACGGCGCATGCCATCCGGGCCGCGATCCACAATCCCGAACTGTCAGGTCTGTACCACCTCGTGGCGGGTGGCGAGACCAGCTGGCACGGCTACGCCAGCCACGCTATCGCACGGGCCCGTGAACTGCGACCGGACCTGGCCTGGAAAGTGGACGAGATCGCCCCGGTACCCACCACCGCATTCCCGACGCCCGCCAGGCGCCCGCTTAACTCGCGGCTGAATACGCAAAAGCTACAGCAGGCTTTTGGCCTGACCCTGCCGCACTGGCAGACCGGTGTGGACCGTTTGCTGATCGAAATCCTGTAATCCGGCTGCGGCACAATTCGCGCAAGACATCGCAACGCTGAACCGACCATGACCGACAACACCGCCCCTGCCGTGACGCCCGAGCAACAGGCCCAGATCCTGGCTCAGGCCATGCCTTACATCCGCAAGTTCCACGGCAAGACCCTGGTCATCAAGTACGGCGGCAACGCCATGACCGACCCGGCCCTGCAGCAGGCCTTTGCCGAAGACGTGGTGCTGCTCAAGCTGGTGGGCATGAACCCGGTGGTGGTGCACG
>JACCDV010654716.1_pt1 | contig 10310 bp, 13 predicted proteins | sample 7446131 | NCBI WGS metagenome assembly JACCDV01 (sample SAMN15323448, study PRJNA562643) | freshwater metagenome | isolation source: river surface water | place: USA:Blue River Watershed | collected 2017-08-17
GCCCGAGAAGACCTCGGTTCAGCATCTGTGATCGTACTTGGCTCAAGTAATGACGACTCTGCCACAGTCATGTGTGCCGTTGGCCCTGAAGCTATTGCCTCAGGGGTTAAGGCCGGCGATCTAGCAAAGATTGCGAGTGCGGCTCTTGGCGGTGGCGGTGGCGGCAAACCTGATCTTGCCCAGGGCGGTGGACCTAACGTCCAGAAGCTCAGCGAGGCGATCGCGGCAGCATTGAGTGCTATCAAGTGAGGCGGCTCGCAGTTGATGCTGGGCTAGCCAGAATCGGCATTGCGATTTCTGAAGGTAGCCTTGCGCTCCCTCTAGATCTAATCAAGAACTCAGCTCAAGCGGCCGCTGAGATTGTTGAACTATCGGAATCTAGGAACGTCTCGGTTATTTACGTTGGGCTACCGATGTCCCTTAGCGGGTCGATGACAGCCAGCTCACTTATGGCGATTGATTTTGGAAGAAGGCTCGAATCCCTTTCGCCTATACCCATCCGCTTTATAGATGAGCGACTAACCACCAAAACAGCGCAGGCTCAGTTGCATCAGGCCGGTCGTAACGCCAAGAACTCTAAGTCGCTCATTGATTCTCAGGCTGCTGCTCTTATTCTTGAATTCGCACTGGCATCAGAGCGTGATGGAACGTTCGCAGGGAAAAGCTTGGAGGATCTCGATGCTTGAAGATTTCGAGGCCCCTCAGTCAAAAAAGCCAAGGAACTCTCTGGTTAGCCTGATTGCGCTTTTGGTCATCCTTGGGCTTGTGGGTGGCGGCACTTTCTTTGCCTACGACCAGGTGACTAACTTTCTCTCTAGATTTCAGGTAGAGGATTATTCCGGGGAGTCTGGGCCTGAGACGACGATAGTTATTGAGGCCGGTGATGACGGCGCAGCAGTGGCCAGAAAGATGGTCGACGCTGACATCATCAAGAGCTTCGACGCAATTTATCGCGAGATGCTCAATAGCGATTTCACTATTTATCCAGGGACATACTCCTTCCCAACCAAGATCTCAGGCGCAACTGCATTGAGGATTCTTATCGAAGGCAAGAATCGAGTGGTGACGCAGGTCACTATCCCGGAGGGCTGGCGAATCCAGCAGGTCAGAGCCGAACTTACGAGCGTCTTCGGATTTAGTGAGGATGAGGTCAACCTGGCTCTTGAGTCGCAACGAGAGAGAATCTCTGACAAAGCGCCGACCCTCGAGGGTTACTTATTCCCAGCTACCTACAACTTCGACCCAGGAGTGAGCGCGGAGACTGTTATCGCAACCATGGTCAATCGCATGGAAGCGGAGCTGAACAGCTATGGGCTAACGCTCATTGAATCGCACGACCTGCTCAGCCTTGCGGCATTGATTCAAGCGGAAGGCAAGATTCCCTCCGACTTCTTCAAGATCTCGAGAGTCTTTGCAAATCGACTTGAGGTGGGCATGCCGCTGCAGTCCGACCCAACTGTCAAGTACCGGTATGAGGGAGAGCAATCGAACTTCACCAATGGTGTTGGTGATGCAAGCAATCCATTCAATACCTACATCTATGGCGGTTATCCCATCGGACCCGTGGGAAATCCCGGCTCACTTGCCATTGAAGCTGCCTTGCGCCCAGCCGACGGAGATTGGCTTTACTTCGTATCCATCGACCTAAGGACCGGTGAAACGGTGTTCTCTAGGACGCTTGCTGAGCATGAAAGGGCTGCTGAGCTTTACCGAGCTTGGTTGCGGGCAAACCCCAACTGGAATGATTAGCAGGTACGCGGTTCTCGGTTCCCCTATCGAGCACTCCAAGTCTCCCCAGATTCACAACGCGATTTTCAATTCTCTGGGCACAGATGCCAGCTATGAGAGATTCGAAATAGCGAGCGATTTAGCGAGCTGGGTAAGTCGGCTTGACGACTCCTGGCGCGGTCTGAGCATTACCATGCCCCTGAAGACCCAGGCGCTGAATCTAGCCAAAAGAGTTGACCCCTTAGCAATCGCAGCCCAATCCGCGAACACCCTGATCAGGCACGAGGATGGATGGGATGCCTACAACACAGACGTTATGGGCATTCAGCTTGCACTTGCTGGCGCAAAGTTTTCTTCTGTCTGCGTTCTGGGAACTGGAGCAACAGCTCGAAGTGCAATCGTTGCGATGCTCGAGAAGGGCAAAACAGTAAGCATTTGGGGTCGAGATTTCGAGAAAGTGAGCAAGCTTGCAGTGGAGTTTGGAATCGAACCCATCCTGAGCCTGCACACCGCTTTGAGTCAGCCAGCAGTGATCTCAACCCTCACCGCGCATGCGCTAGACGAGGTGCTTCAGTCTGATTACAAGGGTTATCTGCTGGATGTGATTTACAACCCTTGGCCCACTGTTTTGGCAGAGCACTTCCCGAATAGCAAGGTTGTGTCCGGACTCGAGATGCTGCTCTGGCAGGCGATCGGTCAACAAAGGCTTTTCAGCAGCTTGAGCCTTGAAGACCAACTGCCTAACGAGGCTATTCTCCTTAGCGCAGCCAGAAGCGCAATAAACATGCCAAAATAGTGCAATGTTGCGCTGGATAACCGCCGGAGAGTCTCACGGCCCTGAACTAATTGGTGTCATCGAGGGGCTTCCTGCTGGAGTGCCTGTTCTAAAAGAGGACATTCAAGACGCCCTCGCTCGCAGGCGGCTCGGATACGGGCGCGGCGCCAGAATGAAGTTTGAACAAGATGAAGTGACCCTCTCCGCTGGAGTGCGTTTTGGGCTGAGCCAGGGCGGACCGCTTGCGCTAAGAATTGCCAACACCGAGTGGCCCAAATGGGAAACCGTTATGAGCGCTGCTCCCGTTGATCCAGACCAGCTGACAGGCGCCAGAGGAGCACCGCTGACCAGACCGCGTCCAGGGCACGCTGATTTCACAGGAATGCAGAAGTATGGCTTCGATGAAGCTCGTCCTGTTTTGGAGAGAGCCAGTGCAAGAGAGACCGCAACCCGGGTTGCGCTGGGGAGGATAGCGCAGAGCTTTCTGAGTGAGCTAGGAATCCAGCTGGTAACACACACCGTTGCCATAGGAACGGCCTTGAATCAAAGTCTTGAGCTGCCAAAGCCCTCCGATGTTGCTGCGTTGGATGAGGACGCCGTGCGTTGTTTCGATAAGGAGGCATCCGAGTCGATGGTTGCTGAAATCGATGACTGCCACTCATCTGGAGACACAATCGGGGGAGTCACCGAAACCTTGGTTTACGGAGCCCCTCCGGGGCTTGGATCATATGTTCACTGGGACAGACGCCTTGACTCTCAATTGGCTGCAGCGATCATGGGGATTCAGGCAATGAAATCTGTCGAGATTGGTGACGGACTAGAAACCACAAAGCGTCGTGGTTCGGTTGCACACGATGAAATAGTCCGCGAGAAGGGTGAGGCTGTTCGTCTGACCGATCGTGCTGGTGGCATTGAAGGTGGCATGTCCAACGGCGAGATCATCCGAATTCGAGCTGGAATGAAGCCGATTTCCACAGTCCCTAGAGCACTTCAGACCCTTGACACCACAACCGGAGAGGCTGCAACCGCTCACCACCAAAGAAGCGATGTTTGTGCTGTTCCAGCTGCGGGAATAGTTGCCGAAGCCATGGTCGCACTGGTTATAGCCAACAGCGTTCTAGAGAAATTTGGTGGCGACAGCGTCGCAGAGACAAAGCGAAACCTTGAAAGCTATCTAGCAAACATCCCTGAGGTGATGCGTTCGCGCATCGCAAAGCCATAGTGGATTGCGCAATAGTTTTGGTTGGCCCGATGGGATCGGGGAAAACCACCCTGGGGAAGAAACTTGCCAAGGAGCTTGACTTCACTTTCATTGACACCGATAAAGCAATTGCCAAGCAGCACGGAGCGATTAACAGGATATTTGAAACCAAAGGAGAGGAGTTCTTCCGGGCCTTGGAGACGAAAGCTCTCGAAGACGCTCTAAAGAACAATGCCATTGTTGCAACCGGTGGTGGTGCCATCCTTCGCGAGGCAAACCGATCCCTGCTCAAAGCTCACCACGTCGTTTTTCTTGACACCTCGGCTGAACATGTTTTGGGGAAAATCAATCTCGCAAAGCGGCCACTTTTGAAAGACAACCCAGAACGCTGGCAACAGATATACGATGAAAGAATCGCGATTTATAGACAGGTCGCAGATCAAACCGTTTTCTCGGGCGGAAAAGGAATTCGAAGCTTGCTTGACGAGATCATAGAAGGGTTGCCAAAGTGACAACAATCGTGGGAAGAGGTTTGCTCAGCGAGGTGGCGCTTGGGCTAGATGGAGTCAAGAAGGTTCTAATTCTTCACCCGGTAGCACTTGCAGCAACAGCTGAGGCGATTCGCGAGGACCTGTCTTCAAAGGGATTTGAAGCGTTGATTGCCGAGGTTCCCAACGGTGAGGATGCTAAACGTATCGAGGTTGCCGCATTTTGCTGGGGAATCATGGGTCAGGCGGATTTTCACAGGAATGATGCAGTTGTGGGACTTGGAGGCGGCGCAACAACAGATCTTGCCGGATTTGTCGCTGCCACCTGGCTGAGAGGCATCCGATCCGTTCTCATTCCAACAACTTTGCTAGGCATGGTTGATGCCGCAATCGGCGGGAAAACCGGTGTCAACACCGCCGAGGGAAAGAACCTCGTTGGGGCATTTCACTTGCCTCATCGAGTGATTGCCGACCTGGACACTCTAGAGACGCTGCCAAAGAACGACTTGGTGGCTGGGATGGCCGAAGTTGCAAAGTACGGCTTCATTTCAGACCCCTGGATTCTTGACGCTTTGGGAGATCCCGAGGCGCTGAACCCAAAATCTGACCTAATTGAGCAGGTGGTTCGTCGTTCAGTTGAAATCAAGGAGTCTGTAACCAAAGCTGATTTCAGGGAGTCAGGGGAGCGAGAGTTTCTCAACTATGGCCACACCCTGGGGCACGCGATTGAGCATGCCGAGAGGTATAAGTGGCGTCACGGAGCCGCGATCTCGATTGGAATGGTCTTTGCTGCAGAGCTGTCGATGCTATCCGGAAAGCTCTCTGAGGCAGAAGTTGAGAGGCATCGAAGCGTCTTGGCCGGACTTGGCCTACCCCTTACATACAAGGAAGATAAGTGGCACCAGCTTCTTGCCACGATGCAGCGTGATAAGAAGTCCAGGGCGGGATCGCTTCGATTTGTGATCTTGGATCAAATAGGTAAGCCAAGCATGCTAAACGCACCGACGCCAGAGCTTGTTTTCACTGCATTCCAGGCGATTGTGGAATAGCGTTTACCTATGTCTAAAATTCTGATTCTGAACGGCGCCAACCTCAACCTCCTAGGTCGCCGAGAGCCAAGCATTTATGGTTTCGAGACCCTAGTTGATCTTGAGAGAAAGCTGACAGAACAATTCCCGACAACAGAGCTGGATTTTCGTCAGACCAACAGCGAAGAAGAGCTAATTGGCTTCATTCACGAGGCCTTTGAGAATAAGCAATCTGTTGTTTTGAATCCGGGTGCATTCACTCACTACTCTTACGCCCTTCGCGATGCTTGCGCAGCGTTGACCTCAAGCGGCAGCAAACTCATCGAGGTTCACATTTCAAACCCTCACTCAAGGGAGGAGTTTCGGCACACATCTGTGATTAGTTCAGTTGCAACCGGGGTGATTGCCGGATTTGGGCTCGAGAGCTACTCTTTGGCGGTTTCTGCCATAACCTCCAACTAGACTTCTCAAGGTTTATTTCAAGGAGAAACATGGCAACCTCAAACGACCTCAAAAACGGTATGGTCCTCAACATCGAAGGCCAGCTGTGGTCTGTGATTGAATTTCAGCACGTAAAGCCTGGTAAGGGCCCAGCTTTTGTTCGCAGCAAATTGCGAAACGTACTATCGGGCAAGGTAGTCGACAAGACCTTCAACGCAGGCGTAAAGGTCGAGACTGCGAACGTTGACCGCCGCGACATGCAATACCTTTACAACGATGGCTCTGGGTTCGTGTTCATGGACACAACCAACTACGACCAGATCGTTGTATCACCTGAAACTGTTGGAGATGCGTCTAACTTCATGCTTGAAAATCAAATGGCAACGGTTGCGCTTCACGAAGGTAACCCTCTTTACATCGAGCTCCCACCTTCGGTTGTGCTAGAGATTACCTACACCGAGCCGGGACTCCAGGGAGACCGCTCAACAGGTGGAACAAAGCCCGCCACCTTGGAGACTGGTTACCAGATTCAAGTACCGCTGTTTATTGAGAACAACACCAAGGTCAAGGTTGACACCCGCAACGGTGACTACCTAGGCCGAGTGACCGACTAAGTGAGCGCTCGCACTAAAGCACGTAAGCGAGCCCTGGACGCTCTTTACGCTGCATCGGTTCGCGGCGGCGATGCCATGACATTGTTGAGCGAAACTCAGGTTGAAGTCAGTGATCGTCAGAACCAAGAAGCAATTTTCGACTATGCAGAGATGTTGATTACTGGCTACTTGCAGAACGCTGACTCGATAGACACGCAGTTACAAATGCTTGCGGATAACTGGTCGCTGGAGAGAATGCCAAGTATTGATAGGGCGATTCTTCGACTTGGAGCCTGGGAAATCCTCTACAACGCTGAGGTTCCATCAGAGGTTGCAATAGCCGAGGCTGTAGCGCTGGCATCTGAATTTTCGACCGAAGATTCACCTAAGTTTGTAAACGGTGTACTAGCTCGGCTTTCCAAGGGATCAAGCGCTCTTTAGCCTGTTATAGTTTCTACAAATGTCCTTTAAATTCGTCCAGAGAGGCGAAGAAGGAGAGAAGTGAACTCTCGCGTAGTCCTAGATGCACCTGACATAGACAGGGCGCTAAAACGCATTTCACATGAGATTCTTGAAGCCAATGAGGGCAGCTCTAACCTAGTCATCCTTGGCATTCCATCACGAGGCGTGACCTTAGCAAACAGGCTAGGTCAACTTCTTCAAGTGATAGACCCAAGCTTCGAAAACAACTTAGGCATCTTGGACATCACCATGTTCAGAGATGACCTTGCCACCCCCGGAAAGCCAGTTGGAGTCACGGAGCTGCCATCCTGTGGTGTTGATGACAAAGTGGTGATTCTTGTGGATGACGTTCTGTTTTCAGGCAGAACGGTCCGAGCTGCCCTTGATGCGTTGACTGAGCTGGGTCGCCCCAGGCAAGTAAAACTCGCAGTCCTTATAGACCGGGGTCACCGAGAGCTTCCAATCAGACCTGACTTCGTGGGCAAGAATCTGCCGACGGCAAAAACCGAGCGTGTTCAGGTGAAGCTTTCCACCCACGATGGGGTCGATCAGGTTGTGATTAGCCAATGAAGCACCTGACGTCGATTCGCGAACTTTATCGAGACCAAGCCATCGAACTCTTGGACTCAGCTCAGCAGCTATCTCATGTTGGCGAGAGGGATATCAAGAAACTTCCAACGCTTCGGGGTAAGACTGTTGTAAACCTCTTTTTTGAGAACAGCACCCGGACCAGAATCAGCTTCGAAATAGCCGCTAAACGTCTGAGTGCAGACGTTATCAACGTCTCAGCCGAGAGTTCATCGGTGAGCAAGGGCGAATCACTCAAAGACACGGCCCAAACCCTCGAGGCTCTTGGAGCGGACGCAATCGTTTTGAGGCATCCCCTCTCGGGAGCGCCAAAGAACCTTGCAAGTCAAGGGTGGATCTCAGCAAGCGTGATCAATGCTGGAGACGGCTCCCATGAGCACCCAACGCAAGCGCTGTTAGACGCGCTCACTCTCCGACAGGCCTTCGGTTCTGCCACTGACCTCGCTGGAGTCCGCGTCTTAATTGTTGGAGACATACTGCACTCAAGAGTTGCCCGTTCAAACATTCTTTTACTGAATCTGCTGGGTGCGAACGTTGAGATAGCTGGGCCAAAGAGTCTGATTCCGGAAGGTATCGAGGCCATGGGGGTTAGCACCTCAAACTCATTTGAAGAGGCGCTGTCCCAAAGGCCAGATGCGGTCATGATGCTTCGGGTTCAGAAGGAGCGCATGCAGGGGGAGTATTTCACATCCGCGCAGGACTATTCAAACAGCTGGTCGCTGGGGTCCGAGCGTCTGGCGATGCTTCGTGAGGACGCTGTGATTCTGCACCCGGGCCCAATGAACCGTGGGTTCGAGATATCTGCTGAGGCTGCCGATGACTCAAGATCGCAAGTCTTGAAACAGGTCAGCAATGGCGTCGCAGTGAGGATGGCGGTACTGCACCACTGCCTGGCAGGGGGAGAGCGATGAGCATCACGGTTCTAAAGAACGCAACACTCTCGGACGGCTCTCGCGCAGATATAACTATTGAGGGCCAGATGGTTACCGCAATTGGCTCAAGCATGGCCCCCGGAATCGATTGCTCCGGACTTATAGCCATGCCAGCCTTTGTTGACGTCCACACACATCTTCGCGAGCCAGGATTTGAAGCTAGCGAGACAGTGCTTAGTGGGACTAAGTCAGCGGCTGCTGGTGGCTACGGGGCTGTCATGGCGATGGCAAACACATCACCGGTGGCGGATAACGCCAATGTTGTTGAGAAGGTTGCCTCATTAGGACTTGATGCCGGTTACGCATTTGTTCAACCGATTGGGGCTGTGACACTTGGGCTTGCAGGAGCCGAGCTCTCGGACATAGTCGCCATGAACCAGTCAAAAGCCAGGGTCACAATGTTCAGCGACGACGGCAATTGCGTTTTCGACCCCTCACTTATGAGGTCAGCCCTGCTGGAAGTGAAGCGTTTCGATGGGGTCATAGCTCAACACGCACAGGACCCCACCTTGACACAGGGTTCACAGATGAATGCAGGTGCACTCGCAACTGAGCTCGGCCTTAAGGGATGGCCCGCCATAGCCGAAGAGGCGATAATCGAGCGGGATGCGAAACTTGCCGAGGAGACTGGAGCAAGGCTACACATCTGCCACCTCACGACCGCTGGTGCGGTCGAGGTCGTTCGCTGGGCCAAGAAGCGAGGTGTGAGAATCACCGCTGAAGTAACTCCTCATCACCTTTTGCTGACCGAAGAGCTTGTTAGAAGCTACGACCCGGTCTACAAGGTGAATCCTCCTTTGCGAAAGACAGAGGACACCCTCGCCCTCAGAGCCGCTGTTCTAGACGGCACGATTGATGTGATCGGCACTGACCACGCACCGCACTCGAATGAGAAGAAGCAATGCGAATGGCAGAACGCTGCCTTCGGCATGGTTGGGCTTGAGCACGCGGCCTCAGTACTGCAAGAGGTATTGATAGAAGAAGGTGGTCGCGATTGGGGGCAGTTTGCATCGCTTATGAGCACTAAGCCTGCTGAGATAGGCGGCCTGGCTCACTTTGGCTCACTTGCGGTTGGCTCAAGAGCGAACATCACACTTTTGGACCCAAGCGCTAAGCGAGAGATCTTGTCGCAGACGCACTCAAAAAGTTCGAACAATCCCTTTGCGGGGATTAAGCTCCCCGGAGCTATTGAGCACACGATTTTCAACGGCGTATTCACCTATCGAAACCGAAAGTTAGAGGTGCTCAAATGGCCAGAGAAGTAATTGGCTTCACACTAGTGATGCTCGTGTTTGTCGTTGCCTATCTTGTCTACAGGTCCGTTCGGCGGTTAAGGAGTAAGCAAGAGTCCTTACTGCCCTCAATCCTGCCGCCTGCAAGCGATGGAACTTTTGAAACCTTTTATGTGGCAACTGTTTTTGCCGACAGGCCTCTGGATCGGGTCTGGGCCCATGGCCTTGGCATAAGAGGGAAGGCCAAGATTGGCTTGTCTTCACAGGGTGTATCCGTGCATAGAGTGGGAGAGCGAGGATTCCTGATTCCTGCATCCTTGATAACTGGACTGAGCAGTATTCAGGCGACGATTGACAAAGGCGTTGAACGTGACGGCCTAACCACCATCCTTTGGACCCAGGGCGAGATAGAGCTGCAGAGCGTTTTCCGATTCACAAACCCCAAGGTCCGCGCAAACTTTTCATCCCAGCTGCAAACAATGATCGGAGCAAAACTTGGATAAGGCTTTCTTGGTGCTCGAAAACGGCACCGTTTTTGAAGGAGAGGCACTGGGCGCCAGAGGTCAGTCTCTTGGGGAACTGGTTTTTGCAACCGGCATGACCGGATACCAAGAGACGATAACCGATCCAAGCTACGCCGGACAGATAGTTATCCAGACCGCTCCTCACATCGGCATTGTTGGCATGAATAAGCGCGATGAGGAATCCGACAGGATTTGGGTGGCAGGTTACGTCGTGAAGGAGCCATCCCGAATGGCCTCTAACTTCAGGGCTGAATCAACCCTGCAGGCAGATTTGGTTCAGCAATCTATCGTTGGCATAAGCGGTGTTGACACCAGAGC
>JACCDV010223487.1_pt1 | contig 10309 bp, 9 predicted proteins | sample 7446131 | NCBI WGS metagenome assembly JACCDV01 (sample SAMN15323448, study PRJNA562643) | freshwater metagenome | isolation source: river surface water | place: USA:Blue River Watershed | collected 2017-08-17
GAGGAAAATGCGGTTGTCCACAGAAAGATGCTTTGCTTATCTACTACTACTAATTTAAATAAAGAAAACAAGAGGAAGAGATGATCGTACTCAAAGCAACACAAGACAAAGTTTTGTCAGTTCTGCAGTCTGTTGCAGGCATTGTTGAACGTCGTCACACATTGCCAATCTTGGCAAATGTGCTGATTCGCAAAACAGGTAGTTCGCTGCAACTGACCACCAGCGATTTAGAAATTCAAATTCGCACCACTGCAGAACTCGATGGTGATGCAGGCAACTTCACCACCACCGTAGGTGCACGCAAGCTCATTGACATCTTGCGCACAATGCCTTCAGATCAAACTGTGAGTTTGGAATCGAATCAGAACAAACTGATTTTGAAAGGTGGCAAGAGTCGCTTTACTTTGCAAAGCCTGCCTGCTGAAGATTTCCCGTTGGTACAAGAAGCAGCTAACTTTGGTCCTTCATTCAGCGTGCCACAAAAGACGCTGAAAGAGTTGTTGCACCAAGTTTCATTTGCCATGGCTGTACATGACATCCGTTATTACTTGAACGGCATTCTGTTTGTGGCTGAAGGCAAGCAACTGAGTTTGGTTGCGACAGATGGTCACCGGTTGGCTTTTGCGTCTGCCATGCTCGATGTTGAAGTGCTGCGTCAAGAAGTGATCTTGCCTCGTAAAACTGTGCTCGAAATGCAACGCCTGTTGAGCGACAAAGAAGGCGCGATTGAAATGCAATTTGCGGGCAACCAAGCCAAATTCTCATTTGAAGGCATGGAGTTTGTGACCAAGTTGGTGGAAGGCAAGTTCCCAGACTACAACCGCGTGATTCCAAAGAACCACAAAAATACCATCACCATGGGGCGTACAGCCCTGTTGGCAACTTTGCAACGTACTGCCATCTTGACCAGCGAAAAGTTCAAGGGTGTTCGTTTGAACTTGGAGCCAGGCGTATTGCGTGTGGCTTCTAGCAATGCTGAGCAAGAAGAGGCAGTGGACGAGCTTGAAATTGATTACAGCGGAGACGCCATTGAAATTGGCTTCAATGTGACGTATTTGATTGATGCTTTGACCAACATGGATCAAGAAATGGTTCAGGTTGATTTGGCTGACTCCAACAGTTCAGCTTTGATCACCATTCCTGATAACACCACATTCAAATACGTGGTGATGCCAATGCGTATCTAACGCATTGACGGCTTTTCTCTTTTTACGATTGAACCCGTGAGGCGCTTGTGCCTCACGCATGAAGACTTGTTATGACCGAACCCACGCAAACCCCAGAAAACTCAGCCACACCTCTAGCCGGTGAAGGCTATGGTGAAGGCTCTATCCAAATCTTGGAAGGTCTTGAGGCGGTTCGTAAGCGTCCAGGCATGTACATTGGCGACACGTCCGATGGCACTGGTTTGCACCACTTGGTGTTTGAGGTGGTAGACAACTCCATTGATGAAGCATTGGCAGGTCATTGCGATGACATTGTGGTCACTATCCACAGCGATAACTCCATTAGCGTGACAGATAACGGCCGCGGCATTCCAACCGGCGTGAAGATGGATGACAAGCACGAGCCTAAGCGTAGTGCGGCTGAAATTGCGCTGACTGAATTGCACGCGGGTGGCAAGTTCAACCAGAACAGCTACAAAGTGTCTGGCGGCTTGCATGGCGTGGGCGTGTCTTGTGTGAACGCCTTGTCTAAATCGTTGCGTTTGATCGTGCGCCGTGAAGGCAAGGTCCATACCTTGGAGTTTTCCAAAGGCTTTGTACAAAACCGCATCATTGAAGTGGTGGACGGTTTTGAAGTTTCACCCATGCGCATCAAAGGGAATACTGAAAAACGTGGGACAGAAGTTCACTTCTTGCCTGACACAGAAATCTTTCAGCAAAACAATGATTTCCATTACGATATCTTGGCCAAGCGTTTGCGTGAGTTGAGCTTTTTGAACAACGGTGTGCGTATTCGTTTGAAGGATGAGCGCAGCGGAAAAGAAGACGATTTCTCAGGTGCAGGTGGCGTTAAAGGCTTTGTGGATTTCATCAACTCAGGCAAGAAAGTACTGCACCCCAATGCGTTCTATGCTGAAGGTGAGCGACCTGCCGACAGCTATGGTGGTATTCTTGGCACCAGCATTGGTGTGGAAGTGGCCATGCAATGGAATGACGGCTACAACGAAAGCGTTTTGTGCTTCACCAACAACATTCCGCAACGTGATGGTGGTACCCACTTGACCGGTTTGCGTGCAGCCATGACACGTGTGATCAGCAAGTACATCGAGCAAAACGACATTGCGAAGAAGCAAAAAGTTGAAGTGACCGGTGACGACATGCGCGAAGGTTTGTGTTGCGTGTTGAGCGTGAAAGTACCCGAGCCCAAGTTTTCTAGCCAAACCAAAGATAAATTGGTGTCGAGCGAAGTGCGTGCGCCCGTCGAAGACATCGTCGCTAAAACTTTGACTGAGTTCTTAGAAGAACGTCCCAACGATGCCAAGATCATCACCGGCAAGATTGTGGAAGCAGCCAAGGCCCGCGAAGCCGCTCGTAAAGCCCGTGAAATGACACGTCGCAAAGGTGTGTTGGACGGCATGGGGCTGCCTGGTAAATTGGCGGATTGCCAAGAAAAAGACCCATCGCTGTGCGAAATCTACATCGTGGAGGGTGACTCTGCGGGTGGTTCGGCCAAGCAAGGCCGCGACCGTAAATTCCAAGCCATCTTGCCTTTGCGTGGCAAGATTTTGAACGTCGAAAAAGCACGTTACGAAAAGCTGCTGACTAGTAATGAAATCTTGACGCTCATTACCGCTTTGGGCACAGGCATTGGTAAAGCCAGTGCTGAGTCTGGCAAATCAGCGACTGACGACTTTAACGTTGACAAGCTCCGTTATCACCGCATCATCATCATGACCGACGCGGACGTGGACGGTGCGCACATCCGTACCTTGTTGCTTACCTTCTTTTATCGCCAAATGCCAGAGTTGGTCGAGCGCGGTCACATCTACATTGCGCAACCACCTTTGTATAAAGTCAAGGCCGGCAAAGAAGAGTTGTATTTGAAAGATGCAGCTGCTTTGGATGGTTTCTTGCTGCGCATTGCTTTGAAAGATGCCAGCATCACCACAGGTGGTGCTAACGCACAAACACTGAGTGGTGAGACTTTGAGCGAATTGGCGCGTAAGCACCAGATTGCTGAATCGGTCATTGCGCGTTTGAGCGGTTTCATGGATGCGGAAGCTTTGCGTGCCATGGCTGATGGTGTGTCAGTCAACCTCGACACTGTGGCTGATGCCGAAAAATCAGCGGCTGCGATGCAAGAAAAATTGCGTGAGTTGGGTAGTGGTTCCGAAGCGTCAGGTGAGTTTGATGTTCGCACTGACAAACCCATTTTGCGCATCAGCCGTTGTCACCACGGCAACATCAAGAGCAGCGTCATCACGCAAGACTTTGTGCACGGTGCAGATTACGCCGCGTTGGCTGAAGCCGCACATACCTTCCGTGGCTTATTGGGCGAGGGCTCAAAAGTGCATCGCGGCGAAGGTGAGAAAGCCAAAGAAGAAAAAGTCTCAGACTTCCGTCAAGCCATGAAGTGGCTTATTACCCAAGCCGAAAACACCACAGCGCGGCAACGTTACAAGGGCTTGGGCGAGATGAACCCAGAACAACTCTGGGAAACTACGATGGACCCCAATGTGCGCCGTTTGCTACGTGTGCAAATTGACGATGCCATTGAAGCCGATCGCGTGTTCACGATGTTGATGGGTGACGAAGTAGAGCCTCGTCGCAACTTTATCGAAGATAACGCTTTGCGCGCAGGCAACATCGACGTTTAAAGCGCGCAGTGCTTGATGGGTATTTAGCCCATCAAGCCTGCGCGAAAGTCGTCTACGGCTTGCACCAGCTCTTCGCGGGTGTTCATCACAAATGGGCCGTATTGCGCAATCGTTTCATTTAGCGGTTTGCCCGCAATCAAAATGGCACGCGTGTTAGCTTGTCCTTGCAAAACCACGTGGTCGCCATCGTTGGCCAGCAAGGCCATGCGCTGAACGGGGACAGAGGTACGGCGTTCACCTGTCAGAACCGTCAGTTCGCCGCGATACACATACACAAAGGCGTTTTGGGTAGGCGGCAAGGCTTGTTCAAACGATGCATCTCCCAGAGCAGGGAAGTGCAGGTCTAGGTAAAGCGGTTCGGTGTGTTCGCGTTGCATGGCACCAAGCGTGCCGTGTGTTTCACCTGCAATCACACGCACCAACACGTTTTCGCTGGTTATCAGCTCTGGAATTTCTGATGCTTGAATGTCTTTGTACCAAGGCTCACACAGCTTGTTATGCGAAGGCAGATTCAGCCACAGCTGGAACCCTTCCATCACGCCCTCTTCTTGTTCAGGCATTTCGCTATGAATCAAGCCGCGTCCAGCAGTCATCCACTGCACGCCACCGTTTTCTAACAAGCCTTCATTGCCGCCACTGTCTTTGTGTCGCATGCGACCAGCAATCATGTAGGTGACGGTTTCAAAGCCGCGGTGAGGGTGGTTTGGGAAACCCGCAATGTAGTCGCCAGGGTTGTCGCTGCCAAATGCGTCGAGCATCAAAAACGGGTCAAGTCGTTCTTGTAAATTGTGGCTCAGCACTCGGGTGAGGCGAACGCCAGCACCATCAGAGGTTGCTTGACCAAGCACCAAGCGTTCAACACTGCGTGCTTTGAGCATGTTTTTATTTGCTAGCTGCGTTGCGTTTCTCGACGCGGGCATTCATTTTTTTCAGCATAGCCTCATCGGGCTCTTGCCACTTTGCACCCGAGAGATTGGCCATGTGAACCACAGCCGCAGCAAACTCAGGCAAGGTCAATTCAGCACGACCACCCTTGGCAGGCATTGCACGAACGCCGTTGAAACCATCAGCCGTCAATGGCACTTGACCTTCTTTGATCAGCTTGCCCCAAGCTTTTGTGTCGCCCACTTTTGGCGCACCAGCAAGGCCTTGGGCATGGCAATTGGCACAAACTGCTTTGAAGGTTTCTTCGCCGGTGGCGCTCATTGCCCAAGTGCTGACTAGCCCCAAAATCCAAGCGATTGCTAATTTTTTCATCGTTGTCCTCATGTGTTTAATCGCGCAATTTTGTCTCATAAATACCTAATCCCAGGTGCGTTTGCTTTGGGCTTGTAAAATCGCCTGCTGCTAAGCAGGGCGGCAAACAGCCCCTGCGCCTCTGTGCTGTGGCACACCCAAAGGTTGTTTTATGTTGTACCCCCAAGAGTTTGATGTCATCGTTGTTGGCGGTGGGCACGCTGGCACCGAAGCGGCGCTGGCAGCAGCACGCATGGGTGCGAAAACTTTACTCTTAAGTCACAACATCGAAACCTTGGGTCAGATGAGCTGCAACCCGTCCATCGGAGGCATTGGCAAAGGTCATTTGGTCAAAGAGGTGGATGCACTAGGTGGCGCCATGGCTTTGGCTACCGACGAATCGGGCATCCAATTTCGCGTGCTCAACAGTTCCAAAGGTCCAGCCGTTCGTGCCACACGTGCGCAGGCCGACCGCATTTTGTACAAAGCCGCGATTCGCCGCATGTTGGAAAACCAGCCCAATCTGTGGCTGTTCCAACAAGCAGTGGACGATTTGATGGTGGAGGGTGACCGCGTTGTTGGTGCCTGCACCCAAGCTGGCATTCAGTTTCGTAGTCGCACGGTCGTGCTGACGGCGGGTACTTTCTTAGACGGCAAGATTCACGTCGGCCTCAATAACTACGCCGGTGGTCGTGCCGGAGACCCGCCTGCCGTCAGTTTGTCAGCTCGCCTGAAAGAATTGAAGCTGCCTCAAGGCCGTTTGAAAACCGGCACACCGCCACGCATTGACGGACGCACGATTGACTTTAGCCAATGCATTGAACAGCCGGGTGATGGCGTGGCCGCACAAACCGAAAACGGCGCAACCCCTGGCGGCACTTTGGGCGAAGTCCCCGTGTTCAGCTTCATGGGCCGTGCGTCCATGCACCCCCAACACATGCCGTGCTGGATTACCCACACCAACCAGCGCACCCATGACATCATCCGTTCGGGGTTTGATCGCAGCCCCATGTTCACCGGAAAGATCGAAGGTGTTGGCCCACGCTATTGCCCCAGCGTGGAAGACAAGATCAACCGCTTTGCCGACAAAGACAGCCACCAAATTTTTCTAGAGCCCGAAGGCCTGACCACCCACGAGTACTACCCCAACGGCATCAGCACCAGCTTGCCATTTGACATTCAGTACGACTTGGTCCGTTCGATGAAGGGCTTGGAAAACGCCCACATCATTCGCCCTGGCTATGCGATCGAGTACGACTACTTTGACCCACGGGAGTTGAAGCGCAATTTTGAAACCCGCGCCATCGGTGGTTTATTTTTCGCCGGCCAAATCAACGGCACCACGGGTTACGAGGAGGCGGCAGCCCAAGGTTTGTTTGCCGGCATCAACGCCGCCTTGCAATGCCGCAGCTTGGCCGGATTGGCCAACGACTTTGGTGGCGCTTGGACACCTGGCCGTGACCTAGCCTACTTGGGCGTCTTGGTGGACGACCTCACCACCAAGGGCGTGACTGAGCCCTACCGCATGTTCACCAGCCGCGCCGAGTTCCGCTTGCAACTGCGCGAGGACAATGCCGACATGCGTCTGACCGAGGTGGGGCGCCAGCTCGGCTTGGTCGACGACGCCCGTTGGGATGCCTTTAGCCGCAAGCGCGATGCTGTTTCACGTGAAACAGAACGCCTCAAGTCCATCTGGGTCAACCCCCGCAACTTGCCCGCCGCGGAAGCCGAGCGCGTCTTGGGCAAGGGCATTGACCGCGAATACAACCTGGCCGACTTGTTGCGCCGTCCCGATGTGAGCTACCAAGGCTTGATGTCTATGGACGAGGCTAAGTACCAAAACCAAGAGTTGCTGGCAGGATTGGAGGGGGACGACGTTTCACGTGAAACCACCCGAGCCATCATTGAGCAAATCGAAATTGCGGCCAAATATTCTGGCTACATCGATCGCCAGCGCGACGAAGTGCAACGCGCCGCCCACTACGAAAACCTCAAGCTGCCCGAGGACTTGGACTACAACCAAGTCACGGCTTTGTCGTTTGAGGTGCGCCAACGCCTGAGTCGCCAGCGGCCAGAAACGCTGGGTCAGGCCTCTCGTTTGTCGGGCATTACGCCTGCGGCTATTTCTTTGTTGCTGATTCACCTCAAGCGTTCACGCGTCAAAGGCTTCGCCCAAGAAGAGGCAAACGCAGGCGAGGCCGCTTAATGCACCCGCTTTTACCTGCCTTGCAAAAAGGGCTTGATGGGTTGGGCTTGACCTTAATGCCCGACCAGCAAAGCCAGTTGTTGGCTTACATGGATTTGATTGCCAAGTGGACCAAGGTGTACAACTTGACGGCAGTGCGCAACGCTAACGAAATGCTCACGCATCACCTGCTCGATAGCTTGGCTGTTATTGCCCCCCTGCGCCGCGAGCTTGCCAAGTTGAATGTTCCGGCGGGCGAGGGCTATAAGTTGCTCGATGTCGGGTCAGGCGCTGGGCTACCAGGAGTGGTGATTGCCATCACTTGTCCCGAGGTGTCGGTCAGCTGCGTGGATACCGTGGCCAAAAAAGCGGCCTTCATCCAGCAGGTGGCGGCCACCTTGAAGTTGCCGAACCTCAAAGGCATTCACGCCCGCGTTGAGAGCTTGACCGGCCCATTTGATGTTGTGTGCTCGCGCGCCTTTGCCTCGTTGATCGACTTCACCTCTTGGTCTCAATCTGCGTTGGCCGACCACGGTGTTTGGATGGCGATGAAAGGCAAATACCCCGAGCAAGAGATCGCCGCATTGCCTGAGAGCGCCAAAGTGTTTCACGTGGAACAGCTCGAGGTGCCTGGTTTGGATGCAGAGCGATGCATCATCTGGATGCGCGGTTAAACTCCTCTCACTTAAAAATCTGAGTTCTTTATGTTCGGCATCGCGGACTACGGCGCATTCGTCGTGGCCATCATTGTTTTTTTGGCCATTCCTGGCCCTGGTAACTTGGCGTTGCTCACGGCAACAGGCAAGGGTGGCGTGCGTGCGGGCATGGCCGCCACATTGGGTGTGATCGCAGGCGATCAGGCGTTATTGTGGTTGGCGGTGGCGGGTTTGTCGGCTTTGCTATTTAACTACCCCGGTCTGTATAGCTCCATTCAATGGGCGGGTGCTGCTTATTTGATGGGTTTGGGCTACTCTCTTTTCAACGCCAAACCTGGGGATTCGCCAGTGTTGGACATGAAGCCCGATCACTACTTTCGCCAAGCTTTGTTGATCACGGTGCTCAACCCTAAAGCCATAGTTTTTTATATGGCGTTTTTCCCATTGTTTGTGGATCCCACCATACATTTGGGGTTGCTGACTTTTGCTGTGATGGCCTCCACGATTGCTGCGCTTACTTTCGCATATGGGTTGGTGGTGGTTTTGTTGGCGCACCACTTGGCTAAGCGCGTACGCGCTAACCCATTGGCAACTGTCATGCTCAATAAAATTGCAGGTGCATTGCTTATTGGTTTTGGCCTTAAGTTGGCCTTGTTCAAATAATTTTTCCGTCTCTTTCGAAAGTTCCGTATGGCCAAAATATTCTGCGTTGCCAACCAAAAAGGTGGCGTCGGCAAGACCACCACCACCGTCAACTTGGCGGCGGGTTTGGCATTTGTTGGCCAACGCGTCTTGATGATTGACTTGGATCCCCAAGGTAACGCCACCATGAGCTCGGGTGTCGACAAGCGTGAGATGGAGCTGTCGGTGTATGACGTTTTGTTGGAAGAGGCAACCATCGCCGAGGCGCGCATTCGCAGCAACTGGGGTACCGATGGTGTGCGCGCCAAAATCCCAACCTACGATGTGTTGGGTGCCAACCGCGATCTGGCGGGAGCTGAAGTTGAGTTGGTTTCTCTAGAGCGCCGTGAAAACCGCTTGAAGCAAGCCTTGGCCGTGGTGGATGCCGAGTACGACTTTGTGCTTATTGATTGCCCGCCATCTTTGTCCATGCTCACGCTTAACGGACTGTGCGCAGCGCATGGTGTCATTGTGCCGATGCAGTGCGAATACTTTGCGCTCGAAGGCCTGACGGACTTGGTCAACACCATCAAACAAGTGCATGCCAATCTCAACCGCGAACTCAAAATCATTGGCTTGCTGCGCGTCATGTTTGACCCGCGCATCACATTGCAACAGCAGGTGAGCGATCAGCTCCGTGAACACTTTGGTGATAAAGTGTTCAGTGCGGTCATTCCTCGCAACGTGCGTTTGGCCGAAGCCCCGAGTTACGGTTTGCCGGGCGTGGTGTTTGATCCTTCGGCCAAAGGTAGCCACGCGTTTGTAGATTTCGCACACGAGATGGTTGAGCGCGTCAAAACGCTCTGAATTCCGCCTGCGCTAGAACTAAAACCTTTGCTGTGAGTTCACCCGTTCTCATCTTGCCCGGTTGGCACAACAGCGGCCCCGATCACTGGCAAAGCCTGTGGCAAGCCAAGCACGGCTACACGCGTGTGGATCAACACAACTGGGATTTTCCATTGCGTGGTGACTGGATGATTCAGCTCGAAGAGGCTGTCTTGGCGAACCCCAATGCGGTTCTTGTGGCGCACAGTTTGGGTTGTGTGTTGGTGGCGGCGTGGGCGGCGCACTCGCTCAATTCGCACAAAGTCAAAGCGGCGCTATTGGTTGCACCGGCCGATGTCGAGCGGCCTGAAATGCAACACATGCTCCACAGTTGGAGCCCCATCGTGCGCGAGCGTTTGCCGTTTCCTAGCGTTGTGGCGGCCAGTCGCAATGACGCTTATTGCAGTTTGTTGCGAGCCAGCGGCTTGGCGCTTGCGTGGGGTTCGCGTTTGATCGACTGTGGCGCTGTGGGCCACATCAATGCAGATTCACGCTTAGGCGATTGGCCAGAGGGTTTTGCCTTGTTACAAGATTTACTGAAAGAAAAAAATGGTCACTAAAAAAACCAAAGGCTTAGGCCGCGGCCTTGAAGCCTTGCTCGGCCCCAAAGTTGATGACTCGGTTGCGGCACAAACCGCTGCCGCCGAAGGCCAGCCCAGCACCTTGCCCTTGAGCCAAATGGTGGCGGGCATGTACCAGCCGCGCACGCGTATGGACGAAGGGGCTTTGTATGAGTTGGCTGAGAGCATCAAGGCACAAGGCATCATGCAACCCATCCTCGTGCGTCAATTGCATGATGGCCCCAACGCTGGCAAATACGAAATCATCGCGGGAGAGCGCCGCAGCCGCGCAGCCAAACTCGCAGGGCTAAAAACCGTGCCCGTGCTCGTGCGCAACGTGCCC
>JACCDV010192748.1_pt1 | contig 10308 bp, 7 predicted proteins | sample 7446131 | NCBI WGS metagenome assembly JACCDV01 (sample SAMN15323448, study PRJNA562643) | freshwater metagenome | isolation source: river surface water | place: USA:Blue River Watershed | collected 2017-08-17
AATTTTTGATAATATTACAGCTTCTAAGTCAGGTGTAATTAGAAAAGAAATTAATTTGCCTCGTAAACAAACAATACTTTTCCATTTGATTATGCGGTTTGAAACCTTCAAAAGAGTTGATGTTATAATATTAATTAAGAATCTCAAAAATGTTGTAATGGACTATAGTCGCTGCTTTAGTCGGTCTCTCCTACCTTTTGAACCGATATTACTTCAGGCCTCGAGCTCAAATCCAACAATACAAGGCTATTTTTCAAAAATTAGGATATAGTGTATATGAACAGCAGTTTTCATTCATTGGCTTTTCCATTGAGCAGGATTATTAGAAGGGGCTCAAAGCATGCAAAGATACTCGCTATATTGAGAAGACTATCGGTCCTCAAGTCGATGTCTTCCTTGGTAATGTGATTGACAAGCCATATATCATGTTGTTGAATCCAGATTTGATAAAATCATTTTTTTCAAACGATTCAATCCAAGTTTATGAAAAATACAAAGGGGTGATCAAGGCAACGAAATAAATATTAGGGAATGGTCTCATTTTCAATGAGGGAGAACAATGGAAGCAAAAACGAAAGCTCCTTTCCAAGGTATTCAACTATGATCTGCTCAAAGGCAATATCTCCAAAATGAATGAGATATGCAACAAATCATTCGATGAATTCTAGAATAGAGGGAAAATATCATAAAATAGGTTTTCGTACTTACCTTCCAAAGCTGGAGCCAAGATGTTCAATGGAGTGATGATGAAGTGCTTTTTCGGCTATGATAACTTGAATGAGATAGTCGGGGGCAAGAGTTTTGATTAGTTCTTAGTTGAGACGATGTCTGAGGCATCTTAAATATCTGAAACCGCACTCGTAACCTTCTTTGGGACATTTGGCATGAAGCTGGGGCTCACGAGTCGTATCAGGAAGATTAATCGAAATCTTCGTCTGATGAGATAGAAGGGGTTCTAGATTTTAAAGAAGAGAACTGATTAGGTGAAGGGAATGTCCAGCTAGGTAGCATCAACAGATATCATTCAAGCTTTAGTCTTTTCCAATCGCAACAAAGAAAAGGGAGAATTTTAGTATACTGACAACTAATTCATTGATGAGTTTCATACATTTTTAGTTGCTGGGACAGGTTCATTGTCACAGTTCTTTGCTATGATGATTTATTACCTTGGAAACAACCCATCAGCTTAGGCAACCCTAAGGAAAGAAATTAACTAAGTTATTAAAAGCAGTGAGGATATAACATACTAAAACTTGAAAAAACTGACATTTACGGACTGGGTTCAGCTGTAAACAACTCGGCTTTTTGACGTTTCCAACGGATTATTTACAAGGATCGCTTTGAAGGATAATTATATTAAAGATGTCCCTATCACTAAAGGAACTTTAGTGGTATCGAATCCATATGGCACTCAATATAGCGAAAAGCACTTTAAGGAACCATTTGCTTTTAGGCCAGAAAGATTCGAAAAATAATGCAATGAGCTGCATCCTTATGCCTTGATGGCCTTTGGCGGAGGGCCGAAAAACTGTATTGGAAAGCATTTGGCCTTACTATCTTCTAAAATAGCACTTGTTAACTTCATCAAACGCTATGAATAGTTCTAAGTTCCTTCCCAACTCACCATGACTTCAGACATATTCTATGAAGCTTAGCCATTCGCTGGAACATTCACAAAATACAAGCAGTGATTCAGATAACAGAATTTAGTTAGCAAATTACCATCCTATTATAGCATATACATTATACATCTTTGCTTTAGTTATTTTGAGTTTGATTTGTAGGAAATTTAGTAAGCAATCTCTTTTCATGTGATGAATTAATGTACGTTAATGCATCAAATTAAATTACAAGACCATTTCTTTAGAATAACTATCGAAGATTATTATGTTTTATTGCTATCCTTTATGAAGAATCGAACCTTTATTGTTGAACATTATGTAAAAAAAAATTTTTACTTTTTTTCTTGCAATTTTAGAAAACCTTAGCGCAAACTCTCAAAGGATAATTCTATAAGGTTCTGATTAAAGAGTAGAAGGTTGATTAGATATGCTATTTTTGCATGATAAATGGGCTCTTTTTTTAAAGTAATAAATGTATAAATGCTATTATTGATTGTAATCATTTTGAGTTCTTGACGAAAGTAGCAGCATATGGCTTCGCTTCATATAGAAAGTTGGTAATCAAAGTGATCTCTTCGGGGACTTCAAACCTTTCATAGCGCCTCACGAAATTCACAAGTGCAATTTTGGTTGATAGCATCGCCAAGTGCTTTCCAATACAACTCCTCGGTCCTCCACCGAATCCCATATAAGCATAGGGGTTAAGCTCATCACATTCCTTCTCCCATCTTTCAGGCCTGAACTCAAGAGGGTCTTTAAAGTTTTTGGCACTGTAATGGTTTCCAATAGATTGCGCCCAAGCCAAAGTGCCTTTCTTTATAGGAGCATCTTTAATATAGTGGTCATCAGTAGCGATTCTAATGAATAGCCCATTTGCAACATCGAATAGTCGGGTCGTTTCCATTTGGGTCCAATCAATATATATTAGCTTTTTGAGATTTTAATTGGTGACATCTTCATCAGTTTTGATGATTGACATTACTTCCTCTCTCACCTTTTTCAAGGCATTTGGATTCTTTCCTAAGTAATAAATCAACATTGTAAAAAAACGTGATGTTGTATCTGTCCCAGCTGTTAGGAAAGTGTGAAATTAATCTACCAATTATTTGTCATCAAACTAAAAATCGCCTTTCTCTTTTGTAGATTTTTAGCGTGCAAAGGCTTGGGTTAAATCAGAGGACTCTTTATCGAAATTTGGATTTTTTTATAATTCTTCTTTTCTCTTTTGAAGGATTTCCATGGTTTTTTGTTTCATCAGTCCAAGGCGCCTGCGAATATTTCTCAGTTTGCTTGTAAGGCCAAGTTTGAGAGCATATCTCCCCAAGTAAACAACCAAAAGGCTCTATGAGACTTCGGATGCTTCGAACATGGTGCTAACCATGAATTATCCATATTTGATTCCATCAACTTCCTCATCTAAGTTATCGTACCCAAAGAAGCACTTCATCATCATCCCGCTAAAAATCCTTGCCGCGATCTAACAAACAACATAACAGGATTTGTTATCGTCGATTTTCCCTTTCTCCTAGTAAATGTCAATAGATTTCTTGCAAATCTAATGTATCTTAGAGATGTTTTCTTTCACCAGGTCATAGTTGAAAACCTTTGACATTAGTTTTCTTTTATTTTTCCATTCTTCTCCCTCACTAAAGATAAGTCCGTTCCCCACGATTTCCTTTGGACCTTTGATGGTATCTTCGAACTTTTGGTAGTAATTACTATTGGAAATGAAGTGCTTAATTAGTTCTGGATTAACAAAGATTATCGAGGCTTTATCAAGAACATTTCCGATGCAGACATCGACCTATGTGTGAACTGTCTTTTAGATGTGACGAGCATCTCTGTGCTCTTTCAATCCCAACTAGGCTTAAATAGTCAAGGAGTAGCCCATGAATTCGTAGGGCTATTCAAATACAATGTAGCCTAACTTCTGGAAAATATTCTTGTACCGTTTCATTTCAGACTTAGTTTTCCAGTAATATTTCCAAAAGAGATAGAGCGCAGTCGATAGGACAAGCAGAGCAATCCAATACAGCATCTATTCAATAGTTAATACAAATATATGATTAATCAACATCAGTATAAATGTTGAAGTAGAGCTTTCTCCTTTTTTATTTTGATATTAACTCACCTGGCTTATCCCTTCAATGCTTTCAATGTTACCATCTTTGTATCGCCTTTGTAAATATCAAATCAACTATTTTCTTTTTTTGGGGCACAAACAAGTCTTGCTGTATTTTCCTGTTGGGAAGGCTACAAACTATGCATTTTGAACTCAAACAAATCATCTTTAAAGCTTACGATAAAACCTATATTAAATAAAGGAAATCATAGATTAATAAATTAATAAATAATTAAATATTTAAATAAGGAATTACGACTAATGGTCTTGAATGCAATTAAATGAGCCCATATCATTTTTTGATGGCTTCCTCAAGGTTGAGAGGAACAAACTGGCCTGGTGGTTTGCCGATCATGCTCATGTACTTGACTACTTGTCCAGGAAGTTCAGCCAACAGCTACTTTGCCAATAAATCACCACTCATCTTCACGTCTCTGAAGGGTACAAATTGTACGATGTCCCTTCCAGCCATCACTCCCTTACCATTGTATAGGCCGTTATCTCCATCCAATCGGTTCATGTTATCGAAGTTGGCGTTCCCTACTCCAACAATGATGATGGAGAGTGGGAGATTGGAAGCTTCCACAATCAAATCGACTGTTCTATCCATGTCGTGTATTTATCCATCGGTAATGATGAGCAACGTCGTGTATGTTTGCGAATTTTCATACTTAAAATTGTATGCTAATTTAGAACTCTATTAGATGAGCTGTCCAAAGTAAGTGGGACCTGACAACTCAACATTCGCTAGTGCTTTCTGATATAACACCATCAAATGTTATATTCCACAAGCTTAGATTTAGTTAGGACTCCCGCTCAGAGCGAAGCAATGACTTACGGGCATTCTAACACCTCCGAATTTAGTTGTGGCTCCAAACCCAAAGGCAGGGATTCTTTTATCAGAATCATAGTTCATAAGGATCTCCCCAATGGCTAGGATTGCTTGCTGATACTGATTGGGTGCATTAGGGTTCATGTAATGCAAGGAGCCTGCACTTTGAGGATGACCGTTTGAGCCTGTGAAATCAATAGCCACCATCATATTGAGTTGAAGTCCACCTCGCAGATAATCTACAAAAGTTGGCCTCTTAATAACTTGGAAACTATTGAGCTACAACCCTCCTGGATTTTTTGACTTGGGGTTGAAGAGGGGAATAGATGCATTATTGACTAGTTGTTGAGGTTTGATAAAGGCTTCACCGATGAATTGATCTTTTCCATTTTATTACCAGTCCCAAACTTCAACTCTATCATTAGCATTCATTTACTTAAAACCTTATTTGTTGGGGTTCAAAATCCTGAAGGCAGGAACCTCAATTACTTTCCAAGAGGGGTTGAGGTTGTTTTGCACTACTTAGGTTCTTTGAACTTCAATATATGTATTGTCATCCCTAATTTTGAGAAACTTCAAGAAGGGATCGCTTTTATCCCAGAAGTCAAAGAAAGAATCAGTGTTCATTAACTTCTTAGCACTCCATCTCATCTGGAAGTACTCTACATCAAAATATTATTACAATTTGAGTCTTATATCTTTTAGCACCTCACTATGAGCTTGCCATTATCTAGCTTATTGCTTTTGTGATTTTGAAGATCGATGATCGAGGTCATACTTTTGGCACCCATCAAACTCCCCACTGTTGTCTCAGCAAATCCAATAAAATCATCGTTATCCCCGTTGCCATCGTCATCATAGATATCAAAGCGAATGTCTTGTCGTGATTAAAAGATGAAGTCAAGGGTGAATGATTTTTGATAGGTGGGATTAAGGTTGTTTGGAGTTGTTTCAGTGCGTCCTATATTAAATAATGGTGACCTAAGACTGCGTATTGCTTTTGAGTGAAATCTCTCCTGTAGGATACCTTGATGTAGGGATCGGATTTGCTGAAGACATCCAAGTCACGCAGATTTCTACAGCTGAGGTAGATCTCAATCTTTTAGGAAAGATTGGTATTCATCAATAAATAATAGCTAATAGCTTAACGCAAGAGCTTTATCAAATATTCTGCCTAGCAAAATAAAATATACAAACTCCACATACAACTATTCAAATCAAATTTGTGTTAGATAGGTTCCTAGTGCTTTATTAAACCCTCTCCTATTCATTGGAGTCCTCTTGCTATGCCCAAAAGTGTCTGTAGCTAGGAGAGTTTCCTTGCCCGCCTCCTATTTATACACCACTACCAACCATATCACCAATAAATTCATTTTTATCACTACTCAAGGACGATGATTGGCTCCAGCATTCAGCTTGCAAGTTATCTTAAACTTTTTTGATGGGGACGAACCCAGGATCTTCTTTCGTAGATTTGGGAAGGCATCCTTCAATTTTATAGTAGAAGGATAAGGGTAGGCGAATTAATGAACAGCCTAGATACATATATTGATAGTATCCTAAACAGCAGGCTAGGACTGCAACGAAATTGGTTCCAAAGAGTATTGAGAATGCAAGGAAGCACCATGGCAGATATTTCATCGGCATTAAGCAAGGAAAAAAGCAAAACCTTGTCAGTTCCTCAGGGTTGAATGCTGTAGCCTGCCATAGGAAGATAAACATTAATTGTGACAGTCCAAATGCCATCATCTTTTCGACTTATACCAAACCAGCCAATGATAGAATCTCTGTAACCACAATAAACACAATATTGCAAAGGCAAGTCTGTGCAAATATTTGGATGATGACGTATGCAGTTGAATATCTTTGTTCCTATGAATATTGTAAGTGATACAAGAGATGGGAGGCATGTGCTGATGATATAGATATTGAATATAACATTGATGGCATTTGTATCTACTAAGAAGGATGTGAAGATTCTCCAGAGGTGGAATCTATTAACAGTCCATACAATGTTATTGAGAAGGAGGAGGGCGAGTAAGTTTGTGAATATGTTGATGAGTGCTATTGCGAGTGTAATGACAGCTAAGTACTTGAAGCCTATTTGGATATTCTTCCAATACTACTCCCAGGTACGGCCTGATACATTCCCAAACATTTTGAATTGCCCTTATAATTATAATGATATCACTCATATATTTGCATTAGTAAAGCGACAGATAGGCATATCGGTTATCAAATATTATCAAAGCGTGCATGATTGATTATAATAAAAATCATTATTTGTCCAGTTTATCATGGAAGAATTTACTATGATTCTTTTTTCTTTCCAAGTTTATTACGATCTACTTCTCGTTTATCGATAATCTTCTAATCTTCTCTTTAATCATCAAATTGTTCAAACTGCTAAGTTGAGGGGAGTTTTCTTGAAATGTTCCTGACTGAGAAGGTTTTTCGTTGGCTCTGCTAGTTTATCTATGATTGTTAAAGAAATGTTTTTTAGACGATAGGCTGAGTTATCGAATATACTGAACTTCAAGCCTATCGAATTACTTGATGAGGCTCCTTCTCTGTCCTTATAACTATTATAACACTTTTAGCTTTAATTGCTATCTCCTCATCTCTCTTTCTTTCTATTTTTAGATGGCATTGATGATTTATCTCGATCTTATTTTTTATTTTGGCCTATTTACCGAATGATGAGGTAAATATATTATGGGCAGAGGTTCACTATGAAGCTATTAATTTCGGGAGGGCTATGTCTTTATCGCCTCACTTTTAGAATGCAGTCCTCCTGCCTCTAATCTGCGAGCCTCTTCTATGAAGTTGACCCCCTTTTGTTGAAGGTCGATAGAGAAGCAGTTGAGGTTTAGTTTCTTGATCTTGGTATGGTGGGTTGAGTAGCGAATGGGGCTAAAGTGAGCAAATGGCTTGAATTATTTTAATTTATTTGATTTGCTGCCTATTCCAACATTCAATTTCATTTGCCCTTCCTGGAAGATAGGCGAATTATTTTATTACATCATTCAGCAGAATTTATGAGAACAATTTTGAATGCAACTAAAAAAGTGAAAGGTGAAGGGTAATTAATGTTTGATGAAAATGGGTTTGTTGATAATCATGCTAATTTTTTGATAGGTGAGTAGATATACTTTTCTGTCTTCACTTACAACTTATTGCCCATCTTCTTTTCCTTCCTAAAACGGATGTTTGAGACCTACTTCCACTTCGCAATCTTATCTTTGATCTATTAGATCTCTTCCCTCTCAATTCTGAAAATAACTCGCAGATTTATCTCATCCTACAGATCAAAAGATATTATCTAAATCCTCAATAAATGCATAGATACTTCTCTTGGCTCAGTCGTTCTCGAAGCATCTGTAAGGAGTCAGGGTTCACCACGAACAGTTGCATCTCCATTATGTACTATTGCTCTTGACGTGGAGATGAAAGCTCGTTTATATCTGTAATGAGGTTTAAGGGGGCTCGCTTTTGATGTGTAGTTTTGGATTATTTTATATCGAAATTATGGCCTTCTTTAAAGTTGATATTTTAATTGTAATTTTGGCTTGTTTTCCTTTTGTGCTAATTTTTGGGAGTTCTTGCGTTGGATTGGCTGATAGTATTATTTTTGTTCCTACTCTGTGATTTTTAACGTATTTATTTTTAAATGTATTCTTCCATTTAAAAGATGAACTATTATATAAGGTCATCCAAGTCATCGTCATTTTTCTGCCAAGCCTACAGAGTCCTCATGGCGAATTGTTTCATTATGATGAACCAGTGGTAGAGGTGAGGGTGGATTAGTTTATTAGGTATTTCTTTGTATAACTTATATGGTACTTTTCAATTTTTGTATGAGGAGGAACACCTTGGCATCCGCATTTGATGGTAGGCATGCTGTTGAGAGGTATGAGTTTTTGGACAAGAGTGCTTCTAGCTGTGAGATCTTCACTGAGCTTTGCAGGAAGGACGTTTTCATCGTTATAAGTATTCAATTATACCCATTAAACCCAACAATTGCCCCTTAGAGCTAATATTAATAGGATTTAACAAATTATCGATGCCAAATATATCATCTTTTTAAGTCGCTGATCAATTTGCCTGCCCTTGGGGTTTTGTATGCTTTATGCTGTCTTTGCAGGGTCTACAATTGAAGAACTAACTCACTGCTTTTCTTTCTGAGCTGGCTCAGGCTGCTCATAGCTAGGTAAACCAGCCTATACATGTTGTAGATTTGTTAGTAGTAATAGATATAGATGTCTAATATTCCCTCATCTTCATCTCCACAAAAGCCAGTCAATAAGGCAATAAACTACTCATTGGAGAGATAGGCTTAGAATCCTCTCTTCTTGGCTAATAGATCATCGATCCTTTTCAGATTCACCAACTATTTCATTTCCATGAGGTTGATTAGGAAAAGATACAGCTCTTGGTTCTAATCGGAAATAATATCTGATAGTTTGCCTAGGATCTACTACATAATCTAATCATCTTCATCGATTGATGATGCACTGTTGCGGCCTTGCTTAGGCTACAAGGCTCGAGCCATGATGAATTTTATGAAGGTAGGCTCGATTAGATTTTGGGCTTGGTAGACAACACATAGGTCTGCTAATCTCAGATAATCGTTATTGTTTTGGAGTGAAGTACTAACAAGAACATTCGAGAATATAGTCTTTACTAATTGGCTTTGTGAAGATAAGCCATGAATCTTATTGTTGTGGCTCATATTCTCTAAATCATCAATGCTTAATTTCAATATTTTGCTCAACTTAGAAGGTAATTATTTGAAATCTTCATCCTTGAACTCAGATAAGTTGTTGAGTATCTCCAATAGAATGGTAAACAAAACAAGGAACAAATTTCGATTACTGTCTTTATAAGATTAAGTGTATCGTCCAACTTCGAAGAGAATCTAATTGATGAAGTTTATAGTGGTCGGAGCCAATCTTCCGACCTGCTAAGAGGTGCCGAAAGATTGGATAAGTTAAGGATTAGATGCTAAGATAATGAAGATCTGTATAAATAGAATATGATTGAGTGGTGAGATAGACCCCTTTTTGTTTAAGAGCTTGAAAACATTTAAGATCTATGCATAGGCGCCCAAGCTAAGGAAGGCAGTAAGAGCTTCATCAAGGAACCTATCTTTCTATAAATGGGTTTTATCGTATTGAGAGATGAAACTATTAACACTATTTGTAAACGTAGTGATTTGCTATCTTTGAGGTTGATTCTATCTTTTGAGGGAGGTGAGCAGGATATTCCAGGCCTCATCGATATTGTTCTCTGATGATCTTTCTGTCTAGTAAGTTCCTAAGGCTATATTTTTCAGCATCCTCTGGGCAGGATGGTCTTTCTTACTCTTACCAATGGAGTTGGATTTTTATAATTCTTAGTAATGATTGAGTTGATAGTGTATTTTTTTGAGGCTATCAAAGAGCTACTGATCGAAGTGGTTGTTGGTGTGTGGGAAGTTCACTCCTCCTCTTCTATACTCCAGGTAGGCTGATCTCCAGAAGTCATCCCCTTATGATGATTCCTTAACTTCTTTTTATAATTACTTGATAGACGTGGTAAGAACGTAGTTCATTTTATTCACATCTTAGTATTCTCGTAAATACTCAATCATTTCAATGTGATAGTAGAGCACTCTAAACCAAGCGAAACGATCAAGTGTAAGCACCTTTAACATTATTTTATGGATTGGGACTCTAGTCGACTGATTTGAC
>JACCDV010256413.1_pt1 | contig 10307 bp, 11 predicted proteins | sample 7446131 | NCBI WGS metagenome assembly JACCDV01 (sample SAMN15323448, study PRJNA562643) | freshwater metagenome | isolation source: river surface water | place: USA:Blue River Watershed | collected 2017-08-17
CTGGTGCTCGCAGGCGGAGCGGTGGTGCTGAAGGTCCGCAAGTCGCTCATGGTTGGCACGTTTCTGCTGGCTGGCTTCGCGGTCTTCTTGATCGAAGAGCTGCGGTTTACCGGGACCGTAGAAAATTGGGACCTGTTCTGGCTCTCTTACCCAGCGCTGTTTCTGGCCTGTTTTATGCTGACTGAACCGTTCACAATGCCGCCGCGCCGGCGGCAACAATTCGCGTACGCGGTCTTTGTCGCGTTCCTAGCGCATACGACCGTGTTCATGGAGGTGATCGCCATCTCACCGGAATTTGCGCTCCTGATTGGTAACCTCGCATTCTACCCGTTCACCCTCCGGCAGAAATTGGTCCTGACGCTCGTAGAGCGGCGGGAGATCGCTCGCAATATTTACGAGTTTGTATTTGAAAAGCCGGCCGGAGTGCGTTTTCGAGCCGGACAGTATTTAGAATGGATGTTGCCGCACCGGGAGGCTGATAGCCGCGGCGTAAGGCGGTACTTTACCATTGCCTCAAGCCCAACCGAACGCGTGCTGCGCTTTGCGTGCAAGGTGGGAGATAAGCGCAGCTCCTACAAAGAGCAGCTATTGGCATTAGTGGCGGGCGGTCGGATCATTGCGAGCCAGTGTTCTGGCGATTTTCTCTTGCCGCCTGAAGCGCATCGAAAGTTGGGGTGGATTGCGGGAGGTATCGGTATCACGCCGTTTCGTAGCCAGGCCCAGTACATGCTTGATACGAATCGCTCGCATGACACCGTGCTTTTTTATGGCGCTCAAACGGCGGCTGATATTGCCTACCGCGAAGTGTTCACGGCGGTGCCAACCTTACAGCTGGTCCCGGTATTGGCAGAAGAACGAGCGGCGGGAGCGGAAACTGGCCGATTGGATGCGGACATGATCAAACGCCTAGCGCCCGATTTCCGTGAGCGTGCCTGGTACATCTCTGGACCGCCGCCCATGGTCGATGCGACGTATGCGCTGCTGCGGTCCTTAGGCGTGCCGAAGCAGGCGATCACGCGCGACTTCTTTCCGGGAGTGGCGTAGGTGTATACTGTCGCTATGCAAATCAGGCATGTTGGCGGTACTCACGATGGTATGCACGCCCTTTCGACGGCGGCAATTGACCTCCGTGATGCGGTGGTTCACTTGCGCACCATTTATGAATCAGACCGGTACGAAGATCCGGCCGCCTCAATCAACTTGCCGGGTGATCAAGTTGTGATGGACGCGGTCACGCAGTACTGTGAGCACTTTAAGACTCCGGCATTGCGGGAGGTGTTTGTGATCGGTATCGGTGGTTCGAGCTTGGGTGCAGAAGCCGTGTATGACGCGCTGAAAGCAGACCTGACTGGTCCTCGGCTCCATTTTTTGGATGCGGTCAATCCACTAGAGCTTACGCATGCCATTTCCTATATTGCCGCATTGCGTTTAGAAGAAGTGCTCGTGATTAGTATCAGTAAGTCTGGGGGGACGACAGAAACTATCGCCAATACCGAGGTGGTGCTCGCGGAGCTCAAGAAAAAGGGCGAGCGCTACCGTGACCGGCTGGTGGTGATCACCGATCACGGTTCTGCGTATGCTAAGGCTGCCGAAGGGCGTGGCATTGCGGTGCTCGCCATCCCGCCGGCGGTGGGTGGCCGGTACTCGGTATTTTCTGCGGCTGGGTTGTTTCCGTTGGCGCTCGCTGGAGTGGACATTGCGGCGCTCCGATCAGGAGCAGACGATACGCTCCGAGTATGCCTCAACCCAAACGAAGTAGGGAATCCGGCAATGGCGTCAGCGGTCATGATGCAGGAAATGTACCGTGCTGGCTTTGTGCACCACACAATGTTCTGCTTTGCGCCCGAGTTGGAATCGGTAGGCAAGTGGTGGCGCCAATTGATCGGGGAAAGTTTAGGCAAGGTAAACCGAAGCGGGGAACCGGTGGGTCCGATCCCGTCGGTCTCGGTCGGATCCCAAGACCTGCATTCAGTCGGGCAGCTCTATTTTGGCGGACCGCGAAACACGTACACGTTATTTGTGTCGGTGGGAGAGCGGGCACGACTGGAGCTACCTTCGGCGGAAGAGCGAGAGTTTCCTGAAATTGTGCCGATCGCGTCCGGTCAATCATTGTCACAGATCGGTCACGCCATTTTAGCCGGGACTATGGCGGCCTACGAAGCGGCCGATCTGCCGTATTCTGCGGTTCTGCTGCCGCAGGTTACTGCCTATGAGCTTGGCTCGTTCCTCGAGTGGGCGATGGTGTCAACGATGTACGCCGGACACCTGTTTGCGGTCAATCCGTTTGACCAGCCGCACGTTGAGGCGTACAAGGTCAAAACTCGGGAAATTCTCGAGACAGAATCATCTCGTTAGCATGGTTTTGGGTGTGACCCGTACACCCGGAGCCGTCCGGCCCTGAATTCCCCCAGGAGACCGTTTTGCGTTATTTGCGTGGTTTGGTATGATGCCCTCGCGCGGAAAACCGTAAAATTCCATGTTGATCAACACTGTACACGCCGCTGAAGGCCTTTCCGTCAATCTTGCCCCCTACGTTTTGGGTCATGTTTTCGGGGTGCCGATCACCTCAACCCTCCTCACTACGTGGGCGGTTATGGCAATTTTGATCATCGGGGCAGCGGTGGTGAGCCAACGCCTTCGTGCGGTACCGACCGGATTACAGAACGTCTCCGAGTTGGTGGTCGGTGGGGTGTACGACTACATGAGCGACGTGCTCGAAAGCCGCGAATTGGCTCGGAAATACTTCCCGGTCGTGATGACGATCTTCCTGTTCGTGCTCTCGCTTAACTGGTTCGGATTACTCCCTGGGGTGACATCGGTAGGGTTTTACGAGGGGCACGGCGAGGAAACCCATCTCTTGCCGCTCTTTTACCCGCCCGCCTCTGACCTTAATATCACGATCGGCTTTGCGCTGGTCGCGTTCTTTACGATCGAAATTGCGGGCGTGCTCGCGATCGGTCTCTTTAAGTACGCTGGAAAGTTTCTGAACTTCAAATCGCCGTTAGGGTTTGTGATCGGCATCATCGAACTCATCTCCGAGTTGGCCCGGTTGATCTCATTCTCGTTCCGATTGTTCGGAAACATCTTTGCTGGCAAAACATTGCTGCTCGTCATCATGTTCTTCGTGCCGTACGTCGTGCCGGTGCCGATCTTGGCGTTTGAAGTGTTTGTCGGATTCATCCAGGCCTTTGTGTTTGCAATCCTGACGCTGTTCTTTATCAAGTTGGCGGTCGAAGAACCGCATTAGTGGACAACCACGAGCTCCGTTTTTTCCAGCGTGGCTCGTACTTTGTCCGGTAATTGGTGCCCGTGAAAATCGGCCGCCGCTATCGGTGATGATTTTATTTAAACCTTTACATTAATAATATGACAGAATTAGAACTCGCCCTCCAGGCAGCAGAACTGAATGCAGATGCCGTCAAATCAATCGCAATGGCATTGGCAGCTGGTATCGGCATTATTGGCCCAGGTATCGGTATCGGTCTTTTGGTCGCCAAAGCGCTTGAAGCTATTGGCCGCAATCCAGAAGCTGCTCCAAAGATCCAGGCCACCATGTTCATCGGCGTAGCCTTCGTGGAAGCGTTGGCAATTTTCGCGCTCGTGGTTGCATTCGTTATCAAGTTCGCCTAACGCGCACCCTTCACCAGCGAGCATGGCTTAATCACTGCTTCGCTCTAATTACACCCGTATGGAAGACATCCTCACATCATTTGGCGTTGATACTCGTTTGATCCTCATTCAAGTCGTCAACTTCCTCATCCTCATGACCGCCTTGGGGTACTTTCTGTATACTCCGATCCTCAAGCTGCTGCGCGAGCGTTCGGAACAGATCGCAACTGGCCTCAAGAACGCCGAAGCTGCCGGAGCCACGCTCGCGGCGGCCGAGGCTGAAAAGCAGGATGTCATCCGAACCGCTCATGCAGAGGCGAGCGAAGTCACCAAGCGGGCCAAGGCGAACGCCGCGCAAATCGAAACAGAGATCGTAGACGAGGCCCGCACCCGCGCGGGTGCGGTCTTGACCCACGCTGAAACTGAAGCGGGACGCATCCGTGAGGAAGCGCGGAAAGCGGCGGAAGCAGACATTGCGAAGGCGGCCGTACTCATGGCCGAGCAGATCCTTCGCGACAAGACCAAGGTATGATCAATGACTACGTAACAGCCACCTATGAGGCCCTCAAGGAGCGTGAACCGGATGCGGTTCTCTTCGAGCTGCGGTCTGTGCTGGCGGCTCGGAACCATACGTCATTGTATCCGCAGATACTTCGCGCGCTTCTTGAGCGTATGGAACAAGAAGCTGAATCAGCCCGACCGGTCGTTACGGTAGCGACCGAGGCCGACGCTCATGATCCGGCTGTGCGTGCTGATCTAGCTACCTTGGGCGCTGCCGCTGATCCACGCATCGTGATTGATCCAACTTTGATCGGTGGCGCGGTGGTTTCGTACCAGAACCGCACCATTGACACGAGCTACAAAGCCGCGCTGAAGAAAATCTACCAAACCCTTATCACCCAATAATCAGACTATTATGAGCACTCCCATTATTGAACGAATCAAACAAGAACTGGCTGGACTCCCGGTCTCACGCGAGGCCAAGGAAACTGGCACTGTCGTATCCGTCGGTGACGGTATTGCCGAGATCGCCGGGCTTTCGGGCGCGGAGATGATGGAAATGGTGGCGTTTGCTACCGATACCGGAGCGACGCTTGAAGCGGCGCTCGCCGCCAGCGATACGCTCTACGGACTCGTGTTGAACCTCGAAGAGGAGAGTGTCAAAGTCGTGGTCTTGGGTGAGGCAGTGGCGGTCCGCGAGGGCATGACGGTGCACCGAACCGGCAAACTGCTATCGGTTGCCGTTGGGCCGAATATCGTCGGTCGGGTGGTAGATGGACTTGGAAAGCCAATTGACGGCAAAGGTGATCTGAAGACGGATCGCGAAATGCCAATCGAGCGCGTCGCCTACGGCGTTATGGATCGTTCGAGCGTAAACGAGCCGGTTCACACCGGTATCAAAGCGATCGACGCCATGATCCCGATCGGGCGCGGACAGCGTGAGCTGATCATCGGTGACCGTGGTACCGGCAAGACCACCATTGCGATCGACACCATCATCAATCAAAAGTACGAACCAAAGGAAAAGCGTCCGATCTGCATCTACGTTGCAATCGGCCAGAAGCGATCAAAGACCGCCAACATCATGGCGCAGCTTGAAGCTGCGGGGGCCATGGAGTACACGACGATCGTCGCCACCTCGGCGTCTGAATCATCGCCACTCCTCTTTCTGGCGCCCTTTACCGGCGTTGCGATCGGAGAGTATTTCATGGAGCAGGGGAAGGACGTGCTCGTTGTATTCGATGATCTATCGAAGCACGCGGTCGCCTATCGCCAGCTTTCACTCCTCCTCCGCCGCCCACCAGGACGCGAAGCGTACCCGGGAGACATCTTTTACCTCCATTCCCGATTGCTGGAACGTTCAGCCAAGTTGTCTAAGGAGTTGGGTGGGGGATCGATCACGGCCTTGCCGATCATCGAGACCCAAGAGGGCGACGTCTCTGCCTACATTCCGACTAACGTGATCTCGATCACGGACGGACAGATCTTCTTGGAATCAGATCTCTTTAACAAGGGTATTCGTCCGGCCTTGAACGTCGGTATCTCGGTCTCGCGCGTAGGAAGTAGCGCCCAGACCAAAGCCATGAAAGCCGTGTCCGGCAAGATCCGTTTGGAGCTTGCCCAGTTCCGCGAACTGGAGGCTTTCATGCAGTTTGCGTCAGATCTTGATGAGGAGACCAAGTCTCGCATCGATTCTGGCCGCATCTACGTCGAGCTCCTCAAGCAGCGTGAGAATAACCCGATGCCATTTTATAAGCAGGTGGCTTCGCTCTATGGTGCTAACGGCAGACTGTTTACCGGCGCTCGACCAGAGCGGGTGTCCGAGATCGAACTGGCCTACCATGACTTTATTGAACGGGACCGCAAGGACATTCTGACCGCCATTGAAACCGAGCGGGCGTTGTCAGACGACACTAAAGCCAAGCTCGATGCGGCGATCACTGATTTCCGCACGGCCAACCCGCAGCTCTACAGTAATTAACATTCTAGGTATTATTAATGGTGCTTTAAAAATTCATCAGGAATAGAATTTTTAAAGAAAATTCAGAATAGTCGCTTCGCTCGTTTCTTCACTTTATGGCGCTCAAGCAAATTAAAAACAAGATCATATCAACCAAAAAAACCGGCAAGGTAACGAAAGCCATGGAGTCGGTTTCGGCGGTTAAAATGCGAAAGAGCCAGCTCCGCGCTTTGGAGAGCCGTCCGTACGTGCTGTCTGCGGTGCGCATGCTTGGGCGCGTGGCTGCACTTGATGAGATTGCTGGGCATCCGCTGGCGATCCAGCGCGGAGCCGGGAAGACGCTCCTCATTATCGTGACGAGCGATAAAGGGTTGGCAGGTAGTGTTAACAGCGCCGTGCTCCGCAAGGTCGATTCACTGATTCAGCAGGAATCGGTTGACGTGATCGCGCTCGGTCGCAAAGCGGTCGAGTACGCCGAGCGGAATCGGCTGGGCATTGTGGGGCGCTACACGAACGTGCGCGACGATGTCACATTGTCTGATGTGTACGATATCGCTCGCCAGGCATTGGCGGCATATACCGAAACAGCAACGTATCGTACCGTCCGCATTATCTACCAGAACTTTATCTCCACGTTCGAACAGCAGCCTACCGAGCGCCAGATACTGCCGCTTGACGCGAAAGCGATCGAAGACATGGCGGCCGGTATCCGGCCAAAGAGTGGCGTGTACAGCGCGGCTCCAGTTGAGGAGGGGCAAACGGTGGCACAGTACCTGATTGAGCCGAATGCCCAATCGGTCCTTGAGGCGTTGATTCCGCAGCTCGTTGAGATCGTCGTGTTCCATGCCTTAATGGAAAGCAAGGCATCCGAACATTCAGCGCGCCGGGTAGCCATGAAGAACGCGACCGATAAGAGTAACGAGGTGGCGGCTGACCTGACCCGTCTCTATAACAAAGCGCGTCAGGCGGCGATCACCGCCGAAGTGTCAGAGATCACGGCGGGCGTAGAGGCGATGAAGTAGTGCTAAGTAGCCACGCGATTTTATGAAAAAGATCGCGCTCTACTCGGCAGTACCGAGTTTCAAATACAACTTACCAAATTAGAAAACACTTATGAACACAGGAACAATCACCCAGATCATCGGACCGGTCATCGACGTTCACTTTGAGAACGGCGTACCGTCACTCCTTAACGCATTAACGGTAGAGTCAAAGGGAAAGACGCTCACGCTTGAAGTGGCGCAGCACATTGGCGTTGACCGGGTCCGGGCAATCGCGATGGAAGACACCCAGGGACTTACGCGCGGCATGAAGGTAACCGATACCGGCGCACCGATCACAGTGCCAGTCGGGGAACCGTCGCTCGGCCGACTATTCAACGTGCTCGGCGAGCCGCTGGATGGGAAGGGTGAGGTTAAAGCCACCGAGTCACGCGCCATTCACCAGAATGCGCCAGCGTTCGTGGATCAGTCCACAAAAACCGAAGTATTTGAAACCGGTATCAAGTCTATCGACCTCCTGGCTCCATTCATCAAGGGTGGTAAGGTCGGTCTGTTTGGTGGTGCAGGTGTAGGCAAGACCGTACTCATTCAGGAGTTGATCCATAACGTGGCCAGTCAGCACGGCGGGTATTCCGTGTTCGCCGGCGTCGGTGAGCGCGTGCGTGAGGGAAACGACCTCTACCACGAAATGAAGGATTCAGGCGTGCTCGATAAAACCGCGCTCGTATTCGGCCAGATGAACGAGGTGCCGGGCGCGCGCGCTCGGGTGGGATTGACCGGCCTCACCATGGCCGAAGCGCTTCGCGATCAGGGCGGTAAGGACGTACTGTTCTTTATGGACAATGTGTTCCGCTTTACGCAGGCGGGACAGGAAGTATCGTCACTCATGGGACGCGTCTCCAGTGCGGTAGGTTACCAGCCAACCTTGGCCGAAGAAATGGGCAAGATGCAGGAACGGATCACCTCTACAAAGCGCGGCTCGATCACGTCGGTGCAGGCGGTGTACGTACCGGCTGACGATCTCACTGACCCAGCGCCAGCAACCACCTTTGCACACCTCGATTCTAAAGTCGTGCTCTCGCGCCAGTTGGCGTCCTTGGGTATCTATCCGGCGATTGATCCGCTTGAAAGCTCATCTTCAGCCTTGAGCCAGGCTACTGTCGGTGACGAGCACTACCGGGTAGCCCAGGGCGTCAAGCTCGTCCTCCAGCGCTACAAGGACCTTCAGGACATCATTGCTATTCTCGGTATCGAAGAGTTGTCTGAAGAAGACAAGCAGACCGTGTACCGCGCTCGCAAGATCCAGCGGTTCATGTCGCAGCCATTCTCGGTGGCGGAAGTCTTTACCGGCGCGCCGGGCAAGTACGTGCCGCTCGCTGAAACGATCCGCGGCTTTGGTGAAATCTTGGATGGCAAGCACGACGAAAAGTCCGAATCAGCTTTCTACATGAAGGGCGGTATTGAAGAGGTGGTCTAGGTAGGTGGCGGGAGCGTATGGAGAGCAGCTGGAAACACTTCGCTGAATGGAACGTAACCATGTTCCCGATCTTGAGCGTTGCTTTTTTGACCAGCTACCTCCTCGGCGGCCGGATGATTGGAGTTTCGGGGTTGCTTGGGCTCATGATGGCGGAAAGCGGGGCAGTGCTCCTCTTGGCGATGCCCCAGTTCGTGCGCGAAGCCTACCACACTGTCTGGATCAACCGCTCGGTTGATCCTACTAAAACGCTCGCGTTCCTCGAAGAAGTGATGAGTTTTCTGTTCCTGCTCCTTCTGGTGTGGACTCTGGTGGTCGTGTTGTAATTATTTTTTTAATCTAAATGTATGGCCCAAAAAATATTCAGAGTGACAGTATCGCGCGTAGACGGAGCGCTGTTTGATGGGGAGGCGGTGTCGTTAACTGTCCCGGGTTCCGAAGGGGAGATGACGCTACTGCCAGACCATATGCCGATAATCTCGGTACTGAAAGCGGGCACGGTGACGGTACGGAAAGCAGACGGTGCCAGCGAAACTTTTATCGTTGACCGCGGTACCCTTGAGGTGCACGGCAACCACGCAACGGTGCTGCTCTAGGGCAAATTTAAAACGGCGCTCACTATTAGAGAGCGCCGTTTTCTTATCTTTGGCAGTGCGGACAGACATGCGTCCCGCGTCCGGCCACCCGAATTTTTTCAATCGGAGTTTTGCAACGGGGGCATGGTTCACCGGTTTTACCGAATACCTTGAGGTGATCCGAGTAGTTGCCGTGCTTGCCGCCGGTGTCGGTAAAGTTTTGAAAGGTGGTGCCGCCGACTTCAATCGAATCGAGCATCACCGATTTCGCGTACCGAGCCAAGTTTTTGGCTTCGGCGTTTGTAACATCTTTGCCTAACCGTACAGGGTGCACTTTGGCGCGCCAGAGCGTTTCGTCGACGTAGATGTTCCCTAGACCCGCGGCAAGCGCTTGGTCGAGCAGAATAGCCTTGATGGGAGCAGACCGTTTTTGCACGGCGGTCGTAAACCACCGAACGTCAAAGTTAGGGTCAATGTACTCCGGACCGTACCCGGACCGGGCGTGGGCAGCTTCACCCGGATCAGCTAGTTTGGTATAGCCAAATAGCCGCATGTCGTTAAAGTACAGCGAAGAACCATCGGTAAAATGAAAGGCGGTCCGGGTATGGCGGTGGGGAAAGGTATCGGTCAGTTTGCTGGAGGAATACGTGTGTCCGCCGCCGGTAACGGTGCGACCATTCTCCACGTAAAAGAACTGCCCGGTCATCTTGAGGTGGGCCAGTAAAAATAGGTGCGGGTCTTCCTGAAAGCCCCAGATAAGCAGTTTGCCTACCCGGTCAATGGCCGAGACGGTTTTCCCACTAAGGCGCTTTTCAAAGATGGGGTCAAAGGCGACGGTTTTCGGGTGGAATACGGTTGCTGACCGGATCGTTTTGCCGACGATCTTTCGCGCCAACTGGAGGCGGACTGTTTCAACCTCGGGGAGTTCCGGCATAGCCCCTCTAGTATACTAAATAGCACAAAAAAGCGCCGGTACGGCGCTTTTTACGAGAGGTAGTTTTTGGGCGGTTATCCTTCGCAGCTTAGGCACACTGAATCGTCGATCGTGTGAATGCGGGGCTTTACCGGCGTCGTATCAGTCACTTCTGGCAAGTCAAACTGGACTTCAAACGTATCTTTTTCCATATGCTTAAATCGTAGCATGTACCCCGGAAAGAGGGTTTTTGCCCCCTGTGGGTAGGCGGTAA
>JACCDV011178538.1_pt1 | contig 10305 bp, 8 predicted proteins | sample 7446131 | NCBI WGS metagenome assembly JACCDV01 (sample SAMN15323448, study PRJNA562643) | freshwater metagenome | isolation source: river surface water | place: USA:Blue River Watershed | collected 2017-08-17
GGCTTACGCTTGCGCGTGGGCTTAGGATCACAACCCAGTGATGCGAGTGATAATCCTGTGATTCGCGATATGACGGCGTATGTCAATCGCGGTGAAAATGTGGGTAATGGCTTAGATGTGGCGACGGCTCGGGTTGATACAGGCTTTCAAGTAGTGACGGCAGGGGAAATCGATGGGGGCGGTAATACGGGTGGCGGCGGGGAGACAGGCTTGCCTGCTGCATTCTGGTTTCCGAGTGATGGCCCAGATTTAAATACGAATCCCTTACGCAATACCGCTAATTTTATTGTGATCACCAGTGATTTCACTGGGGTTGACCCGATTACGTTGCAAAATAGTCAATATCTCACCGGTGGTTCATTCACGGTAACGTATCTGGGGACGACTTATACTATCAATCAAGGCTTGTCGAAACCGACCTTAACGGAGGATACAGGTGTCGGGTTGCAAGCGGCGGGGAATGCCTTGGTGACAGTAGGTCAAGGGAATACGATTAACAGTTTGGTATTAGCGGTGAATAATGTGAATACCACCGACGCCATTGCTAATGCCGGTGCCTATGGTGCTACCGGTGAAAGCGTGGATGATTTAACGGTAAATAACGTGAATACCAATAGCCGCTTATATTTCAATATCGGTGATGGTAGTCAGACTTCCAGTATTCATTTAATCGATGATAATGTGACATTATCCCGCAGCGGTGCCTCTAATGCACCTATCGGTGGCATAGATTTTGCAACGCAAAATGCGAGTACACTAACTGCCGACCTTGAAGGGGGTAGCGTGAGTACTGCCGGTTCTTATGCGGCGGGTATTTTAAATGGTAGTGGCAGCACGTTGACGTTGATTAAAGATATGATATTAACGACGAGTGGCCAAGAGGCAGATGGTATTTATAATCTAGGTACTATCACTCAAACAGCATCTATTAACACGATTGAAAATAATGATATTACTACCACTGGGGATGGCGCTGCCGGAATTTTTAATAACATAGGAACGATTGCTAGTATAAGTGGTAATACTATTGAGACTCAAGAGGCCGATGGTATTAATAATTTAGGTGATGTAAATCGAGATGCATCTATTAACACGATTGAAAATAATGATATTACTACCACGGGAACAGCCGATACCCATTACGGAATTTATAATTCATTGGGAACAATTTCTGCGAGCATAAACGATAATACTATTACAGTGGCTAAAGGTTATGGCATTTATAATACGGATTATATTAATGCGATAGCTAGCAATACTATTCATGTCGTAGTTGACAGCACAGAAGGAATAGGGATCGAAGATATCGCAAATGGATCGGGTATTGGCCATATTAATTCGATTGCGGCGAATACTATTCAAGCTTCATGGTCAGGAATTTACATCTCTAGTGGTACGGTGGATGTCATCGGAGGAGCGACTAGTGCATTGGGTAATAGTATTATGATTACGACAGGTAATAATGATGTTAATCCACAGTCAGGTATCACAGTAACAAATACTAATAGCGCTGTTAAAACTATTCAATATAACCTTATCACTTTTACGACCAATGGCAACTTTGGTCAGGGGATTAATCTTAATAACGCAACGATTGGCGTTAACGGTAATACTTCTACTGGAATTTTAAACAATACTATTAACACAGGATATAGTGATGAGGGTATTTATCAATATAATGCCTCTGGGAATTATGGTCATATATATGGTGCTATATCGGGTAATGCCATGACTAGAAATGGAGTTAGCAACCCCAACTTTACGCGAGGGATTCATCTAGGCTCTATTGCTTCAGTTCCAGCAACAATATCAAACAATATTTGTAATACACATGCTTGTGTGGTTGAATACGCGTCTTAGTAGATTACGCTACGCTCATTCGCCCTACGAATTAGGATGGAAGGGTGGCATGAGTTGTAGGGACAGAGACCTACGCTATGTGCCTGCCCGTTAGCGATCCTATCCACCCTAGACATTACGGACGGCCTTTACACCAATGTTGGGGATTTTGTGGTTGGGTATTGTGGCGAATTTCAAACATGACGCCACTGTTCATTTGACCGCCACTATTTCCGACAGTCGCGACGACTTCGCCTGGTTGAATCATGCTGCCCACCGCTTTTAAGATAGAATAACAATGGGCATACAAAGACATATAACCATTACCATGATCGATGATCAACAATAAACCTAAGCCATTTAACCAATTCGCAAATACGACTTTACCGGTTGCAATCGCTTGAATATTTTGTCCAATCGGTGCGGCAATAAAGACACCTTGATACGCTAAACTTTGCTGTCCGGTATGGCTACCGAAAGTTGTGCTGATATGTCCTTTAGTGGGCCACGGCAATTTTCCTTGTAACCTACTAAAGGGTTTGCCGGCCAGATTAATAAATTCGCTAGACGATAAACCACTGATAACATGCTCTAACCGAGAGCGATCGTTTAATAAAATTTGCAAACGTTGTTGATTAGTTTGAATCGTATGGTTTAATTGATCGAGAATCACTTTGCGTTGTTGTTCTTGTTGCCGTAATTGAGTGGTGGCTGTTTGTTGTTGTTGCCGATATAGTTGCAATGTTTGCATATGAGATTGAATATTGGTTTCAGTGATTTTCAATTTTTCTAATGTCATGTTGACGTTAGCGATTAATTGTAATCGAGCTTCATTAAAGTAACGGTAATACATCATCATTAAGCTTATTTTGCTAGGGTCTTGTTGATTCAACAAGACTTGCAAAAAATTTTCTTGATGATTTTCATAGGCAGACCGCAATTGCTCAGCTAAAGCCGTATGCTGTACGAGTAATTGTTGCTGGTAAGCTTTTTCTTGAGCTGTTAACGGTTGTAACGAAATGCTTTCATTAGCGATTTGCTTATCTAATTGCCCCATATTGATAGCGATATTACCAATCGTTTTTTCAATAGTTTCTAATTGTTTTTCGAGATCATTGCGTTGTTGTTCAGATTTATCGAGTTGCGCTTTAGTCAAAGTAATTTGTTGATTAATAACGCGTAGCTTTTCTTTATGCGATGTGGTGGAGGTAGCGTGATGATGAGTTGCGGCATTGGCTATCGGCAAGCTGATCGTCAATAGCAAAGTAACAATCAATAGACTTCTTCGGGAACTTCGTTTTTTGCCTGTACTCTTCGTTGTCTCTGCGTTCCGCTGCTCAGCTATCAACAACATAGGCTCCGCTGCGGTACTCGATACGCCTCGATTACTAACAAAACACTGGTTTCCGAAGAAGTCTAGTATAAAGCGCATCAATCCTTTCCCCACCCATTAAAGCAATTTAATTAAATTGTGGCCGGTCATTTCTTTTGGTTGCGCCAAACCCATCGTATGTAATAAGGTAGGCGCGACATCGCATAGTGTACCATTATCTAAAGTGAATTGGGCAGGTCGACCAATATAGACTAAAGGCACGGGTTGGCTTGTATGCGCGGTATGCGCTTGGCCAGTCTCATGGTCACACATCACTTCGGCATTACCATGATCAGCGGTAATGAAGGCTTCTCCACCTACCGATTGCAATGCGCTAACCACTTTACCTAAACACGTATCGAGAGCTTCAATCGCTTTAATGGTGGCCGACATTTGACCAGTATGGCCGACCATATCCGCATTAGCATAATTAGCGATGATTAAATCATATTGCTCAGAATCAATGGCTTTGATTAATGCGTCGGTTAACTCGAAAGCACTCATTTCAGGCTGTAAATCGTAAGTCGCGACTTTGGGTGAAGGAATGAGTTGACGATCTTCGCTAGCAAAAGCGTGTTCAATACCGCCATTGAAGAAAAACGTCACGTGGGCATATTTTTCGGTTTCAGCAATGCGCAATTGTTTTAAACCTAAGTTGGCGATATATTCTCCTAACGTATTCGTGTGGGTTTGCGGAGGATAAGCCACTTGGGCGGGTAAATCTTTTTCATATTCGGTTAGGGTCACAAAGGCCGCCAATTTTGGAGTGGCCGCTCGTGGGAACCCTGTAAAATCGGTATCGACGAAAGCATGACTTAATTGACGCGTTCGGTCGGCACGGAAATTCATAAAAAATAATACATCCCCCTCTTCGATTTTGATCGGGGCTTGCGTAGTTCCATGAATCGCCGTCGCTTGTACGAATTCATCCGTTTCATTACGTGCATAGGCCATCTCTAAACCTTCGGCCGCATTGGTTGCCGTATAAGATGCCTGGCCGAGAGTTAATAAATCATAAGCTTGTTGCACTCGGTCCCAACGCTTATCACGGTCCATCGCATAATAACGACCACAGAGAGAAGCAATGTGGCTATGGCCTAAGGCGGTTAATTTATTTTGTAAGGCAAGTAAAGAAGGTAATGCACTGCGGGGTGGTGTATCACGGCCATCGAGAAAAGCGTGGATATAAACGTTGCTAGCACCGCGGTTTACCGCCAATTCCGCCATGGCATAAATGTGCTCTTCATGACTATGGACGCCACCGGCAGATAATAAGCCTAGTATATGAATAGCGCGGTTATGTTGGATGGCTTGATCGGCCGCTGTCGTTAATACGGCATTATTAAAAAATTCACCGGATTTAATCGCTAAGTTAATTCGCCCTAATTCTTGGGGGACCATTCGACCCGCACCTAAATTTAAATGACCTACTTCTGAATTACCCATTTGTCCATCCGGTAAACCGACATCGGCACCGGAGCCTGAAATCAAGGTGTGAGGATAGTGTGACCATATATGATTCCAATGGGGCGTATTGGCTTGAGCGATCGCATTATCTTCTTTCTCTTGGCGATAACCCCAGCCATCTAACACGATTAATACATTAGGCCGATGCGTCAATTGCATGATTATTCCTTTGGTTAAAAAAAACACATTTATAAAATAGTTGGCTTATTTTACCTTAAAGCGTAGTCCATGTATAATTCCTCCCCTAATCGAGGTACATTATGCAAGAATATATTTCTTTTTTTCTAGAACATTGGCTCTTAAGCCTTATCGCTGTGCTGTTGATCATTGCGTTATTGGTATTGGAATTACGTGGCAAAGTCGGTGGGGCTTTAAGGGTTTCTGCTAAACAAGCGGTAGAAATGATGAATCGCCAACAAGCAGTGATTGTCGATACTCGCGATCGTAATGCGTTTAAAGCTGGTCATATCATCAATGCTGTACATGTCAACGTCAGTGAAGTGAATAGCGATCATGCGCAATTAGCCAAACATAAAGATAATCCTATTATTATCGTGTGTGCCAATGGTACGCAAGCCCCTAATTTAGCAGCTAAATTACATAAGCAAGGATTTAGTAAAGCCTATTATTTGCAAGGTGGTTTAGCGAGCTGGAAACAAGAAAATTTACCGGTGGTAAAATAAGATGGCAAAAGTAGAAATTTATACTAAACCGACGTGCCCTTATTGCATTCGAGCTAAAGCATTATTAAGTAAGAAAGGGGTGAGTTTCGAAGAAATTGATATTGCGCAATATCCCGAACGTCGTGCAGAAATGATTGAGCGTTCGCATGGTGCAACGACGGTGCCAGAAATTTTTATCAATGGCCAACATATCGGCGGCTGTGATGATTTACATGCGCTTGACGCAGCAGGCGAATTAGATGAATTATTAGTGAAAGATGAGGAATAATAATGACTGATACAAAGAAAAGCCCTGAGTTTTCTATTCAACGGATTTACACAAAAGATGTTTCTTTTGAAGCCCCTGAAACTCCGCAAATTTTTAAGAAAGAGTGGAAACCCAATGTGAATCTGGATATCAATAATCATGCAGAGAAAATTGAAGAAGACTTGCATGAAGTGAATTTACGCTTAACCGTCACCGTCAAATTAGAACAGTCTACCGCTTTTGTCTGTGAAGTAAAAATTGCGGGTATTTTTTATTTAAAAGATATCGCTGAAAGTGAATTAGGTCACGTGTTAAATGCGTTTTGCCCCAATATTTTATATCCTTATGCGCGTGAACGAGTTTCTAGCTTAGTTGAAAGCGGCGGGTTTCCGCCTTTATATTTAGCACCATTAAATTTTGATGCTATTTATTTGCAACAACAGCAACAGGCAACGAATGCACACTAAAGCCATCACGATCATCGGTGCTGGGGCGTGGGGCACAGCGTTAGCTATACGCTTAGCCTTGAATGGCCAAGCAGTGCATTTATGGGGGCAAGACCGTGCACAAATGCACACTATGCAGCAATCGCATGTGAATGCGATGTATTTGCCCAATATTGTGTTACCCAATAATATCACTATCTATCTCGAATTAAACAGTGCTTTAAAAGTTGAAGGCGATATTTTAATCGCGGTTCCTAGCCATGCTTTTTCAGAAGTAGTAGAAAAGATTAAACCGTATCTCGATACCGAGCGTCGTATTTTTTGGGCGACTAAAGGTTTAGATCATGGTCGTTTATTGCATCATGTCGCCGAAGAAATGTTAGGCGAACGTGCTTATGCGATTTTATCAGGTCCTTCCTTTGCCCGCGAAGTGGCGGAGCAAAAACCGACGGCGGTGGTGATCGCCGGCAATAATGAAATATTTATTGAGGATTTAATTATGGCTTTTCATTGTCCGGCTTTCCGAGTTTACAAAAGTCACGATATGGTAGGAGTGGAAATCGGGGGTGCTGTAAAAAATGTCTTAGCGATCGCCACCGGTATTAGCGATGGCTTACAGTTAGGTGCCAATGCTCGAGCAGCACTGATAACTCGCGGTTTAGCCGAAATGACGCGTTTAGGTTTGGCGTTGGGTGCTGAACAAAATACGTTTATGGGTTTAGCCTGCGTTGGGGATTTAGTGTTGACGTGTAGCGATGATCAATCGCGCAATCGTCGTTTTGGTTTAGCCTTAGGCCAAGGTAAGAGTACCGAGCAAGCTAAAGCGATTGCAGGGGTTATTGAAGGAATACGCACCACTGATGAAGTGTTACAATTAGCGGCACACTATCAAGTAGAAATGCCTATCGCTGAACAAATTGAACAAATACTGCAGCAAAAAATTACTCCTCAACAAGCCTTCGATAATTTATTAGCGCGTGACGCTACTAGCGAATAAATGCTATTCTCTCGTCACTCCCGCGAAGGCGGGAGTCCAGAATTACATTAATATATTTTCTGGATCCCGGATATTGGCTACGCCAATTCCGGGATTGACGGGCGGAGTGTTCGGTGGATTACGCTGCGCTAATCCACCTATTTTAAATCGAGGGTTCGATAAATTCAGTTAATAAACTGCCGGGAATTTTATACACTAAATCATAAGCAAAAGCATAGTCGACTAGCATCGTTTTATTGTGGCACAGTAATTTATATTTGATATTAGTAATATAATCTTCGACTGTTCGTGCAGATAAATTTAATAAACTGGCGATGACTTTAGTGGAACGTTGGCGAATAATATAAAAAAAACATTCTGATTCTCTTACGGTTAATCCCAATTCTTCAAAGCTTTCTACAATTTCATAACATAAACTCAAAGGTTTGCATTTTTTTAAAAATTTATTATTAGCCTGAATCAATGGGGTATGTATTTTCTCTAAAATGGTATTAGGTAATAGTTGGCTTAGATAATAGGCCGCTTCAATTTTATGGTTATCATCCCAGAAAGGAGTTTTATTGGTAATCGAGCAATAAAGATTGCCATCGGCATATTGATGAATATTCAATATACTCATATTGACACCTTCAGCAAAAATTTTGCGATATTGACGTTGAAATTCGGGAGCACTTTCGACTACAGGACTGGGGATGTCGTAATGTGTTAATCCCTCGGCACTGGTGCGAGTGCTGAAACCAGCCATTTTAGCTTCGGCACTAGTAATGCATTGGTATTGTAAATCTGGGCTAATAATGCCGCCCAATACTGAACTCTGCAATTGCTTACAAGCGTTATCAATAGTGTTAATTAAGGTTTTAGCGTTAAATTCTAACATGGCAGCTCAAATTTTAAACGAAATCCGAGTGAAAAGGAATACGGGTGTGTGCCAATAACCCGTAAAATATACGGTGGCGAGCGTTTTATTGATTAAGTACAATACCTTTTTTAATAATCGGAGATAACCATGCCTCTTAACCCGAGTGAAATAACATTTGCTAATTTATTAAATGAACGTGCTAAAATTAATCCACCCGTAGCGATAGAAGAATTAACGTTAGAACAAGCGTGTACTGGCTTACAAGCACTCATTAATGAGTTTCAAGGTCCGCCCGCCGCTGTAGAGTATGTTGAAAAAACGGTGCCGGCGCGTGATGGATATGCTATTCTTATCCGCATTTATCATGCAGAGTTAACCAATGCACCGGTATTATTCTTTTTCCCCGCTTGCGCTTATTTGCATGATCTTTTTGAACAAAACGCTATTTTAGCTTCGCATATCGCCAAATTAAGTGGCATTAAAGTGATAGCGGTTAATCATCGCTTGGCGCCCGAATATCCATTACCGACCAGTGTGCAAGATGGTTATGATGTCGTGCAATATGTAGCACAACATGCCGATCATTTTGCAATCGATGCCAATAAAATATTTTTAGCTGGTATCAGTTCGGGTGGTAATTGCTGTGCAGTTGTCAGCAATTGGGCACGGCAAGATAATACTTTTTCTATCCATCATCAAATTCCCATCAATGGTTGGTTTGAATTAACTCGCACAGTGGGTGGTTATGAAGAGTATGAACAGCAAGATTACTGTGCTAATGCTTATGCGGTGGCTGCGTTAGATAAATTTTTACTTCTGAAAGATAAAGCGATTGGCTGTAACCCAAATATTTCTCCTTACTATGAGGAGGATTTATCTCATCAACCACGCACCACATTCGTGGTAGCTGAATATGATGGAATTCGCGCCGATACAGAAGCTTATTATCAACGCTTGCTAGCGGCCGATAATAAAAATATTAAAAAAATAGTGTTACCAGGACAAACGCATAATTCAGCTTTCTTTGATAAAGTCGTGACAGAGCGGCCCAGTGTGCCAGAAATAGTCGCTGATATTATTAAAAGTGACCTTAGTGCCAAATAGGCCCTCATGAGAGTGTAGGATGCAGTGGACTATGTGTGGGCACACCTATCTGGGTCGACCCGTCAGTGACGCTATCCAGTGATCCTTCCTCGTTTTTCCCTATTTCTTCTCCATCTTTCCCGTGTTTCTTCCCCGCCTTTCCCGCAAAGGCGGGAAACCAGGCATAGATAGTGTTGAGATACTCCAAATTGTGGTGTATAATTAAGATTATCTAAAAAGAGGTGCAGTAATGGATATTAAAGAAAGCTATTTTACTACCAAAACTGCTATAGGTAACACCTTCTGTAATCGAGAAAACGAACGTAAACAGCTAAAACTTAATATTGAAAAAGGTGAACATACGGTAATCGTAGCGCCTAGACGGTTCGGGAAAACCAGCTTAGTGTGCCAGACTCTGCAAGAGCTGAAGGTAGATTATACAAAAATTGATTTATTTTGCGCTATTTATGCGAGCACTGTGTGTGAAAAAATTACCAAAGGGGTATCTGAAGTCATTAAACAATTAATGCCCTTTAGTACAAAAACGATTAAATTTATAGAAAGCTGTTTTAAACATATTAATATTGTATTAAAGGCGAGTGAATTTGAATTACAAATTAATTTATCTCGGGTACAAGAAAATCCTGTTGAGCAAATTATTGATGTGTTAACGGGGCTTGAAAAAATTGCCATGTATCGAAAGAAAAGAGTGGTTGTCTTTATTGATGAATTTCAAGATCTGCTAAAAGCTGACCAATCAGAGGAGATTCAAGCAGCTATCCGCGGTATTGCTCAACATTGCCAATATGTTACTTTTGTTTTTTCTGGTAGTTCACGCAATATGTTGCGTAAAATATTTGAAGATCGCAACCAACCTTTATATATGTTGTGCCGAAAGATTCATCTAACAAAAATTTCGGCAAAAGATTTTGAGGAACACTTACAAAAATTGGCTCAAAAACATTGGAAAAAGCCATTAGAACAAGTGGTAACAGAGAAAATACTTGCTCTCAGTGAATGTCATCCTTATTATCTTAATTTATTATGTGATAAGTTATGGGATCAGAAAACTCCACCCTCTATCAAGCAAGTAGATAGCATGTGGCAGTTTTGTTTACATGATCAGAAAGATAAACTCATCGCCGATATAGAGCCTTTAAATGCAACACGCATTAAAGTGTTATCTACTCTAGCATTGCTTGATGGTATCGATTTTCCAAATAGCAAACGTTTTCTAGATGCTACCGGTCTGGCTTTAGGGACTGTACAAAAAGTTTTACAGCATTTATCAGGGCATGATTTTATTTATCAA
>JACCDV010652130.1_pt1 | contig 10304 bp, 13 predicted proteins | sample 7446131 | NCBI WGS metagenome assembly JACCDV01 (sample SAMN15323448, study PRJNA562643) | freshwater metagenome | isolation source: river surface water | place: USA:Blue River Watershed | collected 2017-08-17
GGAGCAGTGGATCGAACGCTGACAACAACAGCCGAAATCTCCTCGTTTACGTCTGGAAATGTTGAGAATGCTGCTGACAGCTACTATGAGTTGTTCGTTGTGAAAGACGGACAAATCCTCGACCGAGACCAGTTTCAGAGCGGACAAGTCTTGCGATATGTTGCAGGAGGTCCTGACAACAACCCACCAACATCTGGAACGATTACAATCACGGGAACGAGCGTGTTTCATCCCGCTCCTCCCGAGGTTGTTGCAGAAGCGGCTGCAAAAATGGAACAGGCAGAAAGGCTCGGAACTCGATCGCAAACAAGGTTTCAGGCACTCGGAGAAACGTGGGATACATTTCAAGGAACACCGGCGAATGGACTGCCTTATTTGAAAACACCGACGAAACACCTTCTTGCTGGTGCAGCAAGCAATCGATTGATTCATACAACAACGGTAACCTGGACGAAGGATGGCAGGAACTCTGCAATCGCGGACACAGCGACGGTAGGAGGTCGTCGCAAGCACACTATCCGCGCGCGAGCTGCTTCCAGGTCGTATCGCAAACGGCGCACTGGTAGAGCCACACGACGTTCACAGGGTCGAGCTTAATGCCCACAATGTCCGACTCCTTGCCCTGCGTGGCACAGGACTTGTTGGGACAGACCATCGTCGTAAAGCGAGGCAGAGTAGGATCATATTTTAGATACGGATTGATTGAATACTGAACCGATGTATCCTGTTGCAAGTCGTGCTCGTACACGACAGGATTCGTCTTTGTCACTTCTTCCTCATACGGACAGGACCGGCATTTCAGGTAGGCCTTCTTGTCGCGCTCCTCGATGGAGTAGAGAAAGTTGTTGCACTGCTGACAGAACTTCATTGTGTGATGTCTCCTTGTTTCCTCGGAACACATTCCTTTTGAAAACCAGAACCATGCGTTCAAAACGGACGGGGTCTGGGAATCTTGTCGAGGCTAGTATTACGGAGAATGCCTACCAAGCTCGATCTGTTTCTTAACGGGGACCCTCGTGGGAAGACCGACACAGATAAGGCTGGCAGGAAGACGGACAAGGGACAAGGATACACGATCAATGAAATGCAGAACTACAATCACTGGATGGTCAATTCCGATGACATGGACGAGTTCTACAAGCTCTACTATGCGAACCTTCTCAACGGAGTCCCGATGTATTACACCGAACGCTGTACTCCGATTGGTCAGCTTCGTGTCGATCTCGACATGAAGTATGATGGAGTTGTTGAGGAGCACAAGCACACTCGCGAGCAGGTGATTGCGTTCGTCAAGGCCTATATGGATGAGGTGAAGAAGCTTGTCAAAATCGATGACGATGTGGAGATCTATGTGCTTGAGAAGGACAATCCGACTCCGAGCAAGGACAAGCGCACCAATGCAGACATCTCTGCGTCGGGAATCCACATTCAGATCCCGTCGATCAAGTCCCGTCCGTCTGTGGAGGAGACGGTTCGTCGCAGGCTCGTGCCTCGGATGGACGAGTTCTTTCAGGGGCTTGGTCTGCGCGATGATTGGGCGAAGGTCTACGATACCAGCCCGCTGAATCACAACGGGCACTGGCCCATTCTGGGTTCCAAGAAGAACGGCGACGGAGCCCTTCCCTACAAGGTCCGCTATGTGTTGGACTGGGACCATGAGACTGGGGATATCAGCGTCGATGAGAATGTGCCGGTGGTTCCGACGTTGGAGATGATTCGCAGGCTCTCCACTCGTTCGGCTCCCACTGAGGAGACTCCGCTCACAGACGAGGGCCAGACGACTTGCAGGGCTCCTCGTGCGCCGGAGGTCACTCGGTCTGTCTCGCGTGGTCGTAGCAACACGCGCGATCCTAGCAATCCTTCGTCGCGTGGATCGTCTCCGGGCCGTCAGTATGTTGAGCCTCTCACGGAGGTTCGCAAGGAGTATATCCGCTCGCACGTGTTCAACCTCAAGTCTGAGCGGTATACCGACTACAAGACCTGGATCGATGTGGGGGTGTGCCTGAAGAACATCCATCCGGATCTCGAGGATGTATTCCAGGACTTCAGTGCGCAGATCGGAGACAGCTACAACCAGGCCGAGTGTATGCGCAAGTGGGACAGCTTTGGCTTCCGTGTGGAAGGAGGTCGTCTCAGTGAGAAGAGCTTGCGCTACTGGTCTCGCGAGGACAATGCCGCAGGATATGATGAGATCGAGAGCAAGAACGTCGATCGTCTCGTGGAGGAGGCGGCTGCGACTGGAACGGATTACGATGTGGCGCTGGTGGTCAATGCGATGTTCCGCGACGAGTTCCGTTGTGCGTCCTATGTGAACAACGACTGGTACTACTATGTGGATCACATCTGGAAGAACTCGGAGAAGGGAGTGGAGCTTCTCCGCAGGTTGTCGTCGGATGTCGCAAAGACCTTCCGCATCAAGAAGAACATTGAGGGGTCTCGATTGGAGACAATCACGTGCGCACACAAGGAGTACGATCCGGAGTGCGAGGCATGCAAGGCCGAGAAGCGTGAGAAGCAGTTCATGACGATTGTTACGAAGCTGAAGACCAATGCCTTCAAGAGCAACATCATGCGCGAGTGCCAGGTGCTGTTCTACGATCCCGAGTTCTCCAAGAAGCTCGACGACAACAAGCATCTGATCGCGTTCCGTAACGGAGTGTTCGACACGCTGGCGCAGTCCTTCCGCCCCGGGCGCCCGGACGACTACATCAGCCTTTGTACCAACATCGACTACAGCGAGGAGGTCAAGTATCACGAGTACGCGTGCTGGGACGAGCTCAAGCTGTTCCTCGATCGCATTCTTCCGATCCCGAGCGTCCGCATCTTCTTCCTGAAGCATCTTGCGACATGTCTGTCAGGCGTCTTCCAGCCTCGATTCATCATCATGACGGGCAACGGGTCGAACGGCAAGTCGATGTTGATGAACTTGATGGCGACGGGGATGGGCGACTACTGTTCCAAGGTGAATGTTGCGATGTTCACGCAGCGTCGTGGCAAGGCGGGTGCTGCGACTCCGGAGTTGATTCGCATGAAGGGCAAGCGGTTCGTGATGATGTCCGAGCCGGATGAGGGAGAGCCTCTCTCCACCGGTCCTCTTAAGGAGTTGACCAGCTGCGAGAAGGTGTCGGGTCGTGATCTGTTTGCGGGATCGAAGCAGATGGTGGAGTTTGATGTCCAGGCAAAGTTCCACTTGGCCTGTAACGAGAAGCCTCCTGTCAACACGACGGACGGAGGCACGTGGCGCAGGTTGAAGGTCGTTCACTTCCCGTCGAAGTTCGTGACCAATCCGGATGGACCGAATCAGTATATGGTGGACGAGACGATTCAGCAGAAGGTGCTCTCAGTGGAGTGGGCGACGTGTTTCATGAACTACCTGGTCCATCTCTACAAGGAGGGCAAGGGACTGCACAGGCTGTCTCCTCCTCCCGAAGTGGATGCCTACACCAACGAGTATCAGGACGATTCGGATATCATTGCTCGGTTCATTCGCGAGTACGTTCATGCGCGCGAAGGGACGGAGGAGGTGGATGCAGTTACTTGGACGGATGTGTCGACGACGTTCCAGGAGTGGAAGCGTCAGAACGAGTTGGGACATCGTGGAACTGCGACGGAGCTAAAGAAGAGGATGGAGGACAAGTACGGCAAGTATCCTAGGAACGGATGGACTTCCTTCCGCTTTGGGAACGTTTAGTCTTCTTGCCGCCCTTCTTCTTGGGGGTGGGCGCAGGGGGTGCGCTCGCAACAAGACTGACAACGGACTTGTACTTTGACCCTGCTCCCTTCTTGCGATAGGTCTTCGCACGACGCTTGCGACGACCGCCGGTCGTTTCAGTGGCGGGTACCTGCTCGGCAGCAACACCATCGGAAATAGAGGATGCGGACGGCTGTTCCTGCGTCTCAGGCGTCGACGACCACAGCGTTGGCAATGTGAGTGTAGGTAGCCATGACGATGACGTCGAAGGGGTTGAGGTCTTGTTTCCCATTTGTGTTATTCAAATGTTTTTTCCTTGTTTACGCCTTCTGTCCGGCGCCGATCTTGGAGAGGTAGTAGGTGCGGAGGAGGCCGATCGCGTAGACGACAACCGCGAAGGAGATCATGAGCTGGATGGTGGACGCAAGGAGCTCACCGGTCTTGAGGGTGACACCACCAACGACGACGACGGACTCGGAGATCCCCTTGGCGCCGAGGGGAGCAAGGAGAGGAGCGATGATGCCATCGGTGAGGGCCGTAAAGAAACGAGCCACAACAGACCCGAGGTAGAAGGCAGCCGTGAGGATGATGATGTCCTTGGTATCGAGCATTTTGTTTGTTAGCATGGAGATTCTTTTTGATGTCAGGGAACAATGGATACACGTTTTTGGGGGCCGTCAGGGTGGCAGTTGTTTCACCTCGTCACGTTCAAATCTCCACCCAGTGTAGCTCGGCATGTTCTAGACGACATGCCAAATGTCCTACCCTGCAAGTTCTGCCGGGCCTCGACGACAGAGTTTGTCGCAAAATACCCTCCGACGAAGCCGTATGACAAGTGGCTGTACGACATTCACAACAAGGTGAACGACAAGCTTCGGCGGCAGTGTGCGGAAGACGAGGCGGTCATTTGTCCCGACCCCGATCCGACGTTTGAGGAAGTGAAGGCGATGTATACCGCAATGAAACCAACCGCAGTGCCTGGGCGGGACTTCTTGATGGCAATCGCCTACAACTTCCCGGCTGTTCCTGAACCGCGCGACATGTCAACACAGCGGGAGTTTCTTCATCACCTTGCCGATGCGTATCCGTTTGATGAGTTTCGCAGTGTGTTTCAGTCGTACATCAACACATACGAACCGAACCTCAAGAGTCAAAAAACGTATACGAAGTGGATGTATGGTCTTCTGAAGGAGTTGTCCGCAACCGCAAAGACTCCCATCAAGTCGTATCGCGGATATATGGCTCACTTGGCGTATTACAAGAGCGGTTGCACTCGTAAGACGTACAAAGGAAAAACGTGTCGGAGAACGGTGGGAGGAGGATACACGAAGAATCGTGATCCTCGAATGACCCGACGCGTGAGTCGGAAAGGCTTATTATGATGAAACAATGGACAACCAAGAAACAGCCTGGCTGTTGCTAGGCGTTATTTTGTATTCTGCGGTCTATGCGTGGGTTTGTGTTCGGCAATTCGCTGCTCAAGAAGACGCGCGTGCTTTGCCGAGTATCGCTCCCCAGCCTTCTCCTTTGCGGTCTTCTTCTTCTCTCGACGTGTCTTCGGAATTGAATCCATAGGGGTATGTTTGCTGAAGAACCGAGATCCGTTTTAGTGCTTGCGGGAGCGGCTGGAGCTCTTCTTCTTGCCGTGGCGACGACCGCCGACACTCGCAGCCGTGCTCGCACCAGGACCACCGCTGCCGGCCCCGCCACCGCGACGAGACTTCTTGGCCGTCTTCTTGTAGGTCTTCTTGGCCATCTTGAGCACAGCCGAGAGAGGCTTGCCCTTGTTGGCGCGCATCGTCTTCTTGACGTGGGTCATCCACGCGGAGCGCTTGCCGCCCACCGTCTCATCGTCTTTGGGAGGAGGGGAAGGAATTGTGTTGTCGGCCATTTTATTCAACAGGCAAGAAAGATTCCGAACGCAGCGCCTCCGGTTTTTCCCGGAATCCACCCCCCGTGCGATCGAACAAATTCCACTGGCATCCGAATCGAAGAGGAGTATCCCACTTGACATTCATCGCTCGCAGCTCAGGGTCGGGCGCGACCAATGAAATACCACTCCGGTTGTAGCGAATCAATTCGTCGCGATCCCGGGGGTGCGCGGCCTGTTGATACGACAGGCGGCGGAGGTTGGACTCGGTCCACGACAGATTGACCAAGGGTTCCAACTCAGTTCCTTGGACACCTCCCGAGACAATGATCAGTTTGTTCTTCAGTGAATCAATCGGCAAGGTTGCGATGTTCTTCGGGGTCGTAATCAGGTGGCGGCGAACCGTTGTCAACAGATGCTCCGCGACTTCATTGAGTGTGACCGTCTTGTCCGTGTGAGACACAATCGACAGAACAAACGGGTCTTTCGATGGGAATGCATCATTCACGAGCAAGACGCACAGCTGTTCAAAGGACATCGTCTTGGCGGCATAGTTCAGCGGGTCCAACGCAATGATCGGGTGGTCCTGTTCATCCGAATGGACGTGGACCTCCAACAAGCGCGTTCCGCGAGCAAGCGCAGTTGGAACATCTTCGAATACAGAGCCCGACGCATAGTAATCACACAACCGCTTGCGAGGAACCAAGACCGGCTGATCTCCAAGGGTTTCATTGAAGAGCAAATACCCAATTAGCACAAGCAGTCCTACGGCAAGAAGCCACTCCATTATTCTTTGGCAGCTGATTCTATTTTCGGCATCTGAAACAGCAAGTTCCGGAATGCGTTGATGACCTCATCGGGAATCTGTTCATTCATCGGAAGCGCCATCAGACAGGCGTAGTGGAAATACAAGCAATACATTCCACATTCAGAATCTTTGTACTGGTGCCGTGTCTTGTTGTATGTCAACTTCATTGGATTGGCGTGAATGCCCGTCGCATCCCATTGTGCCTTCCACCGCTTCATGAGCACTTTGATTTCCTTCTCCGGATGCTCGGCATACGAATCGAAGTACGTGACACGAGGATACTCCAACTCCGGCCGAATGTCACAAAACACTGCAACCCAGTGCTGCCCAGGTCCGTCGTGTGGATCGGTATTGATCACAATGCCCACACGTTGCTTGCCTTTGTCGTAGAGCGACTTCAGCTTCATGGAACAGAGCGCAGACACAAGGCACTTCTGCGTCTCCGACTTCAAATCAAAGTCAATCGGCACAGTTGCTACGTAATAGTAGTCTGCAAAGATGTCCTGATAGTTTCGTTCGACCGCGTCGATGTCATCGGAGGACAACCACTCATATCGATTCAACGCCCATTCCTTCGGAGCTTTGGGACGACGCAAAAGGCTCGACACAATACACTCTGCGCGACCCGTTCGACACTTCTCGCGAAAGCGATCCTGCAGTTGACGCCATGTATTCTCTGCGGTATCCTTCTCAATCGGTGTCTCTTTGGGGTTCTCTTTGTTGTAGACTTGCCGGAGTCTCTCAATTTCCTCTTCGTCAAAGACCGACATCCTTGTTCAAAACGGACACTTTTCCCTCGGGAGAACCAACAGGACACAATGGAGTCAACACTGAAGCCCATCTTGGAGCGCTTTCTCAATGTCAACAAGCGCCTCGCGGAAGCAAACGCAAAGGCAAAGGAGCTTCGTGAACAGCGTCAGTCCGTGGAACTGGACTTGGCGGCGGCCTACAATGAAGCTCGGATTCGGAATCTTGCGCTTCCCAACAAGGTCGAGTTGAAGACGTCGCAGATGGTGTTTGCAGTCAAACAGCCAGGCGAGTGGAAGAAGGGATGGACCTTGTCAAAGAAGCAGTTGGAACAATACTTGATGGAAATCCTGCCAGAACATGGCGAGGACGTGATGCGTGAAATCGTGGCGAGGCACGACCGCACTCTCGTGGCCAACGACTACTCGTTCGACCTGAAACCCCTAGACATTACTTGAGTGGAACGTAGTCGTTCGGTTGCGTACATTTCAGCTCTCTCCGCAGGTCGCGGAGCTTTGCTTCAACTTCATCAATCATTCGTTCGGTAAATTCAATGTTTTTGTCTTTCAGGAACCCGGTTTGAATCCGAATCAAACACGGCCCAATGTCCCTATGGAGTTGCACAATACGAGAGGCGGTCTGCACGAGCGCTTTCACCATCAATGTATGATGTTGGTGCGAGATATTTTTAAGTGAGTGTATACAAATGCTCGACGCCAACGTTCTTGTCCCCGTGGTTCTCTTCATCCTCCTCTCTCCTGGAGTTCTCCTCTCCCTGCCTCCCGGCCAGTCCCACATCGTCCAGGTTGTCACCCACGCCGTCGTGTTCGGCGCCGTCTACACTGGTCTCCGCATGACGTTCCCCCAGTACTATTAAAACGGATTGCCATCAGATAAGAACACGTAACATCAATGGAGCTTTACTGCCCGTACAACCCCGCGAACCGCCCCTTTGCTGAGAGAGACATTCACCGAATTCTCCACAAGCATGGGCTGCCTCACTACCGAGTGAGCAACCCACGCGTGTTTCAGACCGCTATGGTTCATACAACCTATGTCCGTCGAAGCGAATACACCACTCCCGATGGACAACCCGCCCAACTGGCACCCTGTCCGCCGAATGTCATGCCCCTTCAGAACGAGTCCTATGAGTGTCTCGAGTTTGAAGGGGATTCGGTCTTGGGCGTCTGTGTTGCCACCTACCTTCGCAAGAAGTACCCCGAGAAGAAGCAGGGATTTCTCACCGATGCCCGCAAGGCACTGGTGAACAACGAGTGTATTGGCCAGTTGTCCAAACACATTGGACTCGACGTCTTCTACGTGATCAGTCGACACAACGAAGAGTCGCCTGCGATTGCCGGACGAACCAATACCAAGAAGTTGGGAGACATCTTTGAAGCGTTCTTGGGTGCGTTGTGGACAGATTGTGGCAATCGATTCCAGATTGTCTATACGTTTGTGGTCACTGTCTTGGAAGCCTATCTGGACATTCAAGACGTGATCAGTGAAACGACCAATTACAAAGATGTGTTTCAGAAGTATTGTCAGCGGGAGTTGAAGTGCACTCCAGTCTACGAGATGCTCTCCAACGATCCAAAGCAAAATGAGATTCGTGTTGTAGTCTGTGATGCGTCAGGCAAACACTTGGCGTATGGACATGGGTCGACACGGAAGAAGGCGGAACAGATGGCGGCGCGGTTGGCAATGGAGTCTATGCCTTCCCAACACCCATAGCCTCGCGTCTTGCCTGCTCCTCATCGGTTAATGTAAATCCATAGTCCTTGTCGTCCTCCGTCTCAGGCTCAAACTGACTCTTGATTTTCTTAATTGTTCCGGTCGCCTTGTCCTTGAGTGCGGTCGCTGCACTTGCCGCACTGGTCTTCAACCTTCCGAGAAAACTGGGCTTCGGCTCCTCAACCTGTCCACCGCGACGGGTCTTTTTCAGTTTCTGTGTCATCAGTTTTCCCTTGCGATAGGACTTGAGGGTGCGTCCGCGACGGTGAAGAAGGGTGGTCGTGCAGATCGCAATCGCCGCCGACTCCTTGTTCGAGCCCTTGCGTGCCTTCACCGTCTTGCGAACGGATTTGACGCACTTGTCAAATTTCTTGGACATCCGGGTCTTCACCATTTCTCTTCTTCATAGAATAAATGTCTGACGCAAGCAAAGCCGAAGGAGAGCTCACGAAGGGAATCTCGAACGAGACGATCTGCCAGTATTTCTATGTCGTCTTTTTCGTTGTCGCCGTCCTGGCAGGAATCGCCGTCGCCATGGATCTGTGGGTCATGACCAAGCGTCCGGCTGTTGGTCTTTCTATGCTCCTTCGCTCTGCCCCTGTCCTGATCTTGTCGGTGATGAACTCCCTCTTCTTGTACATTCTCTGCGCGCGGACTCTGTTGAAGTAGATTTTATCCTCCCGAAGTATAAACACAAATGGGAGGCGGTCTTCTTCAGCTCGTTGCCTACGGCGCACAGGATGCCTACATCACTGGCAATCCCCACATCACGTTCTGGAAGGTTCTCTACAAGCGCCACACCAACTTCGCGATTGAGGCGTTCCGCGTGAACTTCACCGGTGCACCCACCTACGGACAGCGTGTCGTTGCGATTGTGAACCGCAATGCAGATCTTGTTTGGAAGACCTACGTCGAGGTCACTCTCCCCGACACGTCTGCGATCGGCTCCGCGATTGCTGGCTGGACGGGTGGTGCTCGTCGTCGCCTTGGGTATGTCCTCCTCAAGCAGATTGAGGTGGAGATTGGTGGCCAGATCATTGATCGCCACTATGGTGAGTGGCTCTATCTCTGGGAGACGCTCACTGCTGACTTCGACACGGCCATGAAGCTCGACAACATGGTGGGCGGTCAGTACAGCGGTGCGGACTCCGGTGCGGTTGCGTGCCAGGGTCGCCCCAACGTGATCTATGTCCCTCTCCAGTTCTGGTTCAACCGCAACCCCGGCCTTGCGCTCCCGCTCATCGCCCTCCAGTATCACGAGGTTCGCTTCAACATCACCCTCGCCGATGCCACGGACCTTGTTACTGGTGCCGGTGCCACGGGCTCTCAGGTCTCTGCGGCTGCGTCTGCTCTGCCCGCGCTCAGCGATATGGCCCTCTATCTCGATTACGTCTACCTCGACGTTGAGGAGCGTCGTCGTTTCGCCCAGGAGAGCCACGAGTACCTCATCGACC
>JACCDV010721930.1_pt1 | contig 10303 bp, 5 predicted proteins | sample 7446131 | NCBI WGS metagenome assembly JACCDV01 (sample SAMN15323448, study PRJNA562643) | freshwater metagenome | isolation source: river surface water | place: USA:Blue River Watershed | collected 2017-08-17
CAACTTCGATAGAGGTCATAAAATAACCCCACACCCCAACCCCATTAAAAATACAAAAACTAAGCCTTGGTGATTGAGCAGATACAGACTAACACGTTGAGGGAAAGCTAATCGGCGCATACAATACGCTCAAAGAAGATAAAAAGATAGAAAAATTGATTTCATTGACCAATACAATCTATTGATATCTATTTATTACTTAATTAATAAAAGATGGGTCAGTAAAATTAGAAAGTTTTGTTCGAAGGGCATCGCTAAACCTACCAGAAACGAAAAAATATATTTGGCCATGATAGAAAATAGAAGCAACCCTTAGAAATATGTTAAATTCCAGGGTGTAGATGCAGTCTTCCCCATCCAGAGTTCAACACTAAAGTTTGTTCGAATTGCCAATAAAGCCCTCCTCCTTTTCTGAAAACCAAGAACAAACCAATCTACTATGAATAATCTCATTACCTAGAGCAGCCTAAGACAGCTGTTGAATCTCCAACCAAACATATATAAATCGATGAGGCCGAGCGAATCCCTTCAAAAATAAGCTACTTTAACGCATGGTCATTACCGACTCAGCAGTACTACATTAAATAAAAATCAGCATTCAATGCAAAGGGCAAGTCCATTAGAGACGATGAATCTATTGTGGTCTCATAAAGGAGATAAAACGTGGATAGTTTCCTCCACTAAGTGACCCAGAAAGTAGCAAGGGCAGCAGACGCACCAAAAATTGAATTTTAGCGTCGTAAACAAAATATGAACCTTTCTGATTGATCAATATTTATTTATATCAATACTTCCAGATAATGTATGACAATATAAAGAAAACTCATTTTTGGCGAAGTGGGAAGATTGAAAAGGGTCCTTTCCTTATAATGCTCATTGAGGTCTCCTATAGCTTCACTTATGGCTTTCCTTAATGTGTTCTCTAGGTTTGGGAGCTCTATTTAAAAAGATTGCTTTCTATCTTTTTGAATGTGCCATTTGATTCAATAACTCCGGGCTGGATATGCCGGAAGAAATGGATATTCATGGATTAAAAGTCGTTGATGTTCACTCTTTGAACTCGGACTGGAGTTATCACTGATTAATTTGTATCGTTATTCATTATCTATTCTCCTTTTATTAGAGTCTTTTGTTAGTTAATACCCTTCCCCTAGGATTAATCCTGGTAAATGCTTGATTGCTCGTTTTCCTCAGCCTAGACTTTCATCGTTGAGGTAAACTGATCCACATAACATTTTTATAAATATTAGCTGATCAAAGATAATTAAGGTTTATGCTTGTTTCTTGGAATTCTTTTCTGCTTTTCAATAATCAATGTGTAACGATTTTTCAAAGCATTTTAGGTTCTCCCTTCGAAGTTTTTGGCAATTTCCGACCATTTTTTCAATCCTTTATTATCTTTGATAAATTTAAGGAGTTTCACATCTTCATATAGTTGCCAAGGGCCTTTTTTCAATTGAGGGCTCAAGTAGCAGGTCCAATGCTAACGGCATTGCTTAGCATTCCTATAAACCTTTTGAACTTCTTAGTTAAACCTGTATAGATCTTGAGATATTTCTTTCCAATCCTTCACTTCGTTACAAGTTTATTGCCTTGTCAATCTTTAAGACACTATCTTCGACAGCAACTATGATTAATTCTTCGTCCAGTTGTGAGTTGCAAGAGTAATTTTTTTGATGCTGAGCCATTTAAACATGCAAGTCTATGGAGTAACTCCAGGGATTATAGAGGCTATAAATTTCCAATCTTCGGAACTCTACATAAGATGATCTCTTACCATGTCCTTCTAAATATCTTTGATTTGCTTTAGCTAACTATATTTGGAAACAATCCAAATCAATATTTTGAGGTCCTACTCCCCCCAATTCCTCTTAATTCTCTTGGTTTTCACCATTCTATCTTAAAATCAATGTACTTATCGATCCTAACCTCCATCTTTTTAATGAGGGTTTCAGGTCTTAAAACATTATCTAAGCATTTTTCTGATTTTTTTTGGCCTGAGCAATATGCTAATACATCCTCTCTGATGGGAGTATACGCAAGAGTTGATATATTTTCAATAAATTGTTTGAAACGTTAATTTGCTCTATGCAGGTCATCCAGCTGATGAATGTTTTCAATGGTCTAAAGGGCCCTATTTGATGGAGCTGGCCTGATAGTGTAAGATTATGGTTAATCCCACTCAGACAGCATTCTTGGGTATGGATTTGAATCATCTTCTTCCATTCGAAAAAATATATTTCTATTCAATTAATATATCATAAAGAACTGATTTTCCAACAGTTTACCTGTTTTAGTGCGTTCCTAAAATTGTTTTTAGTTTGAAACAACACCAAGCAAGAAAGTGCAGCATAAATTGGCCGTTTTCTTGAGCGAATAGAAGAAAACCTTTTGTAAAATATACATCATTAACGAAAAATGCGCTTTTGTTCCTTGCTGGAGAAGATATCTAAACGTTTTTGACTTAATAAATAATCAAAAAAACACATTTACAACGATGAACGTTGGATCTTTCGCCTACTTCGCTCAATCAACCCGCTGAAAATAACATGAGCTTAGCCAAAAATCAAAAGAGGCATCTCCATACCATTTAGGCATTAATCAAGATTAGAGTAGCCATCTTAAAGGCAAAATCAATTATAATCAATACAGAATCATACAGATTGCCAGCTCGACCAAAAAAGACGAATTTAGGCATAAAAATAGGATTAACGAAATAGGTTGTTGAGGGTAGGTTGGCTGAGTGGGTTGAGTTTTATCAGATATTAAAATAATGAGTTTATTATTGTTTGATTCAATAATTGGTTTTGATGTAAAATGACCCATCAGATGAGTTGCCAGTTCAAACAATCAAATAGAGATAAATTGCAGAGCAGTACCTTACGATTGAATAAAGTACTGAGCTGATCACTCAGCTTGTTAGATTAGACCCTAAAAAAGCAAGGAATACATTTGAAAACAATACCACCATTGAAATTAAATCCATAGTCCGACTCATTGTCCAGCAAACCTATTTAGTCTATACCGCTTTCCTCAAAAAGATCAATATTCTGATCAGCGAGGAAATTTATACCAAGCCTACTTCAACTTATCCCCAAGCATACTGCTAGTATTTATTATAGATTGATTTGTGTAGATATACAACAAAGTAACAAGAAAAAATAAGAAAAACATTTACGTTTATCGAGGCGACCGACTCCCACAGGAAAATAGTATAGTATATTTGCAGTTTTATTATTAATACAAGGAAGAAACTTCATAGATCTTTTTAAAAAATGCAAGGCGAAATTGAATGCTACATCTTAAGGAAGCAATTCAATACATTATAAAGTATGATTGAAGATATTATTCTTCCGCAAGTTCATAAAGTTTCCTTAAAGGCATTAATTTTAAGCCTCGAAGAAAGCGAAATATTTAGATAGCATAGTTTGTTAGTAAAGTGCTTGAATAACTCCATCTTCGCCAAAATTCATTTCCATTCTAAGAATAAATAAATTTTTAGAAGTCTGATATAAATATAATCCACCCTCGCTGTCAAGAATGAAAAAGATCATACGAACCGTATCTCAACAATAATTTAATAGGTAATGACCCTTTTACTCAAGAATAATATTATTGGGTTTGAATAAAGTTTAAAAAAATTATAAAGCAAGGAAGGAAAAATCAAATAAACAGCAGAAAACCATGGAAAATAAAAAATCGAAAGGAATACGGAGTCTAAGCCCTATATATTAGGAAATATATTTTAAACTGAGCATCGTAGATGGAAATATTGCATAAAAATTGATATTGAATAAAAACCATTTAAAGTCTTTAGCACTACTCGAATGTAAGCTTTAATAGGGCAAGGTTCCAAAGCACTATCTCCGCAGTAAGATGATCCAAAGCAATCCAAAGGAATTTAATAAATAAAGTATTAGCAGCAATACCCCTTACATGTTCAGCAATATCTTGCTCAGCATAGGCAAAAGAAGCAAGATTATGTTATCGAATTTACAACAGGCAACAATTTATTAACTGTAAAGTATATAACAAACATTTAAATGACGATTGAAAGGACGGATTTTCTAATGTTCCAATCTAATTATTTAGCGCATATTCTGAATAATGTTTCTTTGTAATACATTCATAAGGAGAATAAAAGATATCTTGTAGTTAAAATAGTATCCTATCTCCAAAAAGATCAAAAATTCATTTTGAAGTTGCTAGTTTTGCTTGATTCCCTTATGGTCTATGCCAAGGTCATAAATTAATTTCTCTCGCGTAAAGGGGAGCAGTTTAAGAATACTGTGGAGCTCAGCCATCAATGCGAACATATTAAAAGACTGTTCATCAGTAAGATATAAAAAGTTTACTAATCTCTTAAAACGAATTAATGAGTTATGAATAGGAATGATTATGGAAGTTCACCTATATTTTGACTATCACTGATCACTAAGAAAATAAATCAAAACGTTACTGCTGAAACTTAGCGTTCTCTTAGCCTTTTTTGAATTTCAAGCCGGCGCATACATAAATCTATCTTCGATCATATTTACCTTAGTTTCGCATGAGGTTGGGAATATTTGACTGGAAATATATCCCAAGCCTTATCTTTCCGTGAGATTAGTTGTATCTATGTTAAGCATACTCTACCGAAGCTATTTTAAAGGATGGTCATCTCGAATTCGTTCTTTTTTTGCCTACTTTTATTCAATAAACAACGGTGGCCTCTTTTATTCTTTTCGTCCCTCTCTTTATTACTTCTTTTGCCACTATCGTTCTTATTTCTTCAAAGGTTACTCTGGCTTCCTCACCAGATCTTCTACTTAAGCTTCATTTATGATTGGTTTTGGATTTCTTTTAGGTTCGAAAAGCTTTTTGAATTAATTTTCAGCAGGTTTTTATTTATCATGAGGTTGTTCAAGTTATCTTTCCTTTTGTCTCTTATGGAATAGCTATATTTGCTATCGGCTTTGCCTTTTTAAAAGCTCCATGTAGGCTTAGTTTGGTAAGGAGTTATACCTCTCCTTATAAAGCTGGGACAGGCTTTTTGAATTTGCTTTTAGGATAGACTTTGTCTTTGGCAATTTATCAAATCTATTTTCCTCCTATTTTTTTTGGGTGGGTTTATCATCATCTTAAAGTATGATCTTTTAGATAAGCTTTGGATACTTTAAGGCTTTTTCTTTTTGAGCTTTTAAAGCTTTTTATCTTTATTTTAAAAGCTTATCCTTCTTTTCTTTTTGCAGTTTAAACGCCTTTTCTTCTTATCTTTAGCTCTTAGGCTTTTTTCTTATATAAAAAGCATCAGCTTATTCTTCAATAATCACTTACATGTTATTTGGCTTCTTCTCAGGAATTGGTTTTGAATCCTTTTCTGGTAAAACGTTTTTGCTAATCAATTGATTTATCTGTCTTTCATTATTTGAATTCTTTTTCTACATGGGATTTTATTAGGAATCTGAAGAGATTACAATTTACTGTTTGACTAAAGGGGCTTTTTAGGCTGGCTTGGATAGAATTTTTAACTGGGGTGGCTCAACATTGTGATGTCTATGCTAAACTTATTTATGCTCATCTTTTTTTTATAGCGAAGACTCTCTTTGATTGGCATAAAACGAAGAATACATTCCATAGGGGTAGTAATAAGGGTAGTATGGGGAATAAGGGTTGTTTGGAGGGTAGCTTATGTCCATTTTATTTTTAGATTCTGTTGGTAATCTATTAGGTTATGGGCCTCCTTCCATAGAATAAGATGGATGGGGATAGCTCATAGAATATGGGTTATAAACGGGATAGTTATATGGCATATATTGATTGGCTCCACTCTTTTTTTATTTATCTGCATCCTTATTCAAGGCTTAGCTCCCCATTTCTGGTGGGTAGAAAGGATTCATACTTGCATAGCTATCCTTATACGGGTAGCTGAATGCCCGCATGTAACTGTAGAACTTTTACATAGCTTACTTTTACATTCTGTCTGACATTACAATCAAAAATATTATTATCCAGATAAATATTTGTATCATTTCAAATTAGGGAAATCCTATGCATTTAGCCTTGCCTTTTTCTGCCTGTTCGGGTTCATCCTGTATCTTCGTGACCCGTTCTTATCTTTGCCTCCCTCTTTTGGCATATCCTAGGCTTATGAGTCTGAACTTTCAAGCGCCTTCCTCACGAACACCTCAGGGGGACTATTAAGTGAGTATTTGACTTTGCCGACTTAGGTTTTTTGCTTTGCATGCTGGAATTTCAGTTTTCGGATTCGATTGACTCCAAATTATATATCACTCATTAAATTTGCACGTTCATAGATAATTTATTTGTCTATCTTTTGAATTAACTTTTCCAGAGAAACAATGTTTTCCCCAAAGACTGTTAAATTAATAAATTATTCAGTATCTAATCGTTTGGAGATTTCGTATTTTTTCTATGTTAAAACATAATTACCTATTTTTGAGCAAGCAATTACTCTAATGCTCTCAGTCCTTCACAGCTTTTCATGCTTATTTTGACAGTTGGATGCTAAATAATTTTAACTTATTTTCCTTTGATAACGTGTGCTAACCCTGAATTTTCGATGGCCTTAATTTCTACATATTTACATCGCTGATATCTTAGTAGTTACGAGAAATGCTGCTAACATTTCTTTACTCAGCAATGATATAGAGAGGGACACTAAGTGATCCATTCATCTTTTTGTAGAGATAAGTATTATTAATGATGTTGGACCTTTTAAAGAGCTATTTCATCTACCATTAGATTCAAACTACATAGGCTAGAAGCTATTCGTAACAATCCGAGGGCTCATAAAAATTGGTATCGTTTTCACTCATTAATATATCTTAATTAATTGATTCTCAGTAATTACAGTATGTTAGTAATCTCATAAACCTTAAAAAAAACTCAAAAATATAAGAGTAAAGAAACATATTCAAATACTTTCACTTAAAATTATCAAAGAAAATATATTCGCTATGAGTAAGATTAATCACGAGACTTGATGTGGAATGAGCTTCGTCTTATAAATATTGGTTATTAAAGTAACCCACTCTAAGATTTCTTTCAGGAACAGCAAATTACCGATAAAAATAATTTATTTATTATTTTCATGAATGATCGACAAAGCTTTTTATTACTTTATTTCAAATTTAGTAACATTTATTATTTTGATGACTTTTCTTTAAGATTTTTATCCACTTTTACTATCGAAATCCCAATATTCAATTTACCTTTGCTTCATCGCTTAGTATTAGCTCTGGATGTCAATATCCAAGTCAAATTATATATTTTTTTGCCTATTTTATTTCAAGAATATAATTTTGGCTTTATTGAAAAAGAAACGTTACTTTTAAAGAATTATTCCCTTTACATTTTTTCTTTAAATATCGTGAATTCTACGTATATCCTCAGGTAAGGACTATTTTTATTGGGCTGGCTGATCTTTAGGCTATTCCTCAGTCCTAAAATCATTTTGCCTAAGGCCCTTGTTTCTTTCGGTATTATTTGGGGAGACAGGAGAAATGATTTGTTCTGATTTTTTAAGCTGGATGTTATCAGTCTTGTTCCTATGAATCAGTGATTAATGCTACAATCTGGCTGCTTCGCTTTCATTGGGCTTCAAACTTCTCATTGTATTATTCTTAACTTCTAATTATGAAGCAGTTCTTTCCATGATTCTGATTGGAATCTATTATGGCTCTTACTTGCTACTATTGTTTTGCCTTTGGTTGCTTTTGGAGACTGACAAATTTATCATTTGGGTATTACTTCTGCTTTTAATTTACTAATCCTGCTCTTTCTTGGAAGACATACTTGGGGCTTTCCCTTCTTTGAATATTTTATCTAAAGGCTACTTTTTTAGTTATAGAAGATCGTAGTTAAATGCTGCCAACTTCTTTGTTTCTTCTTTTTCCTTTTTCTTTACATCTTCCTAAGGATACTCAAGTAGGAAAAACTTTTATTTGGTTTTCATCTTTCGGCCAATATAACAGCAGTATAGAGCTCGATCCCATTTTTCCTGATTTTTCTATGACTAAAACCTCAAGTAAATATTGAAGCGTTATTTGTCTTTTTGAATGGTTAAGACAATAAATATATATGGCTGGGTATGATAGTCTACGTTCTCAATTTAATGCAGCTTTATCGCTTTGAATCCCCCATCAGCAGTGGTGGATTCATATACTCTCAGCTCGTTCGACCTCAAGACTACAAGAGATTCAGTGAGTGCATTGATCATAATTTCAACATTATTTTTAGAGATTTTATCTTTGAGTATGGCGACAGGCAATATTTCCCTAAAATCTTACACAACAGTATACTAATAGACACTCTGGAGCAACTATTATTGATTTTAAGTATTAGTGGTTTATCGATTAAGTCTTTCTTTCTCCTTGTTATAAATCATCTAAAGCACTCGATTGTATTGCTTCAAGTAGATATTGAATTGAATATCAGATGATTTGTCCGCATTGCTTTCTTAACCATCCTCTTCATAGTGTTTGAAACCTTGTAATATTTGAAATGCACTCTCGATGATTCTTTTGATCGCTCGATTCTTATTGATCTTTTTCGTTAGATCTTAGTCATCTATGGTCTAAATTTTTATCTTCTTTGCTTTCTACTTGGGAGTTGGTGATTTTTGAAGATTAGATTGTGTAATCTCCTAGTAGTCTTTTGTAGGGATCAGTATATCCTCCTTGTTGAAAGGCTGCTCTCTGTTGATGTACTTTATATAAGCGAGTGTCTATTAGAGGGTGATCAAATCCCTATTTTTATTTATCTGCATCTGGTAAACTTATATTGGATTATTCAAATTTGGTTAATGCTGCCAACTGGCCACTCTAAAAAAATGAATGTAAAATAGATATAGGCATGAAGATAATTATCATTTTTTCCATAAAAAACCGAACAATTTATTCCCTGTCAAAAATTGACGACAAGTGTTCGAAATTTGATTGATTAATCCAAATTAACTTTATTTCGTTTTTTCCTCTTCTCGTAATCGCGGACTCCTCACGTTATTCATAGCTAAGGTCTACCTCGTCTCACTATTGGAAGAGCTCAGCTGTTCGGTTTAGGAAAAAATGGAAAACCTTAAAGTTTTATTGGAAGGACCCTTGATTGTCCGATTGTAGATAAAATCGAGGGGCCTCAAGGCTTATCCACTAATCTAGTCATAATTAGTTTTTTCATCTTTCAATTCCTGAGAAACCTCAACGTGCCTTCGACTAATGACCACAAAAGAAGGAAGCAGATTTCTCATTTATCTTTAAAATTTAGAGGAAATCTGTTTTGTCCTGAAACCAAACCAACAATAATTGTGATCAGGATGAATTTCCTGTTGAATGATGTCTTCCCTGATCTCCTAGCTGAGTATTACTTCTGGAAAAATATTGGAAGTTATGTATTTGTTAGGCAAGTTGTGAAGGTAGATATAATAAAAAGGCTGTCCTCCACTGCTAATCGTAGTGTTCCTTCTCAGACTCATCCCCTTAACTGCTTTATCAATTATTATCTAATTTATTTACGTGTTGACAACTATCATTCCAATTTTGCACGTTCAAAATTATATGATCTCTTTAATTTTTAACACCCAACCCACCAACAATATATATCCACCAAAAATACTCACCTTTCAAACCTTCCACCTTCTTTATTAGCATCAAACCATTCAACATTTCCCAATATTATTTTTATGAATACTAATATTAAAGCAGCAATAAAATTATATTGAGGAATTATCATGCTTACCATCTCATGTAATCTACCCGCATTCTCCAATTTACTGCAGCAAAATATGCGAAATAAGAATAAATATTAGATATTATAATAAATCTATATTAATCATTAATCCACATGGCCTAATTAGTCTCAATAGACCAGTTCTAATAAGTCATTGCCAAGCTGACAGCAAACGGAACCAAAGCGCTGATCCTTGTGACTAGCTAAAAAAATCAAGATGGATCTTATTGGTGTCCAGACTGTGAAGCAATCAAACCTCTCTATCCTATCTTCGAGCAGGAAAGCAAGCAGGCGAATCTACCATACTTCATCTTTGTTGCTGGCGATAGGCCCACTTGGAAAAATCCTTAGAATAAATTTAGAAAACACCCAGCTTTGAAAATCACCTCCGTGCCAACCTTGGGCCTCTTTGATGGAAAGAAATTGATTCGACGCTTGGTTTAAAATTAAATCTTAGACCAATAGCAAAGGGCTTTGATCTATTAATGATTACCTATGATCTTATAAATAAATAAATACCAATACTAATCGATTACCTTGGGGTTGGGGTTGGGGTTGGGGTTGGGGTTGGGGTTGG
>JACCDV010990653.1_pt1 | contig 10302 bp, 5 predicted proteins | sample 7446131 | NCBI WGS metagenome assembly JACCDV01 (sample SAMN15323448, study PRJNA562643) | freshwater metagenome | isolation source: river surface water | place: USA:Blue River Watershed | collected 2017-08-17
CAATGCCCCGAAACACACAGGCCGCCTGCCTCTGCGCGGTGAAGAGGAAAAGATCACCGTTCCGCCGGCGACTCTCTTTGCTACTGAACCCTACCTGGTTCCGGAGAAGGTTTCTGAGCAGATTCAGTATCGTCATGGCGACACTCCGCTGAACCGCCTCTTTTTCAGTCAGGGTAACATTGACAATCTGCAGGCACAGATTCAGTCTACGGTTGGTCAAATGGTGAATGCAGTGATCAGTCGCCAGAGTGATTCTGATCTTATGCTCATCATGCGCAGCTACTACCTCCAGTATGCCCGCAATGAGCCCAACCGCCTACAGGAAGAGCTTAACGAGCTCAATCAGCGCGTTGTAAATTTCGCGTCCAACCGCATTGCAGTAGAGGTTGAGGCCTACCGGTATTACCGCAAAGATATCATGGACTTCCCTGCGCCCATTGCAAATCCGATTGATACGCATATCTACGGCACGCGGACGGGTGAGCTGAAAAGCTTTTTCTAGACAGGATAATGAGTCTATTCAAATTTCATGACCATATATATCTCGAGTATAAGAAGAACTGGTTCCTCTGGGAATCAGCGTGGGAGAAGTTTCGCCCTATAAAGGGAATTCAATGGAATGGCACAAGCTTTGTGGTGAATGACTCAGAGTTTTGTGCGGATCCGTTAGACCCGTTGTATGGTTATGGCTCTCCTCAAATGAAACAAATCTGCGATGCTTTTACTGCAAAGTATGCATCACAGGTTTCAAATGCAAAGGTTGTTGATTCTCCTGAAATTGGAAATATTGAATGGTTCTATGATCGGCGAGTCTCGCTAACACCTTGCTGCCCTAGAACGAAAGATTGCTGGAAGCGAATGACTCGCGGAAGGTATAAGACACTTCGCAAGGGGCCTGCGGTTACATTTACAAGACGGAATCGTCGTTCATCATAATGAGAGTCAATATCATCGGTAACCATCACAAAGACACGGGTGTTTCGCAGGACGTTCAGATTCTTCACGGTCTGATTATTCATGTTCTTGGTAAGGAAACTCAGATTCGCCACATCCCCCATTACTGGCCGCAGTGTCCGCAGGCTGAGGTGAACTTTTTTGTGGAGGTTATCAATCCGAGCCTTTTCACATGTGCCGCCAAGAACATTTGGATTCCCAACCCCGAGTGGTGCTACAAAACATGGGAGCCTTACGGAAAGATGGTAGATGAGATTTGGGTAAAGACACACGAAGCAGAGAAGCTGTTTGAACAGTGGGGTGTCCATACTCGATATGTGGGTTGGACATCTATTGATAAAGTCTTTCCCGAGAAGAAGAATTATCACAAGGCAATTGTTCCTGTTGGTAAGAATATCTGGCGCAATCCCAAGCCGATAATTCAATCATATATGAAGGTAAAGCATCGCGATTTGAGTCTGTATAATCATCTGCCCGAACTTCACATTGTGCACGACCCTCGTGCGATCCCCCTCCCTCCGATTCCTGAAGAATTTCAAAAGAAGATTAAGCTCCACTCAGAGGTGCTGAAGGAAAAGGAATACGACGAACTGCTTCAGGAGTGTGGCCTGTGTATATGTATGTCTGCCGCCGAAGGATTCGGGCACGCAGTCAACGAAGCCATGTCTACGGGATGTCTTCTTATGCTATCGCCCATTGATGCATTCCGTGAACTTGCCAGTGAAGTTCTGTGGGTATCAAATAGCAAGATAACTCCTCATCCCTACTGTCTAGGAAATCTAGAGGACGTTGATGTTGATTCCATCATTGATGCGCTAACGGTATATTCAACATCACAGTTCCAGTGGAAGACATATCGTTCAAATATTGTTCGTGCAGAATACGAGGAGCGTCATAAAAAGTTTGTAGACTTGATGTCGGAGACTCTGAAGAATCTGTTTGATGGAATGTCAGAGTATTCACTGGAATCCAAACTGCCGAAAGAATCTGACCTACCTTCTGTGTCCATAATCACCATCACCCGCGATCGTCGCGCATTCATTCCTCTTGCAAAATACTGTTTCATCGCACAGTCTTATCCGGACAGCAAGATAGAGTGGGTAATTGTGGATGACGGAAAGGATCAGATCAAGGATCTCGTATCCGATATTCCGAATGTCAAATATGTATTGATTGACGAGCCGCTAACCATCGGTGCAAAGCGCAATCTTGCGATCGAGAATGCATCACATGATGTTCTGGTTATGATGGATGACGATGATGTATATCCGAACAATAGTGTTCTTGCTCGTGTCGCACATATGTTTGCGGAGCCTCGCAAGGAGTGTCTGTTTTCAACAACAATCCCTTGTTACGAGATTCATGAAAAGAAGTCGTTCATGAATGTTCCACCCATTACGCTTCCTATGGCTGAGCGCGTCTCGGAAGCGACGCTGTGCTTCACGCGCAAGTTTTGGGAGGAGCGCAAGTTCCCTGATAAGCAAATTGCAGAAGGTGACGCATTTATTCGCGGTCGCGAACATATGTGTCGGGAGCTGTCTCCCCAAGATATAATAGTAAGCTTGAGTCATAAAAAGACTACATCAAGCCGAAAGCCCCCCGCAGGAATGGAACAGAACGGCTGCCACTATGGATTTGTGGATGAATTATTCACGCTTGTGTCAGAAATCGGCAACTCTATCGACGCTTAATACAGGAAGCCGTGACGACGAGACGTGCGGCGGGTCTTGCTGCGACGACGGCGCGCACCCTCAGCAGGGGCCGCCTCACCCTCAGTCGCCACGACCTCCTCCGCCTCCTGGCCACCCTTCAGCAGCTTCTGCAGCTTCTTGGCGGAACCCTTCTTGAACATCTTCAGCACCTTCTTGCTCAGGCGCTTGGTGCCGCGACGCTTGCGGCCACCGGACAGCGGCAGGGGAGACAGCACCAGGCCACCACCGGCCATCTTGGTAACAGCCGCAGCCTGCTCGGGCTGGGCCTCACCACCCTTCGTGGGCATTACAACGGCAGAAGACTTGGGGGCAGACATTTGTTTGTGTATCTGTAAACAGAATTTTCTAGTTGCTCCGGTAGTATGGGCTACCAAAATAATGATTCTCTGGGGAAAATCCAGACTTCTGCAAAACTTCTTCCGCGATTGAATTCGTAGGAAGTGCATACAAGCGATAATGCTTTGCGATTTCCTTCAATAGATACGTCATATGCCCCTTGTTGCGGTCATTCGGAAATGTATACATATATGAGAGCATCCACCCCACTGACACTTTTTGCAAGAGCGCGACTGCGCCTTTATAAAAAATGGCTCTTACATCCTCTCGACTTAGCGTCCAGAGATATACAGGTGTATCAGGAATATTAAGTTCTTTTACTGTTTGTATTGCCTGTTGGTTTGTCAGGCAGAGCATGTAATACATGCAGGCGGCTCAACTGTAAACTGCTGAGTCTTTGCAACTGCCTTCGTGCGCAGGTAATAGCAACCCGTCTTCAAACCCTTCTTCCACGAGTAGAAGTGCATGGAGGAGATCTTCGAATAAGAAGGCTCGGCCAGAAACAGATTGAGACTCTGTGACTGGCAGATGAAGGGTGCACGGTCAGCCGCAAGATTGATGATGGTCTTCATGGGGATCTCCCATGCGGTTCTGTAGAGTTCGCGCAGCTCAGAGGGAATCTCCAGGATATTCTGAACAGAACCATTGTTTGCGATAATCTGCGTGCGAATGTTTGAGTTCCACATATCGCGCTTCACAAGATCCTCTACGAGATACTTATTGATAACCACAAACTCACCTGCAAGAACACGACGAGTATACATGTTGCTGGTAAAGGGCTCAATGCACTCATTGTTACCCAGAATCTGTGACGTCGAGGCAGTGGGCATAGGCGCAAGCAGGAGACTGTTACGCATACCGTGCTCCTTGACACATGCCTTGAGGAACTCCCAATCTAGGTAAGGAGTTTGAGTAGGCTTCTCACTCCACAGGTCATACTGAAGCTTGCCTTCGGATGCCGGGCTTCCCGCAAAAGACTGATACGCACCGCTAATCTCAACTCCACGCCACACCAGCGCAGCCTGCTTTGCATCCTCGACACTCTGCTCTACTGCAGCATAGTAGATGTTCTCAAAGATTTCGCGATTCAGTTTGGTCGCGTCTTCGGAGGTCCAGGCAATCCGCATCATAGCAAATACGTCTGCGAGTCCCTGCACACCAATACCAATGGGGCGATGGCGGGTGTTCGAACGCTCACACTTCTCGGTCGGGTAATAGTTGATGTCAATCACCTTGTTGAGGTTGTGGGTGAGGATGCGGGTATACTCGCGGAGTCGACCAAAATTATAGGTCTTTGAACCGTCGGCTTGGGTTTCCACAAATCGAGTAAGAGCCAGCGAACCCAGGTTACATACAGCCGTCTCATCCGGCGACGTATACTCAATGATTTCCGTGCAGAGGTTTGACGACTTGATGGTTCCGAGATTCTGCTGGTTGCTCTTCCGATTGGCTGCATCCTTATAACATAGATACGGGGTTCCCGTTTGAATCTGTGCGTCCAGAATCATCTGCCATAGCTTCTTTGCAGGCATGCGCTTGCGATACTTCTTCTCAGACTCATACTTCGCATACAGCTGCTCAAAAGCTTCGCCCCACGTGTCAGAGAGTCCGGGACATTCATTCGGATCCATCAAACACCAATCAGAATCCTCCTCCACGCGCTTCATAAAGAGATCCGGAATCCACAGACCGTAGAACAGGTCACGTGCGCGCTCGTCCTCATTACCAGTATTCAACTTCAGGCGCAGGAAGTCCTCGATATCTGAATGCCAAGGTTCCAGATAGATTGCAAACGAGCCATTGCGCTTGCCACCCTGATTCACATACTTAGCCGTATCGTTAAAGACCTTCAGCATAGGGACAATACCGGTAGACTTACCATTCGTGCCCTTGATATGAGAATCGCGGCCGCGAATGTTGTGAATGGAAAGACCGATACCACCTGCCCACTTGGAAATCTGTGCGCACTCTGCCAGCGTATTATAGATACCCTTGCTAGAGTCGTCTTCCATATGAACCAGGAAGCACGATGAAAGCTGAGGATGATTGGTGCCAGAGTTGAACAGCGTAGGCGTTGCATGGATGAAATAACCCTGCGATAGAGCATCGTAGGTCTCCTTCACCAGCGCAAGATTATCACCGTGAAGTTGAATAGCTACGCGCATCCACATATGCTGGGGACGTTCAATGACCTTACCCTTCGGATTCTTCAAGAGATACCCATTCATCAGCGTCTTGAATCCAAAGTAATCGAATACAAAGTCACGGGAGTAATCGATCATCTCCTCATAATCCTGCGAGTGTTTCTGGACAAGAGCATGGTAGGCATCGCTAATCACATCTTCGATTTCCTCCTCGCAACGCTCAAGCGTTGAGGGCGTATTCTTCTGGTGGTTATCAATCACAAGACGAGCAGCCAGCTTGCCGTAGTTCGGGTGATTGCGTGCCTGCATCATCGCACACGTCTCTGCGGCAAACTCATCCAGCTCAGACGTATTGATACCGTCTGCGATTTGGGAGCATACCTTCTGCGCTACCAGATCGGGATTTACATGGTCAAGTCCGGTTGCAAGTGTCTGAATCCGGTTCAATACCTTGTCGAAGCTTACGGGCTCCTTACGCCCACTGCGAGTTGTGACGTAAATGTGGTCAGACATCCTTGTTACCATATCCATGTTGCTTACCTGTAAATAACCAAGACTTGTTTTTACTCTGTCTCTATGCGCGGTTGGACATGCATTGCTTCAAGTTCCTGTGAAAAGAGAGCCATCGAATAGGGCATCGTAATTGTATCACGGGATGTATCCATACGACCCTGTTCCTTATCAAACTGGATGGTTGCCTTGTCAGAGCGTTCCATCATAGACTCTGTCAAAAACTTGCTCATTCCGTGTGATAGAAGTGCATCACGTTCCATCTCACCGATACGCAGACCGCCTTCGTCTGAGCGACCCTGCGTGGGTTGGTGCGTCAACATCGTCTTCGGACCGGTATCGCGGTAATTGATCTTGTCTTCCACCATGTGCTTGAGACGCTGGTAATAAATGGGTCCCATAAAGACATCCGCCTCCATCATTTCGCCCGTGTATCCGTTATACAGAACTTCAGAACTATACGGTTCAAATCCATGATCCAGTAATGCCTTTCGCAGCACGCCAACACGATTTGTCTGCGTGAAGGGAGTTGCGTCAATGAATGAACCCAGTTTTATGCCAAGCTTGTTTGAAGCAGCTTCCAGAAACTGGCCCACCGTCATACGAGTCGGAATACCGTGAGGATTGAAGATAAGGTCCGGCTTTACACCCTTTGCCGTGAATGGCATATCCTCTTCAGGTAGAACTTGACCAACAGTTCCCTTCTGTGAGTGGCGCGATGCCATCTTATCTCCAATAATCGGTGTGCGTTCCTCTAGGATTCGGATCTTTACACCGCGCAGTCCAGCATCAGTTGCATACTGGTATACTGCCTCAACTCTACCACGTTGACCACGTTTTGCTCCAATAGATGCATCGCGGTGGCCAGTGACAGAACCGGTAGGACTTAGAATCGGTGAAAGCTGTCCTACCAGGATTGTGTCATCTAATACAATGCTTCCGACCTTGATGATTCCATCAGCATCCAGTTTCTCATAGTCCATATCAGGTTTGCGTTTAACGGACTCGTTCTTAATCGGGTTCGAGATTTCCGTATGGATATTTGCAACAGGTTCTATCATTTCTTCCGTGATATCGTAGCTGTGGTAATACATCGTGCGATACATTCCACGCTTCAGAGAACCGCCATTCATAATCACTGAGTCTTCCTGGTTGTGTCCACCGTAGATGGTAATTGCAACAAGTGCATTCTCGCCGTAGGGCAGACAGCCACCCCGACCCATGACTTCATGATAAATCCAGGTTTGTGAGAGAGGCTTCTGAGGATAGGTTGCAAGCATAGCCATCGTATCGAATCTCTTCTGGTAGTTCGTGTGAAACCAGGACGCAGCTTGCTTTTGCTGTGCAATTGAGAATACACTACGAGGCGCAGGATTGTGGTCGGAATACGGAACGAGGTTTGCGGCAGCAGACATGTTGAATGTCATATGAATTTCAGAAGGCTTTGTTGGGTGGAAGGGCACGAGGGAAATCGCAAGAGAATCTGATTCCGACGCATCAATGTAGTCAAGAAGATTGAGAAGTTCATCCCACGACGAGGCAGCCATCACCATATCTGCTGTCACACCTTCGCGATAGACTGGACGAATCGGCCGACCAGCATCTGAATATATCTTATACTCATTATTGATGCGCATCCATGATAAAGAAACTTCACGACCAATTCTACCTTCCCTACGAGCATCGACCATCTGTCTGTGGAACAACTCCGTATCGCCAACACATACGCCGATCAAGTCAGAGTTCAAATAGATCTTTGTCCATTCAGGTTTCCATGTCGAGGGATGAATATCCGCGCTCTCGCGGAACAGTCCCGTAGAACGCATGGTTTCTTTCACGGCTTCCGAAGGAAATGCAGTAGATACTTGGGCAAAAATAGTGAGCGACTTCTTATACCCAATATCCGAACCGTCGGGAGAATCAATCGGGCACATGATTCCAAATTGAGACGCGAATAACCGGCGAGGAGGAGCCGTGCTAATGCTCTTATCAATCTGTAGGTCTGACTTTCTCAGATGGTGCAGGGCTGCGAGATAACTCGGGCGTGCAAGAATCTGTGAGATACCCACACGTCCACCCCACGAACCCTTGAATGACTTTTCAAACTCGTTCAGCATGCGATAGTTACGCCAGAAACGGTTGATATTCTCAGGTTGAACAAGATTCGCTAAATTCTTGCCGCCATAATTTGCAGCCTCGTATTGCACTCTGCTGTCCATGTCCAGCAACATAGAGCGGCTAATCTCACGGAAAATACGACGGAACTCTTCAGCCATGAGCACACCGGACGTCTTCATGCGCTTGAACTGCATATTATCGCGGTCTGACGGCGGGCGTCTTCCGAGTTCAACGTCCATCGCCATCTTTAGCATCTGACCCAGCACATATGCCTTGCGCCGGAAAAGGCCATCTGTCGGACCTTCTACGTGAGAAAACAGCATCTCGTGTAGGGACACGACAACTTCAAATCTGGATTTGTTGCGAGTGTAGAATGCCATGATTTCTAAATCCGTCTTATCCGACTTTGCAAGGAACTTGTCATGACTCAGTAGAATCTGCATAAACGTCTCGTCGTATACTAATCTGTCTTTGTCGGGAACACCCGCAAGCGTTGTTTCGTATATATCCCGGTCTGACGTGCAGCCAAGCGCACGGAATACAGATATCAGGGGAATCTGTTGGCTGTAACCGGGAATTTGGATGACTGCGAGACGATTGTCACGTCCTAGATTTCCATTCATAGTTTCTAGGGGTTGGGGTGAAATGGTCGCAGAAGGTAATATCAAAAAGTGCGAAAAGGGGCCACGAGAACCGTCTTCGGAAAGACTGCGAATTCCGGTATATGCCTCTGTCACCTCTTCGTATGCAAGGTCCGGATCCTCTTCGCGTTCCTCTTTCATCATAGAGATTGCCTCATCCTTCTCAACGAGAGTCTTCAGCGTTCCCTTCGGTGCCTTGCGTTTGCGAATACCCGCATGCATCATATTGTTACCCAACAGCTCTTGGGTGAGCAACACACGTTCAGCACCCGTAACAATGAAATAGCCACCCAGTTCAAATTTGCATTCACCAATATCCTGCGCAGGGAATGCTGTCATGTAGCACATCTTACTCCGCAACATTAGCGGTATCTTACCGATTTCGACATCGGTGAAACTGCGTGTCTCCTTGCCCCCATCTGCGAACTCGTATTCCACCTCCAGGTCCGCATAGATGGTAAGCGCATACGTCTTATTGTCAAGCCGACATGCATGCGGCACAATCGCAGTTCCATCACGTTCGACAGGAGAGGCGTACCGAATCCTGCTCGAGTCTCTTCCGCCCACATAGACGCGAATGAAACGACGCACGGACTCACCTGCGGTCTTATCTCCCAACTCAAGCTGAAGAGGATTCGTGGCCTTGATGAAAGCAGGTATATCCTTTTCTAGCAACGCATTGTATGAATCCAGATGATGCTGAATCAAAGGAAATCGTGTGTCTGAAAAGTATCGTTGTAGCACATGTCTGGGAACATCCATTATCTTGTTTCCAGCAATCATTTTCTGGCGTGATACGAAGAGAAGTTATGTGGAGTGAGACGCGCCGACCGGAATTCTTAGACGGAGTAGTTGGGCACGCCGAAGTGAAGGACAGTCTGCGAAGCTATCTAACTACAAAACCGCATTCATCCGTTATTCTACTTCACGGTTCACCTGGAATTGGAAAGACAACCATTGCACTCGCATGTGCCCGTTCACTTGGATTCGAGCCGCTTGAAATTAACGCAAGCCAGTCGATGAGAAGTTTTGCGGATGTAGAAAACTTAGTTCGTTCCTGCTCACATACACGAAGTATCGCATCCCTCATACGAGGTGATAAGAAACCCATGTGTTTAATTCTAGATGAGATTGATGGGTCAGATCCACACGCTCAGCGGAAGCTTGCTGAGTGGATGGTTGGTGATGAACGCAAGTTGCCTGTGATTATGACCTGCAATGAGGTCCCGAGAGCATTCAAACAAAAAGAAAAGGTTCTTGTGCTCAGATGCTTTCCTCCGAAGGCAGCCGATCTTCAACAACTATTTCCGGGACAGGATGTGGCAAAACTTGCAAAGCGGTTCAAGCATGACATTCGCCGGATGCTCCAGTATCTTCAATACGGAGAGTCGGAACCTCTACCGTCTGCGACACTTCCAACGGAATGTTCTCCAGAGGTTGGGCATATACTGCGTCAGAAAATGTGGACTTCCAAATGTCCCATCGCACAGGCCAACGAGCTCTGAATGCCATCTTTCCATTATCCGCATTAACCGTTTGAGCAAGAAACATCTGAGGATTCTTTAGGAGAGGTGACTTATCTACCGTATTCTTGCCGTGTCCCATAACAACAATCATCTCTTCTGCGGGAAGCTGAACAATATTTGCAGCCCACGATTCTGTGAAATCCAATTCCTCTCCCTTTACCTTTGTCGGATTAAATCGATGCTTTTCTGCGTATCGTCTGCGAATTGTCCACGTAGCCGCAGTGGCATGCTTGTCGTGAAACGGACCTGTTGTCATCAGCACATTTTCCTTCGTTAGCAAAAGATACATCTTTGAAGAACCCGAAATATCTGCATTCGGATTCTTCTCCAGACCCGCAACACCCGTCGAAATACGTGTAGG
>JACCDV010374429.1_pt1 | contig 10301 bp, 10 predicted proteins | sample 7446131 | NCBI WGS metagenome assembly JACCDV01 (sample SAMN15323448, study PRJNA562643) | freshwater metagenome | isolation source: river surface water | place: USA:Blue River Watershed | collected 2017-08-17
AACCCTGAGATTGCAGTTGTGCTTTATCGGCAGCCGTGGTCATGGCGCATTCCTCAAAAATTCAGCGGGACAAGAAGGATACTGCAGTGCAGCATCCATGCCAAGAAAATTAATTGGGGTCAGAACCTAATTAATTGAGCGTCAATTTTGACAATTATTTAATTGGGGACAGGTTTATTGACCTTGCTGAATGGCCGTCCAGCCTTGGTTTTAACCAACCGCCTCTCGGTTTGCGTTTGCAAATCGGCCACAAAGCGTGCGTCACCCAGCGCCCAACCACTGAGCGTGGCGTCGGTCAATGCACCTTGCTGGTCCTCACCAATACCTGCATGCACCAACTCGGCGTATGCCGCCTCACGCGCGAACGGCGTGTTGCCCAGCGCCCAATACAAGGCATGCGGTGTGATGAGCCGGTCGGTGCGATGCCCTGCATAGTGCCCGTGACTGGACCATGCGTAATCCTCTGGCTGCGCGATCATGTGCGCGCGCACGGGATTGAGATCGATGTAAGCCATACACGCCAACAAATAGCGGTCGGTTTGGATGAGCGTGGAGCGATAGCGCCCTTCCCACAGCGTGCCCGTGCGTGCGTGTGTTTTGTTGAACACCTGCACATAACTGCGGCCCACCGCCTGCATCATCTTGGGCAAACCTTGATCAGCCTGCGGCGTGAGCAACAAGTGCAGGTGGTTGCCCATCAACACGTAGGCATGAATGTCGACCTTGTTCGCTCGACTGTGGTCGAACAGTAAATCGAGCATGCGCTGGTAATCCGCCGTGGTGCGAAAAATGTCTTGACGGTTGTTGCCCCGCAAAATGACGTGGTGCGGATAACCAGTGACAGTGAGACGAGGGAGGCGAGCCATCTGGCGATGGTAATTCGAACCTGACCCCGATTAAATTTTGAATCGCGTCTCGGCCAACGCTTGCAAGCCAAACTCCACCAGCAAGGCTTGTAACCGCTCAGCCGCGCTGCGCTTCTTTTGGCCCGTGTACTTAGCCAGGATGAGTTCATTTTTCATGCTGTGCTCCCAACCCACCAGCTCGGTCACCGTCACTTGATAGCCCATCGCTTCTAGATACAAACAGCGCAACACATTCGTCAGCTGGCTACCCATCTCACGCGTGTGCAGCGGGTGACGCCACAACTCGGCCAGCGGCGTGCGCTGCAAATTGAGGGCTTTGTTTTGATTCAATGCGCGCGCCAGCTCAGCTTGGCAGCACGGCACAAGCACCATGTATTTGGCGCGCTTGGCCAAACCAAACGCCATCGCATCGTCAGTGGCCGTGTCGCACGCATGCAAACCTGTGACCACATCAATCTGCTCAGGCAAGGCAAGGCTGCTGACCGACTCAGCCACGCTGAGGTTCAAAAACCGCATGCGCTCAAAACCCAAATGCTTGGCCAACGCTTGCGACTTGGCCACCAATTCAGCACGGGTTTCAATGCCGTAAATCGTGCCCTGCCCCAGCGCTTTGAAAAACAAGTCGTAAATGATGAACCCCAAATACGACTTGCCCGCGCCGTGGTCAGCCAAGGTTGGCCCCGTGGCGGATGCCGGTAATTCTTTGAGTAGCTTTTCGATGAACTGGTACAGGTGATACACCTGCTTGAGCTTGCGGCGCGAGTCTTGGTTGATCTTGCCTTCGCGTGTCAGGATATGCAGCTCTTTGAGCAATTCGATGGACTGACCAGGGCGCAGGTCGAGCTGCGCACTTGGGTCTTGCGATTTGGGCGCAGCGGCTGATTTGTGTTTAGACATGGCTCAATTGTGCAGGCGAGAAGTCACACCCAACTTGGCCCAACCTTCATGCCCCAACTTATTCAACACCTCAATATTGCGTTCAAAGATGAGCGATGCATCAGGATAGGCTTCCACCGCCTTGTCGATACTGGCTTCACGCAGCAGGTGTAGCGTGGGGTAAGGCGTGCGGTTGGTGAAATTCTCCACGTCGTCCACGTCTGTACCGCCAAATTGGTACTTCGGGTGAAAGTCGGCCACTTGCAACACACCGTCTAGTTCTAGGTCAATCAGCACTGCGTCGCATTCAGCCAAAAAGTCATTGAAGTCCAAAAAGTCCGTCAAAGCATTGGGCGCAATGAGCAGCGTGGTGTCGAGCTGGTCTGGGTCAGCCGCAGCCAAGTGTTGCAACTCGTCGCGCAACATGGCCAACACGTCTGCGGGCTGAGAAGATGGGCACACGCGGTAGCGCACCATGTCTTTGACCACCACCGATTTGGCGAAGGGGCACAGGTTCAAACCGACCACTGCGTCAAGCAACCACTTTTGTGTGTCTTCGATGACGATGCGTTCTTGCTCTGGCGTCCATGTGTCAGTCATGTGTTTCTTTCTTGTGCAGCGCATGGCCGATGAAGTGGGCAAAGACCACGCCCGCCATGCTGAGTGTGGAGGTCACAGCCCATGTCCATTGCCAACCACCCGCGCTGGCTGCGACCCACGCCACCAACGGTGGTCCTGCAAACTGCCCCAAAGCAGAGAGCTGCTGCATGTAGCCCACGGTGGTAGACACCGTGCTTTCGCTGGGCGCCAAACGCAGCGCACACGAAAACAAAGTACCGGGAATCAAACCACCCACCGCTGAGAACATGACCACGCATGCAAAGCGCAGCGATGTGGGCAAGCCAACGCCTTGCCACACGGCATACGCGCCTATCGCGCCCACCGTCATGGCAGCAAAACCTATGCTGAGCAATCGCTGTACAGGCCAACCGCGTTGTAACAAACGGCCAGACATGACGTTGCCACTCACATTGGCCAAGGCCACGCAAGCCGACAGCACGCCGGCCACGCCCGCTGTCAATCCCAGCTGCGCATAGACCGTGGGCAAAAAGCCCACCACGGCCAACCACTGCGAGGAATACACCGCAAACGTGAGCGACACCAGCCAAGGGCCGGGGCTTTTCAACGTCAGCGCCAAACGCTGCGGCCATGTTTGGCTAGACACGCTGTTAGCCAGTGCACCTGTGCGCGCTGCGGTTGTCGATGCGTGAACCGCTGGTGTAAGCGCGTTCACATCAGGCACGCACAAACACACAGCCACAAAGGCAAACGCAGCCACCAAACCCAACAGCCACCACCACGCGGACCAGTTCAAGCCCGCAATGACCCAAGGCCCAAGCAGCAGCGCCAAGGCGCTGCCCGTCGGCATGTACGTACCCCACCAACCCATGCGCCCGCTGAGTTGCGAGGCGTCCACCGTGCTGCGAATAAGCGCCGGTGCAGGCATGACCACCAACAAAAAACCTAAGCCTTCGAGCGCACGCAACAACAACAAACTCTGAGCATCGTCGACGAAGCCACCGCTGAGGCTGGCACATGACAACAGCCCCAACCCCATCAACATGCTGCGGCGCAGACCCAAGCTATCGGCACTCAGCCCCACAGCAAGACCCAGCGTCATGCTGGCCATTTGCACGGCAGACAACAAGAACCCCGCTTGCACCAAGCTGATGCCCAACACATCTTGCAACACAGGCAACGCGGGCGGCAGCTTGCCCACATGCAAGGCTGCGCACACGCCCGCAAACACAATGACCCAAGAAGGATGGATACCGAAGCGGTGTTGTGCCATAGGAGCGGTTAGGCCATTAAGCGTGCGTGTTCACGCGCAGCAAAACGGTCAGTCATACCCGACAAGTAGTCGGCCACAGCACGCGGCACATCGCTGCGCTGCGCATAGGCAGCGGGCATTTCTTGCGGCTTATCCAAGTAAACAGCAAACAGTTCTTTCACCATGGCACGCGCACCATCGGTGGTTTGCATGACCTGTGGGTGACGGTACAAATTGCGAAACAAAAACGACTTGAGCGCTTTCGACTCTTCGTACATCGCTGCACTGAACCTCACCAACGCTGGGCACTGACGCGCTTCGTCAGCACTGGCAGGCGCATGTTGTTGCAAGGCGGCGCGTGTAGCGTTGATCACGTCGTACACCTGATCGCTCAACATGCGGCGGATGGTTTCGTACAGCACACGACGGCCTTGCAGTTGAGGATACTCGGTCAAAGTTTGTGCGTGGTAACGGGCGAACAACGACACGTCTTGCATTTGTTCCAGCGTGAGCAAGCCAGAGCGCACGCCGTCATCAATGTCGTGGGCGTTGTAGGCAATGGCATCGGCCAAGTTGCAAAGCTGCGCTTCTAGGCTGGGCTGCGTGCCATTTAAAAAACGAGCCGCAATGCCGCCTGGCTCTTGCGTGTTGATGAGTTCGGCATTGCGGCGCGCACAGTGCTTCAAAATGCCCTCGCGGGTTTCGAAGCTCAAGTTCAAGCCATTGAATGTAGGGTAGCGCTCTTCGAGTTCATCCACCACGCGCAGGCTTTGCAGGTTGTGTTCGAAGCCGCCATAAGGCGCCATGCATTCATTGAGCGCGTCTTGGCCTGCGTGGCCAAACGGGGTGTGACCCAGATCGTGTGCCAAGGCGATGGCTTCGACCAAGTCTTCGTTCAGGTTCAACGCACGGGCGATGGAGCGACCCAGTTGCGCCACTTCCAAAGAGTGCGTCATGCGCGTGCGAAACAAATCGCCTTCGTGGTTCAAGAAAACTTGGGTTTTGTAGACCAAGCGTCTGAAGGCGGTCGAGTGAACGATGCGATCACGGTCACGCTGGTGGGGATTGCGGAAACTTGGCGCGTGGGCTGGGGTTTGAGGCTCTGGGTGTTTGCGGCCACGGGATTGTTCGGGCAGGCAGGCGTGGGGGGCGAGGTGGGTCATTGTTTGTGTGTTCTGTGCTCGCTGGCGGCATGAGGTGTGTGCCGCTTCTTCATACTGGTCCAGAAATCATCAGCGGCACACACCTCATCCCACCAGTCTGCGTCGAGGCTTTGTTTCACTCGTCCCGTTGACTGCACTATCTCTGACTGCTTAGTTTTCACAACAATCATCAATGACTTGCGCCACCAAGGCATCGGGCGCACCGCGCACGATGGCGGTGCCTGGTTTGTCGATCAGCACGAATTTGATTTCGCCTGCTTCTGCTTTTTTGTCCACGCGCATGTGGTGCAGGTATTCGTCTGCGCCGAGTTTGGGGCCAACGGTGGGCAGGCCTGCGCGCTCGATGAGTGCGGTGAAGCGCGAGACAAAGGCCTCGTCCACCAAACCCAAGCGTTGCGACAAGTGCGAGGCCATGACCATGCCGCAGCCCACGGCTTCGCCGTGCAGCCATTCGCCAAAGCCCAAGCCCGCTTCGATGGCGTGGCCAAAGGTGTGGCCGAAGTTGAGGATGGCGCGAATGCCGCCTTCGCGTTCGTCTTGACCCACGACCCAGGCTTTGATTTCGCAACTGCGCTTCACGGCATGCGCCAAAGCGGCGGGGTCACGCGCCAAGAGGGCGTCGAGGTGGGCATCAATCCAATCTAAAAATTGCATGTCGGCAATGGGGCCGTATTTGATGACTTCGGCCAAGCCCGCGCTCATTTCGCGCTGGGGCAAGGTTTGTAAGGTGTCGAGGTCGCACACCACACGTTGCGGTTGGTAGAACGCGCCAATCATGTTTTTGCCGATGGGGTGGTTGATGGCGGTTTTGCCACCCACCGATGAATCGACCTGCGCCAGCAAGGTCGTGGGCACTTGCACAAAAGGCACGCCGCGCATGTAGCAGGCAGCGGCAAAGCCGGTCATGTCACCCACCACGCCGCCACCCAAGGCGAAGAGCACGGTTTTGCGGTCTGCGCCTTTGCCAAGCAAGGTGTCAAAAATCAAATTCAGGGTTTGCCAATCTTTGTGGCTTTCGCCATCGGGCAAGGCCACGGTGTGCACCTGTTTGTAAAGCGGCGTCAAAGCGGCTTGCAAACGTTCGGCGTAGAGCGGGCCCACAGTGTCGTTGGTGACGATCAATGCCGCTGCGGCTTTGGGCAAGTCAGCCCACGTGCTGGCCGCGTTGAGCAACTGCTGGCCAATCAAAATGTTGTAGCTGCGGTCGCCCAAATCAATGGCAACGCGTTCAAGAGATGGGGTGTTCGACATGGCTCAAATTCTGTGAGGAGGCGACACGCGCGGGCGGTCAGCAGGCGCAGGGGGTGAGACGGGCTTGATGTGGCCCGCCAGTTCTAACTGCGACACGATCATGTTGACCAAGCCCGCCACATTGGGGCGGCCCGTTTCAATGACGTAATGCGCCGTTTCGCGGTAAAGCGGGTCACGGGTTTGCAGCAGTTCGCGCAGGCGGGCTTGCGGATCGGCCACTTGCAAGAGCGGTCGGTTTTGGTCGTTGCGCAACCGGCGAAACACTTCTTCGGGGCTGGAGCGCAAATAAAACACGTGGCCGTGTTGGCGCAAACGTTCGCGGTTGATGGGGCGCAACACCGAGCCACCGCCGGTAGACAACACGCCGTGGTGGTTGTGGCACAAGTCGGCCAACACTTCAGACTCGAGGTCGCGAAAGCGGTCTTCCCCTTCGCGTTCGAAATATTCGCGGACCGAGCAACCTAGGCGGTTCTCAATCGCGTGATCCGAATCCACAAAAGGGAGGTGAAGCCGCCGAGCGAGTTGACGCCCAACGGTCGTTTTGCCGGAACCCGGCAGACCCACCAAAACCAACAACATATGCTTTCTTAACGTGCAACGGCACTGTGATCGAGCATTTTAGGCGTTATGAAGACCAGCAACTCTTGCTTGGCCTGTGCGGTGCGGCGGTTTTTGAACAAATAGCCCAGCACGGGGATGTCACCCAAGAGCGGTACTTTGTATTCATCCTCTTGCTCGCTGGTCTCGTAAATGCCGCCAATCATGACTGTGCCGCCGTTTTCCACCAGCACTTGGGTCTTGATGTGCTTGGTGTCGATGGCAAACCCCGCAGGGGTGATTTGCCCCACGTTGTCTTTGGATATATCCAGGTCCAACACGATGCCGCCCTCAGGTGTGATTTGCGGCGTGACTTCCAACTTGAGATTGGCTTTGCGAAACGCCAAGGTCGATGCGCCACTGGCTGCAGCCACTTGATACGGCAGCTCTGTGCCCTGCTCGATCACGGCTTTGGCTTGGTCAGCCGTGACCACGCGTGGGCTAGACACCACCTTGCCTTTGCCGTCGGCCTCAAGTGCGGAGAGTTCCAAATTGAGAAAACGGTTCTTAGCTGAGTTGAAGATGGACACCGCAAAACTGGCCGACGCAAAGCCGTTCAAGCTGGCAGCGGGCAAGTTGACAAAACTACCTGAGGTATCGAGCACTTTATCGGCGATGTTGAAACTGGTGCCTTGTTGAGCCGTGGGATTGGCATTGGCGATCGCGTTGGCATTGGTCGGACCCCACACGGTTTGTGCACCACCCTGACCCATGCCGCCTAAGCGCACACCCAGCGTTTGCCCAAAGGTGTCGCTGGCTTGCACGATGCGCGCTTCGATCATCACTTGCCGCAAGGGCACATCGATCTTGGCAATCATTTGCGCCACTTGGTCGAGGCGCTCGGCGATGTCGGTGACAAACAGTTGATTGGTGCGCGACTCGGCCATGGCACTGCCGCGTGTGCTGAGGATGCGCGAGCCGCCACTATTAGACGATAAGTTGAAAGGTGCGGCGCCACCTAAACTGCCATAGCCTGCGCCATATCCCACACCGGCGGTGGGGATTGCAGGCAACACCGTACCCCCCTGAATTTGCGTCAGCACTTCCACAGCCTTGGCATAGTTGAGCATGAAGCCTCGCGTTTGCATGGGCTCTAAGTTTTGCGATGCAAGCTTGCTTTCAAATTCCAGCTTCTCTCGTGCGGCCACCTCAGCTCTCGGGGCGACCCAAATGACATTGCCTTGCCGACGCACGCTCAGGCCTTTGGCTTGGGCCATGATGTCGAGCACTTGATCCCACGGCACTTTGTGCAGCTTCAAGGTGAACGAACCTGTGACGCTATCTGACGTGATGATGTTGAGACCTGTGAAGTCCGCCACGATTTGCAAAGCAGTGCGCACCTCGATGTTTTGAAAATTCATCGACATGGGCGCACCGGTGAAGACAGGCTTGGGCGCTTGACTGTGTGAGGGCGAAGCCATCATGCAGAGCAGTGCGATGAATCCAAGAACGCGGCACACTGCTGACAGAAAGAGGAACCACTTACAAATCATGGGGCCGCCTGTTGCAGTGGCAAACGCACCTCACGGGTTTGCCATTCGCCTACAGGCGTGAGTGCCAGCTCTTGCACCACCAACTGATCGGACTGAACGACCAACACTTTGCCAAAGTCTTGACCCAAGTGACTGCCCACACGCACACGGTACACGTTGGACATGACTGTGTCTTTTTTATCTGGGCTTGTCGGTAACACTCTGATTAACGCTTCTAGCTCTGCACCCATGCCAATTTGACCCACATACTGCAAACGCTCGCGCGGAAAGGTTTCGAGTAAGTCGCGCGGACGCGCCAACTCGGGGGCCACCAAACGTGCATAACTGGGGTGTTGCTCGGCATGCTGACGTTGTGCGCTCACCCATGTTTGGGCATTGAAGGGGTCTGCAGCAACATCAGCATCGCCAAGTGTCAAACCAGACAACTCAAACCCAGGCTCAGGCTGCGTCGACTGCGGCGCTACCGCCCATACTTGCGCAGAAATACCACCACGCGGATTCGCCTTGAGCTCCAATGACGCCACCGTCACCCCCGGCGCAGCGCTGGGCCAATGCGACAACCAGTTGAGCCAACCTTCCCAAGAGCCTTGCACTTTGAGGTGAACCGGCAATTGTTGGATCTGCAAAGCACTCAACCCAGCGATTTGCTGCGGCTTGTCGATGCCAATTTGCGCCAGCTGTAATCCTTCTTGTTGGGCAAGTTGGCTTAGCACGTTGGCATCTGCAAACGCCATGACGTTTTGACTAGACGCTGGGAGTAGCTGTGCGGTTTGCTCACGCAGGGCAAGGGTAGCTTGCTGCTGAGCGAGAAGTTTGGCTTGCGCTTGCGCGACATCAGACCATGTATTCCAGCTGTGCACCCACCAAGGGCTGAGCAGCAAGGCCCCTAACAAACCAGCGCCTAAAAACAAGGCATATTGAAACTGCCTAGACCAAAGCCACGGTTGACGCCAATCCATCAGACACCTACTCTCAAATCGGCTTCAATGCGAAATTGCCACACGGGCAAGCCTGTGGTAGACACCGCCGGCATGACTTGCAGCTGCGGTAACTCAGGTGCTTGCGCCCAAATGTCCAGGGCTTTGAGCTTTTGCACCAATTTTTGTGCGTGGCCAGATGACAGCGCTTCACCCTGCATCGTCCAGCGCGTGCCTTGCTGCTTCACGCTGGCCACCCAAACACCTTGAGCAGACTGGCTGAGCACACGGCTCCATTGCAGGCTTTGCGATTGCAAGTCTTTGCGCGTTTTAAGCCAACGCGCTTGTTCGGCTTGACGCTCTTGCAGGGATTTGGCCTGGGCATGTGCTTTGTGCGCGGCGTCATACGCACGGGCTGAGGCCACCACATCACCCATATGCAGGTGTTTGGTTTCGGCAGCAAATGCCATCACCATCGCAAAACCAGCAGCCAACACTGCACCACCCATGGCACACACAGCCACGCCCAACAACCAGGCACGGCGCAGCACATGAGGCGCGTGTGCTTCAGGTGGTAACAAATTAGCGCCATGTTCATGCCAAGCACGCAGGGCCAAGCCGAAGGCTTCGTCATACTGTAAAGCTAGGGCCACACTGACTGCAGGCAATTGGCTCAATGCATGGCTTTGCGCCACACGTTGTGCAGCGTCACCCCGAGGCTCGATTGCTTTGGCAGTCAGTCCGGCCGCATCTGCCACCCGTTGTAACGCCTCCACCATGTGACAAGGCGCAGCTTGCACCAAGTAACGCTGTTGACCAGAAGGGGAAGGCTCGGAGTCCGGTGCAAAATCAATGCACACCTCAGTTGCGTATGCTGGCAGCAGCGACTGCACCTCCGCTTGCAACTGAAACGCCACATCTGCCTGAGACAGGCCTGCCGCAAGCGTCACAAGATGATGAGAGACCAACGCATCACACAACCCCATATAAGCAACTCTGGGTTGATAGTCGCCCGCTTCGAGGAAAGACTTCAACCACAAGCCGAAGGCTTCTGTGCGCAACACCTCACCACCCACCACCAAGCCATCTGGCAAAGACAAACGCTCGGCACAACACACACTATCGGATGCGCTGGACGAACCACTGAGCACCACCACGCTGCAAAACTCAGGCCCAACATCTAACCCCAGCACGCTCAAGCGACGCGCACGTGGTCTAGGCAACCATGAGATCCAACGCATGACACTTCCTTTGTGAGGCGGGGAGGAAGGTCAATTTCAACGCGTTGACAAGCGCTTGCGGAGGTG
>JACCDV011203777.1_pt1 | contig 10301 bp, 5 predicted proteins | sample 7446131 | NCBI WGS metagenome assembly JACCDV01 (sample SAMN15323448, study PRJNA562643) | freshwater metagenome | isolation source: river surface water | place: USA:Blue River Watershed | collected 2017-08-17
AAGGCTGTCGAGTGAACATGCCATTCCGATGGCTTATGAAGCGGCTTTCAGTGACCGACTGGGCGCGGCACCAGGGCATCCCAATATGCTCGGCAATATCATTGGTCGTGCCGCTCCGATGGAACAGGATGCCGATGTTGTTCTGGCCATCGGCTGCCGGTTCATGGCGGAGGCTCATGTCCGTCCGTTACCATGGTTTCCGGCGGCACGCTTCATTGCCCATATCAATGGTGATCCCACCAAGCTCGAAGCGTCGCAATCAGTGGACTGGGCGGTGGCTTGTGATCCCGGCGCTGCGGCAAATATTCTTGCAGATTTGCTTGCGGCCAAGCCCGCCAGTGCCGAGCTTCAAGAAGCGCGCAGCCAGCGCCTTGCCGCACATCGCCACCAAAAGGGCGTCGGTTATATGGGGATGATCCCTGGGACGTTGGAAGCGGTTGAACCACTGCGCGATGCGTTGGATCATGGCTGGGTCGTCGACGAATCGACCTCGGGGCTTTTCGCCTTGCAGGACCGGCTAACCGCCACCGATGGCAGCCGGTACATTGGCACGACCGGCTCATCTCTGGGTTGGGGCACTGGTGCGGCAGTTGGCGTTGCACTGGCTTCGGGCGAGCCGGTCACTCTGGTCATCGGCGACGGTTCGCTGCGGTTTAGTGCGCTTGGTCTTTGGAACATTGCAGCCGGCAAATTACCAATCACCGTCGTTGTACTCGACAATGGCGGTTATGGCTCAACACGTATGTTTGAACGGTTTCATGCGCAAAAATTGGGCGCCGCCGGGCAGTCTCAGGAGGTCGGCTATCTTGGCAGCGACCTCCGCAATTTGGGGCCAAGCGTGAAATCGATCATCGAAGGTTTTGGCATTCCCTGCATGACGCCGAAACTCGGCGACGACATGCGTGCAGCGATGATGACTGCATGGGAAAAGGGGCGTAAAGGCCCTTCTGCCATTGTCCTGCCTGTCGATTTCAGCGGCTGATGCGCCTTAAGTCGTTGGTACTTGGCGGGCGCCCCTCACCAACTGTCCCGGTAACGCGCCAGTAGCAGAGCCGCCGCGATAGGTGACCACGCCGCTGAGCATTGTAAGCCTATAGCCCGTCGCCGATTGATGAAGCCGCTTGCCTCCGGAAGGGAGGTCGGCGACCACTGTCGGACGATAAAGCATGACTGATCCGAGATCGATTATGTTGATGTCAGCCTTGTATCCCGGCGCAATAATGCCCCGATCGCCGAGCCCAACGGACAGCGCGGGATCGCGCGTCAGTTTGCGGACTATGGATGGCAGATTGGAATGATCCGGCTTCAGTCGTTGGGCAAGGGTAAAGGTCGGATAGGCTGCATCGCAGATCATGCCATAATGGGCACCGCCATCGCCCAGACTAAAAACGCTGTCGTCGCGCTGCATCAGCGTTTCGGTGCGCGCAATATAATCGACCGGTTCACTCTGAAAGCCGACAATGATGGCATGGCCATCATCGGTCAGCAGTGCATCATAGATGACTTCTTCTATCGATACGCCCAATCGCTTGGCCTGCTCGCCAAGGCTTTGTTCGGTGCGCAAGCAATAGTCGACTGGGTCTGCCAATGCGTAGAGGTTCGAACGGATAGAAACAATCTGGACAAACATCGGGTTTGGATCGTCCGGCTTTTCCGCCATCAGGGTACGCCGAAAATCCGGATCGCGCATTTGTGCTACCTTTTCAGCGAGTGGCAGGTGGGCGATGGCCCGGTAGCTGGGGTTCAGTGAGAACGGGTGATAACTTAGATCTAGGCCAAATAGCACGCCAAGCGGGCGAGGCAGGAAATGTGCCTTTATGTCCAAGCCATCGGCGGCGGCTTCATCCATTTCCGAAAGGAACACCGAAATTGCCTCTCCCGGGCAAACCAGCGAGAAGTTGACCGGTCGTCCGCATTCTTGCGCAACGGATCGGAGTACGGAAAACTCCTGTTGCGGATCTCCGTCGAGCCGGAGTACGCATTGAAACACGCCCGATCCTGCGTCACTCAACCCGTTACCGAGTGCGAGCAACTCCTGCTCCGGGCTGTTTACCGAAGGGGCGAGCGCGCCGCTGCGAAAGCGGTGAAAAAGATTACGCGATGTCGAAACGCCTAGCGCGCCCGCTTTGATCGCCTCAGTGGTCAGGCGTTGCATTTCGGCGAGGTCTGCGGCGGTTGCCGGCTCAAGGTCAGCTCCACGTTGTCCCATCACATAGATCCGCAAAGGGCTATGCGGCAACTGCGCAGCGAAATCTACATCGGCCTTTCGTCCCTCAAGCGCATCGAGATATTCTGGAAAACTTGACCAGTTCCAGGGTAGCCCCTCGGCCATGACGACGTCTGGAATGTCTTCAACGCCTTCCATAAGTTTGACGGCAATTTCACGATCGTCAGGACGGACCGGGGCAAAGCCGACGCCACAATTGCCCATAACGACAGTGGTAACCCCATGGCCGGAGGAAGGTGCCATGCGTGTTTCCCAGGTAATCTGGCCGTCATAATGGGTATGTGCATCGACAAAACCTGGCGTAATTATCATGCCAGTTGCGTCAATGTTCTCGCGCGCAGTGCCGGCCAAAGTCCCGACGCAGTCAATGCGTTGCCCGATAATGCCAACGTCAGCAGAGTAAGGCGGATTTCCTGTGCCGTCGACAATCAGACCGCCGCGTAATGCAAAATCATACTTATGAGTCATGACAACCTCTATTTGCTTCATCGCGGCTGTGTAGAAATTTCAATCTTCGTCATTCACCCAACGCATATAGCGCTGGAATGGCAGGAACCCATCATGTGGCAGGCCGATATCGATATTGGCCGCACTGCCCAGCGTCACGATACGCTGCACGCCGCGGGCTGCCAGTGCATCGCGGATCGCGGCTTTGCGCTCAGCGGGAAAGACCCCGACCGTTTGGGTGGCAACATTGGCCTGATTGATCGCATCTTCAATCCGCTGGACAGGCACCACATTGACGACGCGTCCATCGGGGTGAAAATCAACCGGCGCATCCGACCGGATCACAATACCCGAACCATCGGTTTTGCCGAACATCCGGTAATCTGGATCAAGATCGCGCAAGGCTTCGATCTCTTCTTTTATCGCACCGCGCAAGGGGCGCCCGCAGGCGGAGGCAAAGGGGCGCTCCACCGCCATGTGCCGATGCAACGCCGCGCAATAGGCATCCACCTGATCAACCGTTCCTTCGACGAACTGGAACCGGCTGGATGTGCAGGCTTGCTGATCCATGACGGTTGAATCTATGGCCGCGCGTTCAGCAGCCTCTTCCAGTAATTCCAGTGAGGCATGGATTTCAGCACCAATCAAAGAGATCGATGTCTTGGGGTCGAACGACACCAGTTCGAAGCCTGGCCCAATATAGTCCTTTGCGGAACGGATGGTTGCTTCGCCGCCCCAGGCGACCAGCTTGTCAAAATAGATGGGCCGGAAAAGCAAGGACTCCACCGCACGATCACCGCCCCGCCAATAAGCTGCGGAAAAAGACCGTGCCGTGGGATGACCGGGGGCAACAGCCGAAAGCCCGCGTAATATCGCGGCAGCCGTGAACAGGTCGTTCGAGGGTAGCTTGATCAGATGCACACCTTTTGTGATCGCGCCGCGCAACACGGTGAGTGCAGTCACCCCGGCAGCGTTTCCCGCAACTACGTGGATCAATCGAGGCGGAAAGGCGCGGCTACGGACTGCGCGTCCGTCGGGCGTTTTGACCTCTCGCCATCCGTCCAGCGCATCATTTCCACCCAATTCCTGATCGATGGAAAACTGCATCCAATCCCGCCGGAACAATCCGCCAAGATACCGGTAGCTGCGCTCCAGCAACGCCGGTTCCAAGGTCGATAGCGGCAGGCTGGCCTGATAAGCCTGTTCCACTGCGCCTTCAGGGTCGCGGGTGAGCCAGTCGCCTAGATCAACCAGAATATCGAGAATTTCGCTGACAGGAATATCAGCGGCAGGTGGTGGTGCGGAACGAGGCCAGATGAGATCTGTCAGGTTCAATTCCGGTGTTACGAACCGACCATAGTCCACCGCTGTGCCATGCAGGATTTCGCCTTTTATGACATGGGGGACGGGGGCTATGGCGGGCGTACTCATGATGCCAGCGCACCTTTAACATAGCTGTCTATCGTGCCAGCGCAGCTAATCTGATCGTCCCCAGTTTGGCTGAAACGCTGGATGGTATCCAGAATGGTTGGCCCTCGTCTGCCGCAAGGGCAATGCGACGAAAAATCTACCTCGGTGCGATCGCCACTGATCAGGCCGCCCCAGCGGCCCTCATAGATCAGATCAAGAAAGCCGAAACGACCAGAAACAATACCTTCTTTCGCATGGATCAACGTCTCGCCGCTATCGTCGAGCAGCAGCATGATAAGCCCCGGTGGCACATGATAGCGCATCGCTTCGCAGCGCGGCAGCAACTGCGCCATCTCCGTCATGGCATAGCCGTTGGGCCGGTAAACTGGACCGAAAAACCGATCCACCTGCTCCTTATAATCATCGGGAAGCACAACATTCTTCAAGCCACCGCCGACACTGATGCGCGATTCCGGATTCCAATCCCCATCCTTGATGCCCAGTTCGCGTGCCCGTTCGATGGTCTGCATCACCTGTGCCCAAAAACCGCCCATCACGATCGGTTCATGGCGACTTTCCAGCAGAGCATCGGTGAATTCGGCCATCGCCGCCCGTCCCTTTTCTGCCTTGTCGGCGGCGCGTGCATTGAAGGCGGCTATCTCATCGGGGCCAGCATCGCCATCGGCCATCCGCTGGCTGAACACGGCCATCTCCGTCGCTTCGGAAAGCAGGATTGGTCCCATCTTAAAGGGATGAAATTCTCCCGGCCGGGCCCACATTTCACCGACCATTTGAGCAATTTCAACCGATCCGTTAAACCCTTCTGCCGGACCAGCCCAAAAGACTTTGCGGCTTTTGTCAGCGATCGGTCCAGGCCAGCTCATCCCAACACGCAGATGCCGGTATTTTCGAGCGCGATCTTCGGGCGTGCTGTCGAGAAAGGAGTTTTTCCCCGTTGTTCCTGTGGAGGCCAATATACCGTGGCCATTGGCTTTTAGCCGGTCTAGGAAATCGTCGATTGTATCGACGCCAGTCAGATCAATGCCGCGTGGATCACGAGTGCACAATGTATTCAGCCATTGCAGCATCCGGTCCCATTTCTTGCCGGTAACAAATGAGGCCGGATAGGATTTGTAAACGGTGTGCGCGAACAGCAGCGGGACAATGTCCTCCAGTGAACGGATTTCATCTATACCACATTCCTGAGCGCGGCGTTCCAATACGGGAATCTGCAGTCGCTGCTGTTGAAACAGTGCGTTGGCAGCTTCAATGCGCAGGGGCAGCAAGTCCGCTTCGGCATGGTCGAACGCGTCGGGACCCTCAATCATGTCAAGCAGTTGGTCACGTGCAGAAAGCGGGTGTGCGCTGTGCTGTGTCATAACGTCTCCTGTCCTTCCCAATGGCTGAATTGCCCTGATATTCCTCTATGTTACGCCTTCACTTGGATCGGATATTCGTTTGCACCACCGCATCAAGCGCCACTACGCCCTTGCCTGCCGGAAGCACCTTGAGCGGGTTGACTTCGATGGAGGCAATCTGGTCGGCATGGCTTGCAGCGAGCAGCGACAGGCTGGAAACGGCAAGCGCTAGGGCATCGACATCATATTTCGGTGCGCCGCGATAGCCGTCGAGCAGCGGGAAGGTCTTGATGCCACGGATAAGGCGATGAGCCTGCTCACCACTCAATGGGGCAAGTGCGCAAACCGTATCTTTGATCAACTCCACTGCAGTGCCCCCCAACCCGAAGGTGATAACCGGTCCGAAGGCCTCATCCAGATGGGTACCGACGATGCACTCAAAGCCGTCTTCCACCATTTCTGATACCAGATAACCTTCGATGCGCGCCTGCGGCAGCAGGCCGGGGATCGTGGCTGCCATTTTTTCGACCGCATGGCGCACGGCATCCGCAGACCTGAGATTCAGGGCGACGCCACCATATTCTGTCTTGTGCAATATGTCTGGCGAAACGACTTTCACGACAACCGGAAAGCCCATATCCGAAGCGATGGATGCCGCTTCATCAGCATTCGCAGCAACAGTTTCACGCGGGCTGCGTATGCCGTGTTCGGCAAGCAAATTTTTACCTTCTGCTTCGTTCAGCGTCGCTGCAGGGGGCAGATCCAGTGGGGTAGCTTGGGGCACCGCGATCATCTCGGTCGGCGCAGTTTCGCGCAGGCGAGCGAAGTGGCGCATGGCCGATAGCGCCTCAATTGCACGCGATGGGTCTTCAAACACCAGAAAGCCCTTCTGATCATATTCGCGCACCATTTCGCTATTTGCGGTGATCGAAACGAACATCAGTTGGTCAGGCGCGCGGGCACAGGCATTGGCTATGGCTGTCTGAAGAGGCCCGGCCATTGAGGGAGCCGAGCCGGATATGCCCAGAAAGATCAGCGTCGCATCAAAAGCCTTGGACGCCAACACCGCATCCAATGTCTTTTCCATGATATCGTGATTGGTGGTCACCAGTCCGGTCATGTCGATCGGATTGCGCGGGGAGCAGTGCGGAACCAGCGCACGCAAGGCATCTTGCGTCTCCGCCGGGACTTCGCCCATTTCCAATCCGGCATCGCTGACGAAATCGGCAATTTGCACGCCGACACCGCCCGAAATACTGATCACGCCAACGCGCGGTCCCTTCGGCAATACGCCCTTGCTCAGTGCATAGGCGACGTCGAGCAGCTCGTCGGTGGTGCGCGCCCGATAAACGCCATAGGCATCGAACACGGCGTCATAGACGCTGTCTTCACCTGTCAGCGATGCGGTGTGCGATGCCGCGGCAGCGCTGCCCGCGCTGGTGCGGCCTACTTTCATGACGATAACAGGTATGTTGTTGCGCCGCGCGCGTTCCAGTCCGGCAATCAGGTTATCCCGCGACCGAAGGCCCTCCAGATAAAGCAGGATGACCTTGTTTTCTTCACGACCTGCCATCCAGTAAAGGGCTTCGCCAACGTCGATATCGGCTTCATTCCCCGTTGTTACCCATTGACTGACGCCCAGTCCGCGCAGGAATAAATGCTTCATCAGATAGCCACCATAGCCGCCGCTCTGGCTGGCCACTGCAATCGTTCCTGCTTCAGGAATGGAGGATTCGAGTGCGGACGCAAAGGTCGCATAAAAACCTGCATATGTGTTCAATGCACCCATGCAATTCGGGCCGAGCAGACGCAAGCCTCCCTTGCGCGCGGTTTCAACAAGTTTTTCTTGCCGAGCGATGCCTTCGTCACCTGCTTCTGAAAAACCGGCACCGTAAAGGATCGCCACTTTCACGCCCATGGCGATGCAATCCTCAACCGCGCCTTGGGTGTCTTCGGCGTTCACAGCCAAAATCGCGCAATCGATCGGCCCATCGATCGAGCGCAGATCGGGATATGCCTTCAACCCTTGGATTTCGGCCCGGTTCGGGTTGACGGGATAAATGGCACCAGAAAAGCCTGCTTCGATTAGATACTGAACTGGGCGGCCACCAAAGCGGCGCTGGTCGCTTGACGCACCGACTATCGCCACGGATCGCGGCATGAACAGGGCGTCCAAGTTTTGACCGGAAGTGGCAGACATGTTTTTGCGTTCTCCTGAATATCGCATCGTCGCATTTGTTGCGGGGCATATCGCCACGATTTTCATTGCCGTATCTGGAGGGCAAAGTGAATTGTGCGCTCGCAACCTGCTTCCAGTGAACACATATATGTGGGTTTTTGGCTGGTGCTTGCTTTCAGGGAAAGTGGCGCGTTACCAGCATCCAACTTTAATGGTAGGACCGTTTCGAAAATGCTCGGACGTTTTCTTTTTCCGGGCAGCGTGGCTGTGGTGGGCGCTGCAGACGATAGTAGAAAGTTACGCGGCAAGCTTTTTAAACTGGCATTGGGTGGCGGCTTTTCCGGTCCGGTCTATCCCGTCCACCCGACGGCTGAACTGGTCCAGGGGCATAAGGCCTATCCTTCGCTAGCTAGCATCCCCGGCGGTGCGGAGCTTGTCTTGATTGCAACACCCGGTGCCACTGTACCTGCTATTGTGACAGAGGCTATCGCAACCGGCAGCAAGGGCGCGGTGATATTGTCGTCAGGCGTGGATCAGGCAGCGCTTGATGCTGCGGTTGGCAATCACGATTTTCGCTACATGGGCCCTAATACGGAGGGTTATGTCGCCCTTGACGGGTTGGCGGCCACTTTTGCCGCGGCGGTCGAAGACGCGCAGCAATTTCCCGCGCCAACAGGGCCGGGGCGCAAGGTCGCTATTGTATCGCAAAGCGGTGGACTTGGTTTTGCCCTTTTTGGTCGGGCGCGCCGCGAGTCCCTGAATTTTAGTGCGGTCATCACCACTGGCAATGAAGGCGATGTTGAATGCCTTGACGCGGTGGAGGAAGTACTCGAGCAGGGCGACGCTGGCATTATCGTGATGTTTGTCGAAGGACTAAAATCACCGTCCCGATTGAAAGCGGTTGCCGCCAAGGCTGCCGACAAGGGCGTTCCGATCATCATCATGAAGGTTGGTCGGTCCGAAGCCGGGCAACGCGCCGCGATATCGCATACGGCGCATCTGACCGGTGCTGATACGGCCTATGATGCTGTGTTTGACCAGTTTGGCATTTTGCGGGTGTTTGATTCTGAAGAGATGCTGGCGGCGACGGCAGGGCTTGCACGCTTTCCCAGAGGTCGGGTGCGCAAAGTGGCGATAGTCACGACGTCGGGCGGTGCAGGTGCTTGGGCAGCGGACTTATGTGGTGCCGAAGGTATCGACGTGCCGTTGCTCAGCGATGCATTGCAAGCGCAGTTAAATGCTTTTGTGCCCGGATTTGGGTCGTCCGCCAATCCAGTTGATGCAACAGCGCAAGCGGTTGACGATGGCGGCGTCATATTGACCAACGTATTGAATATACTGCAGAAATCTGATGAAGTTGATGCGGTGATTGTCAACATGGGCTTGGCAAAGCCTGGCCGGATTGAGGCGCTGCGTGATCAATTTGCACCGGTGCTTTCGGCTGCGCAAAAGCCCATCTTATTCCATTCTCACATTCTGCCGATCGAAGAAAATTTTGCCGCCATTGCCAGCATGGGCGGACAGGCCTTTCACAGCCTGCGCAGTTGTGTGGCCGCGCTCCGCGCGATCGACCGCCATGCTGCATTTCTCGAAACATGGGAAAAGCGTGATCCTGTGACCGTGTCGGCAGATGCACAATTTGATGCGCTTGTGCCCGGCGTGCTCGATGAAGCGGCAACCTCGGCGCTTTTAAATGCTTATGCTGTTCCTGTTGCGCCTTCGCAGTTGGTTGAGAGCGAAGCCGGCCTAATGGCCGCTATTGCAGATATTGGTGAACCGGTGGTGCTCAAGATCCAATCTCCCGATATTGCACACAAGACCGATGCTGGCGGGGTCGCGCTGGGCGTGACGAAAGATGATGCAATCGACGTCTATCGGCGCACATTAGGGAATGCGCGCGATTACGCCCCCAATGCCCGGATTGAAGGCGTCTTGGTGCAGAAAATGATGCCAAAAGGACGCGAAGTCGTTGTTGGGGTCAGCCGCGATTCTGATTTTCGTCCGCTCGTGATGCTTGGCGCAGGTGGCATTTATCTTGAGGTGCTCAAGGATGTCGTGTTCAGACCGGCGCCCATTAGCCGCAAAGATGCGCTGGAGATGATCAGTCGCCTAAAGACAGCGCCAATATTGGCAGGAACGCGCGGCGAAGCGCCAGGTGATCTTGATGCCTTGGCCGATCTGATTGTGCAGGTTGGCAATCTGGCCACGGCTGAAACGCTCATAGACCAACTCGATTTGAATCCGGTATTTGTTTATCCGAAGGGGCAGGGGGTGGTTGCCGTCGATGCCTTGGCAGTGGCGGCCCATACAGACATAGAAAAAAAGGGGCATTAAACCATGGGTGCAGATGCCGAATTTTCCGCCTTTCTGGATGAGGGCCGTTTCATGCTCCAGCGGTCGCGCGCCACGGGGCATTATGTTTTCTATCCTCGGGCCATTTTTCCTGGAACGGGTGAGACTGATCTGGAATGGGTTGAGGCGTCAGGCAAAGGGGTGGTTTATTCAACCACGATCGTGCGCAACAAGCCGCCGGTTGCAGACTATAATGTCGCGCTAGTCGACTTGGCCGAAGGGCCACGGATGATGACGCGAATTGTGGATGTGGAACCTGACCAAGTCCATATTGGTATGGCCGTCGTCGCTCAGGTGTCGACGATTGATGATGCACCTGCGGTCGTCT
>JACCDV010422436.1_pt1 | contig 10300 bp, 7 predicted proteins | sample 7446131 | NCBI WGS metagenome assembly JACCDV01 (sample SAMN15323448, study PRJNA562643) | freshwater metagenome | isolation source: river surface water | place: USA:Blue River Watershed | collected 2017-08-17
GCTGCGCGAATTCGCTTTCCTAAAGTTTCGTTTTCATTTGCAATAATAAAACGAATGTCTTCATCAGCTAAAATAGTGGCAACTTCGTTTGCATAATCTGCCTGTTTGTCGCTTATAGGAATAATGGAAACTTGAACAGGGGAGAGCCATACTGGAAAAGCGCCGGCGTAATGTTCTATAAGCAAGCCGATAAATCGCTCAAAAGAACCAAAAAGAGCGCGGTGTAACATAAACGGACGCTCTTCTTTCCCCTCTGCATTAATAAAGGAGAGATTAAATCTTTCAGAGAGATTAAAATCAAACTGCAGAGTAGAGCATTGCCATTCTCGGCCTAAGACATCTTTAATTTTAAAATCAAGTTTTGGACCGTAAAAAGCGGCTTCTCCTAGCTCTTTAGTGTAATCTAATTTTTCTTCTTTAGCTACTTCTTCTAAAACTTTTTCGGTAAATTTCCAACCTTTGTCGTCGCCAGCGTATTGCTTTTTGCTCCTTGGGTCTCTTAAAGATAAATAAATTTTATAATCATAAAAACCGAAAGTGCCGAAAATAAATTTAATAAAGTTAATGACTTTTTTAAGCTCGTCTTTAACTTGGTTTTTAGAACAGATAATATGCGCATCATCTTGCGTGAAGCCGCGAACACGAGTTAATCCGGAGAGCTCTCCACTTTTTTCATAACGATAAACGGTACCGCATTCTGCCCATCTAATGGGCAAGTCTTTATAGCTTTTAATATCAGCCTTAAAAAGAGTTGTGTGAAATGGGCAATTCATGGGCTTTAGAAGATAGTCTTCTCCAGTTTTAGATTGTTCGCCACGCTTAGTTTCTTCAAGGTTTTGGCCTATTTTTATCGGCGGATACATACTGCCAGAATAAAATCCCCAGTGACCAGAAGTTTCCCAAAGATTGCGACTACCAATATGAGGGGTTCTGATTAGTTGATAGCCAGCTTTTATGTGTTCTTTGTACCAGAAGTCTTCCATTACTCTCCAAAGCATAGCTCCTTTTGGTTGCCACATAACAAGCCCTAGCCCTACCATTGGATCAATATGGAATAACTCTAATTCTTTACCAAGCTTACGATGATCACGGCGCTCTGCTTCTTCTAAAAGATTTAGATAGTTTGTTAATTCTTCTGCGCTTGCAAAAGCATAGCCATAAATACGAACAAGCATTTTATTTTTTTCATCGCCTTTCCAATATGCTCCGGCAAGCTTTACGAGCTTAAAGCCGTCAGAATTTATTTCTGCAGATGATTTAACATGGGGGCCGGCACAAATATCAGCAAAAATAAAATCTTTTTTGCCTTTTAGAAATGTTTTATATACCGTAATCGGACTTCGAGCTTTCTTAAGTTCATCAATAATCTCAAGCTTATAGGGTTCTTCGGCGAACAATTTTTTTGCTTTTGCAGGAGTTATCTCTTCTTTTTCAAACTTTACTCCAGTGACAAGCATCTCTCTCATTTTGGATTCAATCACGCTTAAATTTTCCTCAGAAAAATTTTTAATTTCAAAATCATAATAAAAACCATTTACTATTGCTGGTCCGATACCAAGCTTTGCGCGCGGAAATTCTGCTTTCATTGCGGAGGCAAGCAAGTGAGACAGAGAATGTCTTATTTTTTCTATATTATTTTTGCTTCGTAGCATATTATCTTTAGATCGCCATCTTTTTTTGATAGACGGCCCTTAACTTCGACGATTTTTTCTAAAACCCATACATTTGAACTTTTCGCTAATAAATCACTAAAAACCATAATTTCTACATTATCGCTCATATCTTCAATTTTGACAAATAGCATTAGTTGTCCGTTTTTTGTCGTTATTTTAGATATTTTAGTGATAAGGCCAGCGACTTTAATAGTTTCTCCATCGCGGGTATTTTTGATTGATTTAATAGCAACTATGCCTGTGCCATTATGCTTAAAGCCGCGTAAAGGATGGTCGCTTATATAAAGTCCTAAAAGTTCTTTTTCCCAAGAAAGTCGTTCGGTTTTGCTAGCTGGAGCGAAGTCTTTCAAGTGCAGAGTAATGCTTGACGCTGTTCCAAAAAGAGATGATTGAGAGGAGGCTATATTTTTGCGATAGGCGCTTGTTGTTTTAACGATATCTTCAATGTTCATAAGAATTTTTCTTCGCTCAATCCCTAAAGAATCAAGCGCGCCGCTTTTTGCTAGATTTTCAATAGATTTTTTATTTAGATCTTTATGATTGACTCTAGAGACTAATTCGTTGAAATCCCTGAATGAGCCTCCTTTCATTCTTTCATCAACTATTGCTTGGGCGATGCCTTCGCCGATATTTTTAATTGCTAATAGGCCAAACCGAATGTTTTTCCCTTCTGGCGCAAAGCTTGTAAAGCTTGCATTAACATCTGGTGGAAGAACTTCAATCCCTTGTTTTTTACAATCATTAATAAGAACGGAAGCCCTCTCTACATCGCCTGCATCATTATTTAAAAGTGCGGTCATAAACTCTAATGGATAATGAGCCTTTAAGTAAGCCGTTTGATAACCAATAAGAGCATAACAAACAGAATGTGCTTTATTAAATCCATATCGAGCGAAAGGCTCTACTAACTTCCAAAGGTCTTCTCCTAGACCTCGGTCTCCAATAGTGTTTTCTACTCCAGAGATAAATTTCGCTGCTTGTTCGTCAAGAAGAGATTTGATTTTTTTGCCAACTGCTTTTCTTAATATATCAGCTTCACCAATTGTGAATCCGGCAAGAGCCTGCGCTATTTTTAATAATTGCTCTTGATATACCATAATGCCATAAGTTTCTTTTAAGAGTGGTTCTAATTTTGGATGCAGATAAGATATTTTCTCTGTTCCGTGTTTTCTTGCGATATAATTCGGAATTAATTCCATCGGTCCCGGTCTAAAAAGAGCGACCATTGCGACTAAATCCTCAAAACGATTGGCCTTCATCGCTGTGAGCCACCTAGTCATTCCAGAGCCTTCAAATTGAAAAACACCAATATTTTGCCCTTTTTGAATTAAAGCAAAGGTTGCCTCATCATCTAAAGGAATAGAGCCAATATTGATATTTTCGCTAGTTTTTTCTTTTACGAGTTTAATAGTATTACCAATAATTGTCAGATTTTTAAGCCCTAAAAGATCCATTTTGAGTAAGCCGATATCTTCAATAGCGTGCATTTCAAATTGGCTAATCACAGAGTTTTCATCTTGAGGAGAGCGTTGGACAGCGGTGTATTCTGTGAGAGGGTCTTTGGCGATGACTATGCCGGCGGCATGAACTGATGCGTGACGAACAACGCCTTCTAATTTCATAGCAAAATTAATGATTTTTTTAACATCGTCTTCGTTTTCGTACCTAGCTTTAAGCTCTGGAATATTTTCTAAAAAATTTTTTAACTGAGTTGCTGATTTATCCATGTTTGGCACAAAAGGCAAAAGTTTGGCGATTCCATCGACAAATCCGTAAGGATAGCCTAGAGCGCGTCCAACATCGCGAACAGCGGCTCGCGCAGCCATTGTTCCAAAAGTGATAATTTGCGCTACATGATTTTCGCCATATTTTTCTTTAATGTATGCCACAACTTCATCTCGCCTATCATCAGCAAAGTCGGTGTCTACGTCAGGCATTTGTATGCGGAATGGATTAAGAAATCTTTCAAAAAGAAGACCATATCTCAAAGGATCAATGTCTGTGATGCCTAAAACATATGAGACAACGCTGCCTGCCGCAGATCCTCTGCCTGGACCAACAGCTATGCCGCGCGATTTAGCAAATTGAATAAAGTCTTGCACAATAAGAAAGTAGCTTGCGTAACCAGTTTTTTCTACGACAGAGAGTTCGTGAGTTAATCGCTCTTGTATTTCGGGGGTTATGTCTTTATATCGATTAGAAGTCTTTTGCTCTACTAAAATTTTTAAGTATCCGAGATAGTCAAGATGAGCATATTCTTGAGGTATTGCGAAAGATGGCAAGTGAGCCTTTCCTAACTCAAATTCAAAATTACATTTATTAGCGATAATAGTTGTGTTTTCTAAACTTTCTGGCGCGTCTGCGAACATTTCGGCCATTTCATCAGGAGACTTAAGAGAGAGATCGTGCTCTTTCATACTGAATTCTGTTTTGCCGTTGGGTCCGGAAGTTCTGATAGCAAGAAGCACTTCGTGTGCTGCTTGGTCTTCTTTCCTTAAATAATGAGAATCGTGGGTGGCGACAAGTGGAATTTTTAATGTGGTAGCAATTTCTTTAAGTTTCGGCATTATATCTCTGCCGTGTTCTTGTATTTCAATGTAGTAATCTTCACCAAATAGATTTTTAAAATATTCCGCAGTTTTTATTGCGTCGTCTATTCTGCCTATTTTAATAAAATGAGCAATTTCGCCATTATAACAACCAGATAGGCAAATTAATCCTTTATGATGGGTCTCAAGTAGTTCGCGATCTACTCTTGGTTTGTAATAAAAACCATCAAGATGGGCGCTAGATACTAGTTTTGTAAGATTTTTATAACCAACATCATCTTTAACAAGAATTGTTAGATGATGATATAGGTTATCTGCTCTAGGGTTTTTAGAGAATCTAGATTCTCGAGCGACATAAAGCTCGCAACCGATTATTGGTTTAATACCGGCTTTTTTAGCTTTTTTAAAAAATTCTACGGCGCCATAGATATTGCCGTGGTCGGTTAAGGCCACCGCTTCCATTCCAAGCTCTTTAGTGTATGCGACTAGATCGTCTATCTTTGATAGTCCATCAAGCAGGGAATAGTGAGAGTGGACATGAAGATGGACGAATTTCATAATTTAATTATAAAGGGGATTATAATTAGAGCAACTATAAATGAAAACGATAAAAATTAGAGTTGGCGTAGATGAGGCGGGAAGAGGATGTCTTGCTGGGCCTGTTGTGGTTGCGGCAGCGCTTATCCCAAATGATTTTAAAAAACCAGCTGACTTGCCTCAATTAAAAGATTCAAAAAAAATGACTTGCCTACAGAGAGAGGAGTGGCAAAAATGGATAAAAGAGAAGGGTAAATATTTTGGTGTTTATGTTGCTGTTTCATTTGTTATGCCATCAACAATTGATAAAGTTAATATTACAAAGGCCGCTAATCTTGCGGCGTGGAGATCTTTACAAAAACTTTTAGCTTTACAAAAATACACCACTGCTCAAATTATTCTTGATGGTGGTCTATTTTTGAAAAATCGGACATTTCAAAAAATAATAAATCAACAGCAATCCAAAGATTTATTTGCAGAAACTATTATTAAAGCAGATACAAAATTTGTAGAAGTTCAACTTGCTGCTATATCGGCAAAGACAGCGAGAGATGATTATATGAGGCGATTAGCAACTAAATATCCTGAATTTGGGTTTGAAACTCATAAGGGATACGGCACAAAGCATCATATAAAAATTATTAAAAAACGAGGCACAATAGAGGGGCTTCATAGACAAACATTTCTTAAGAATTGCAAATAATTAATGACAAACAACAAAATAAAAAATATAGCACTTAAAATAATGTCGTCCTCGCGTAAGCGGAGCAGGTTTATATTTTAAACCTTCTTATGCAACAAGTTTAAGTTTTTTCAAAGCGAGTTACATTCTCGCTTTAAAGAACAAAGAAATAATAATAGGAAATAAAGAAAAGTAAAGTTGCGCCAATAATACTAAGGATGTTCATAAATTTTGGTGAGGCAATCCAAATGTTTCTAGTTAGAACAGCTATTAGGAAAATTGCGAGCTCATCAAGCATGTAAACAAAGAGATAGATAAGGATATAGGGAAGAGCGGCCATAGTCGATAAGTTTGCTCCAGCTAATATTCCAGTAAAAATTAAAGGAAAAACAGCTGTGCAAGGAAATTCCACAATAGTAATAATCAGAGCAAATAGAGTAATTGCGGTCAAAAGAGGCAAAATTCCTCCTTTTTTTTGAAACACTTCCTCTAGTTTATTTCTTGCTATCCGAATGATTTTATTTTCCTGACTTTCGCATACTGGGCCCTTTTTCCAAGATCTAAAAAACTGCCTAATAAGATATAGTCCGCCTAATAAGGAAATTGTCCCAATTATTAATCTCATCAAAAATAGATAAGGAGAAAAAACTAAAAAAAGCTGATGCCATGCGAACATTAGAACGCCATAAACCGCCACAGTTATTAAGATAAAAGAACCACCTAAAATTAAGGTTAATTTTCTTGATTTAAAAGTTAAAACTAAAGATAATATTAAAACTAGGGCTCCAAGTGAGCAGACATTAAAGCCATCAACTGCGCCAATAATTATAGCGAGCGCCACCAAAGACCAGTTTTCAATATTAATAACTCCAATGAAGGGCACATCAAAAACTCTGTTTTCAGGCTCTGGAATGGTGGCTATATCCCCATAATAAAATGCGACCCGGTCTCTTATTTGTTTTTCAATTTCTGGATTAAAGCCGAGAAAAAAATTATCGCCCAAAAAAGTAATTGGAACGATGCCCAAATACCTCTTTGCCTCGGGGTGCAAGTTAATCATCTCTTGAAGAATTTGTTCATTCGTTGAGTTAGGAATAGAATAGTCCCGAATTTGAAGAGTTGGATATTCCTCTTTTAGTTCTTGAAGAAATATTTTTTGTTGTTCACAAAAAGGACAGCCCTCCATCCAAAAAAAATGAAGAGTTGGAATTTCACTGGCAGCAGCTAGGCTAGGAAAAATTAGCGTCCCTAAGAATACGGCTGCTAATAGTATTTTAAATATTCTTTTCATTAATAATTATTTTGATTTTATAATTTAGCGCAAGCGCATACGAATATAAATAATATATCTGTATGAGAGTTATAATACAATACTGACGAATTTTGTTTGTTCTATATAAAGTTTATATTGTATAATTCAATAATGACAAAAATAGCCATTAATGGGTTTGGGCGCATTGGCCGATTATTTTTTCGCCAAGCGTTTGCGACAGAAGGTATTGAGATTGTCGCAATAAACGACTTAGGTAATCTTGAAAATCTAGCCTATCTTCTAAAATACGACACGGTTTATCGTATTTTTGACAAAGAAGTCAAAACAGACGGGGAAAACCTTATTGTTGACGGCAAAAAAATAAAATTTTTTCAAATTAAGGAAGCCACTGACTTGCCCTGGGGTGAGCTTGGAATAGATATTGTTATTGAATCAACTGGTGTTTTTGAATCATACGAAAAAGCGTCTATTCATCTTAAAGCTGGCGCTAAAAAAGTGATTTTATCCGCTCCAGCAAAAGATGCAGATGGAGTTACTGGTCAAACAGTTCTTTGTGGAATAAATGAAGATAAGATTGCTGCTTGTGACCTTACCTCAAACGGAAGTTGCACAACAAATGCTGTCGCTCCTATAATTGCCGCACTAATTGAAAACCCTGGTATAGAAAAAGCGATGTTAAATACAATTCATTCTTACACTGCGACGCAAAGCATTGTGGATTCTCCTGTGAAGGGTAATGATTTTCGTAGAGGACGAGCCGCGGCACAAAATATTATTCCATCTACAACTGGAGCCGCTCTTTCTGTAACAAGAGTAATAAAAGAAATTGATGGGCAGTTTGATGGCATTGCTATTAGAGTTCCTTCTATCACCGGTTCTATTGCTGATATTACTTTTCTTGCCAAGCGCAATGTCACAGCAGAGGAAATAAATGATATTTTGCGGAAAGCGGCGAACTTGCCGAGATTTAAGAATATTCTTTCTGTCTCGGACGAACCGCTTGTTTCTGCGGATATTATCGGGTCGTCATATGCCTCTATCGTTGACGCGCAATTTACTAAAGTTGTTGGTGGTAATTTTGTAAAAGTGCTTGCGTGGTACGATAATGAAGCAGGTTATGTGGCAACTTTGCTTGCTCATACTGCTTTAGTCGCGAAAAATATTAAATAAAAATTTTTTAGTAATATGATTATATACATCGGAGCGGATCACAGGGGATTTAATTTAAAAGAATCTCTTAAGCAATATTTACAGAGTAATGGCTACGTTGTTTCTGATGTTGGTAATAAAGCACTTGATCCAAATGATGATTATCCTGATTTCATTTCTTTAGTTGCCGAGAAAATAAGCGCGAATCCAGAGGGAGCCAAAGGCATAATTATTTGTGGATCAGGCATTGGCGCTAATATGGTTGCTAATAAATTTCCGCGTGTTAGATCAGCGCTTGTAATGAATGCGGACCAAGCATATCTTAGTAGGCATGATAATAATGCGAATACGATCGCTTTCGCTGCTGATTTTATTGATGACCATTCTGCAAAAATGGCGCTTGCTACTTGGTTACAGACTTCTTTTTCTAAGGAACCACGACATATAAGAAGAAATCAAAAAATTAGGGATATTGAATTCAAAACAAAATTATTGTAAATAAAATGCAAATTATTCCTGTCATAAATTGTGACGATTTTCAGTGCGTAAAGGATAAAATTGTTAAAATAAACAAATTTATTTTTAACGCTGTTAAAGCAACTTATATTCATATTGATATTTCAGATGGAAAATACGCGACAGAACCAAAGTGGAATGACCCAGAATCTCTGCAAGAGCTTATCACTAAAAATAATTTTGCATTTAATTTAAGCGTTCATTTTATGATGAAGCGTCCATCTGTTGAAATAAAGCGCTGGTCTTCCCTTATCACAAAAGCTGCAATTCCGCTTGATTCTGACGAGAGCCCGAAAGAATTAGCAGAACTTTGTCGTACAATAAATATTATTCCTTGCCTTTCTATTCCACCGTTAAAAACAATTAAAGAAGCGCTTGTATATGCGGATTATTTTAATGATTTTCAGATACTTACGGTGTCGCCTGGCCCATCAGGACAAACAATGTCAGTGGACGCTTTAGATAAAATTAGTGTTTTAAGACATGCTTTGCCGTCTGCTATAATAGAGATAGATGGGGGAGTAAGTTCAGCGACAGTTCTTGCCCTTAAGTCTGCCGGAGCCGATATTTTACTTTCTGGAAGTTATATTTTTAATTCTGTAGAGCCGAGATTGGCGTATTTAGAACTAAGCCAGCTTTGTAATTTATAAATTTATAAATGACACAAGAAATTACCGAAGAAAAATTAAAATTAATAGAAGGCGTAGCAGCTGAAATAAGAATAGCGGTTATTAAAATGCTCGCAGAATCAGGTTCTGGACATTCTGCCGGCTCCTTAGGCATGGCGGATGTTTTTGCTTCTTTATATTTTCATATTTTGAATCACGACCCTAAAAATCCTTTATGGGAGGATAGAGACAGACTAATTCTTTCAAATGGTCACATTTGTCCGGCGCAGTATGCCGCCCTATCTCTTACGGGATACTTTCCTGTAGAAGAATTATCTTCTTTAAGACAAATTAATTCTCGTCTACAGGGCCATCCACACAGAGGATCCCTTCCTGGTATTGAAACTACTTCTGGCCCTTTGGGTTCTGGCCTTGGACAAGCGATAGGCGTTGCTCTTGCGGGAAAATTAGATAATAGGCAGTGGCGAGTTTATTGTTTATTGTCTGACGGCGAACACAATGAAGGCAATCATTGGGAAGCAGCAATGTTTGCGAATAAAATGAAAATTAATAATCTTGTTACTATTGTGGATAGAAACTATATTCAGATAGATGGGCGGACAGAGGATATTATGCCACTTGAGTCGTTGCGTGATAAATATGTTGCTTTTGGCTGGCATGTGCTTGAAATAGATGGACATAGCCCTTATGAAATTATCGCGGCCACAAACGAAGCTAGAGCTATTTATGAAAAACCCACGGTGATTATTGCATACACTATCCCCGGCAAAGGAGTGAGTTTTATGGAAAATAATTATTTATGGCATGGAAAAACGCCAAATGAAAAAGAAGAAAAACTTGCTTTAGAAGAAATAAGCAAAAAAATAAAATCTACAAAAAAGGAAAATCAAACAAATGCTTAAAGAATTTATTAATAAAGACAAAGATAAAGAATTAAACGCCGTGAGAAACGGTTTTGGCGAAGCGATTACAGAAGAAGGAGAAAAAAATAAAAACATTGTTGTTATTACGGCTGATGTTACCGAATCAACAAGATGTGACAAATTTGCCGAAAAATTCCCCGAAAGATTCTTTAATGTTGGTGTTGCTGAACAGGGAATGGCAAGCGTTGCCGCGGGACTGGGAATAAGTGGTAAAATTCCGTTTATTTCTTCTTATGCTGTGTTTTCTCCTGGTAGGAACTGGGAACAGATAAGAACGACGATTGCTTATAACAATTCTAATGTGAAAATTGCTGGACATCACGCGGGGATTATGACAGGACCGGACGGCGCGACTCATCAGGCGACAGA
>JACCDV010888345.1_pt1 | contig 10300 bp, 11 predicted proteins | sample 7446131 | NCBI WGS metagenome assembly JACCDV01 (sample SAMN15323448, study PRJNA562643) | freshwater metagenome | isolation source: river surface water | place: USA:Blue River Watershed | collected 2017-08-17
AGTGCGCGTGGAAACAAAGGAGTTCCACACATGCATGAGCCCTGGATCCTGGCAGTCGGGACCAAAAGTCCGATCAAGCTCCGAGCAGTAACTACCGCTCTTGAGCGCATACGAAAAAACATGATGGAAGCGGGAAAACCTTTCGGTTTTGAATTAATCGCTACCGAAATACAATCAGTCGTTCCCGCACAGCCTATTGATTTTTTTCAGACCATAAAGGGAGCTGAGCATCGAGCACGGGCTGCATGTCTTGCGTACGATCATGCGACGCACGGCATCGGCATCGAATCAGGGCTGATATCGATAGATGTCACGCAAACATATTTCGACCCGCCATGCGTCATGATCTACGAGCGCTCCTCAAAACACTTCTACCCTGCCTTCGGCGCCTTCTTTCCCATTCCGAGCGGTATCGTTCGTGGTATTCGTGAAAAGGGATCTGAGCTCGGATATGAAGTGCAGAATCGAGCCCAAGGTGGAGAAAAAGATCCACACAAATGGTTTAGCAATGGACTCGTCAGTCGTGATGAAGTCGTGGTGCAAGCGATTCTCTGTGCAGCATCACCACTGCTCTATCCTGAGCGAAATCAATAAGTAACAAATAAACGCCGATGCTTTCGCATCGGCGTTCCTCATTTTTTGTTTTTTTACAGCGGAGAGATTGCAATACCTCCCCTCTCCTCTTCCACCACGATGTGACGGTCGGCCTTTAACGGCAGTGGCGTGAGCAACTTTCGCTCACGCGGATTTGCCGCCGGCGGCCGCTCAACCATAAGTCTTCCTTTGTCGTCGAGTTTTGGTCGACGACCTGAGAAATGGAGTGCGATGTTGTCGCCATTGTCGAACACTGCCAGTGTCCAAAGAGCTGTTTTTTCAAACTCCTTGAGTGCAGCGTCGAAGACAGCAATGTCTTCGACGTCCATCGGCGATGACGCCTGACGAGCGAATCGAAGTCGGACAAGATGATGAATCTTGTACTCTTCTTCCCGTTGTTCGTAGTCACCACGAATCGGCACAAAGCCGAGCGTTTTCATGGTGTTTATGAAGTCACCAGGAGCAGCAACGCGCTCCCCCTTCGGCGACTCAAACACCACAACGCCTCGTGAGGTCGCAGCTTTCCGCTCGACATCACGAAAGTGCTGAGCGACACCTCCCGGCACATCCGACATGCGGACTAGCCGAAAAGTGATCGAGAAAGTCTTCTTATCTTCGGGGTCTATTGAATGAACCAATTTCTCTCTCCTTCTGGGTCAAAATGACCCGTTTATTCGGTGTATATTATAGCATGAAACGCAGCTATATGTCAACATCATTAGCGCATAAGAAAACCCTGTGAGGGCACTTCGACTCACAGGGTTTTCTCTCTTCCTATCGGGTAACGTATGGCAAGAGTGCCATTTCGCGAGCGCGCTTAATTGCGAGCGAGAGTTCGCGTTGCTTCTTTGCAGAAAGTCCTGAACGAACACGCGACACCATGCGCGCATGTGGCGTCAAAAACTTCTTTAGATATTCAACATTCCGATAATCAATCGGGAGTGTTGCATCTACCTTATCCTTACTCTTTTTCATTTCTGACATAGTGTCGTGTAATTACTAAAATGGAATATCTTCTGGATTAATTTCTTCATCTGGGTACTCAATCGCATCATCGGATGCCTTTGTGCTCTTTTGCTCTCCGACTGGCGCTGCGGCCCCTGGAGCTCCCCCACGGCCACCCTTAGAGCCGAACTGCACTCGATCAGCAACCACCTCTGTGCGGTACTGCTTTGCGCCATCCTTCTCCCAACTGCGGGTTTGCATACGTCCCTCTACAAGCGCCGTATCACCTTTTTTCAAGTACTGTGATGTCGTTTCTGCCTGTCGCCCAAACACCACAACATTGTGATAATCGGTCGACTCTTGCTTACCGCCATCCTGCCCCTTCCAGACACGATTTGTCGCTAGACTAAATGTGCAAACCTGGATACCTGACGGCAATGAACGGAGCTCAGGGTCACGTGTCAAATTGCCGATGATCAATGCTTTGTTGAGGTACATAGTGCCTATACCCTACCTCAAAAAAGAGGCTATTTCAAGGCACTAGACTGCAAGAGCCTCGACAGTCTTTTCAATAGCCTCGTCGACGAGGGCAGCCTCATCCAACACCTTCTTTGCCTTCTCCTCCTCCTTGATCACAATCTTCACAGCCTCTTCACCTGCCGCACGAGATGTCTCGATAAGCATGAAGCGGAGCATAGATGGATGTGCACGGAGCGCCTTCTCAATAGCACCTACGCCATCTCGGGCAACTTCAAAAACGATGGTCCCGAAATACGAAGAATAGAACACATCCTTAGCGCCCTTTCGCATGCGAGTAATTGGGTATGCGAGAGCAAAGTTGTGAGGGTTACGCTCAAAAACAACCTCGCCTGAACCGGAGGAAATAATTTTCTTGAGTGAAGCCAACTCTGCTTCGAGAGCGTCCTCAGCTATAGTGTCCACGAGGTGATACCCGAGGTCATAGAGCGCGACGACTGAATCTGAATCTGCTTTTGTCATGCGGGTGAGAGTACCATAGACGGGAAAAGCCGGCAAGCATTCCCCAATACAGCCTGGCGCACCACCTCCACCTCCTCCCCCCTAATTCGGGCTATGGCCTCTACGACATAGGTGACGTGCGCTGACTCATTTTTTTGCCCTCGATGGGGGTGTGGAGTCACGTACGGACAATCCGTCTCTGACATAATTGCAGAGAGTGGTAGGTGGCGCACCACGCTATCGTAGTCTGTGGTAAACGTGAGCACCCCCGTAAACGAAAACATGAACCCAAGTGCATGTAGCGCTTGTGCTACGGCCACGTCCCCAACAAAGAAGTGAATGTCTCCACGTAGACGGTCTCCCGCATCTTTTTTATATTTTTCCAATATCGCAATAATGTCGTAGTAGGCATCCATAGTCCCCTTAGAGGGTCGGCCATGGATCATGAGTGGCAGGTCGTGGAGTAAGGCAAACTGAATCTGCGCCTCAAATTGCCCCCTTTGCCTCTCTCGCTCAGCTGCATCAGTGCCATCACGACGAAAATAATCGAGCCCGCACTCACCTACCGCCACCACCTTACCCTGTGTAAGTAACTGAGCAAACGCAGGTGCATTGAAACCCTCAAGGGGAGAATCATTTGGATGTAGCCCCACAGTCGCATACACCTCCGGCACCGTAAGGGCTAGCGCCACCGCTCGCTCAGAACTTGCGAGATCGACACCGACAGTAATTGCTGCCACTTTCTTTTCTCGCATGCGCTCTAGCACCAATGCACGTTCCACATCAAACACAGGGAACGCTATGTGCGAATGCACATCTATATACGCAACGGTACTCATAGACGCGGAAAGAGGTTGTCAGGCTTTCTATTTGCCTTCACCGCCTCCTGTACCTGCACCATAGTGTTCGGCAGTATCGGACTCAGCAAGCTGGCAATCACATATAATTCTGACAGAAGCTCAGTAAGAAGAGCGCTTCCCTTCTCGACATCTGTTTTAAGTAACTTATATGGCTCTTCTTTTGCAATTCGCTCATCAAGCATTTGAATACGGTGCCAGACATATTCTGATGCTTTATGAAATTCAAAGTGAGACAACGATTGTGCGTAGGCACTCACAAACGCTGCAGGCTTAGGTATACGTATTGGCTCTGTGAGATATGTCTCCGACAACTTCAGTAAACGCGAGGTTAAATTACCTATGCCGTTTGATAAACCGGCCACGTACGCATCCCTATAGCGCGCCTCCGTGAAGTCTGTGTCTTCAAACGGGTGAACATGGCGCAATAGAAAGTGCCTGATAGCCTCTGTCCCATAGCGTGCAACAAGTTGCGCGGGATCGACAACATTCCCCAAGGTCTTCGACATCTTTTGCCCATCGACAGTCAAGTAGCCGTGCACAAAAACTTTTGTAGGGAGCGGCAAACCTGCAGAAAGCAGCATGGCTGGCCAGTACACAGTGTGAAAGCGATTAATTCCCTTTCCGATAACATGTACGCGCTCGTCACTTTCTAGCCACCATTTTTTGTAGAGCGGCGTCTCATCAGCGTAGCCAAGTGCAGTGATGTAGTTCGCAAGCGCATCAAACCATACGTACATTACCTGTGACGCATCGCCAGGCACTGGCACACCCCACCCCTTCGCGCGCGCAAATGAACGTGAAATGCTGAAATCCTCAAGACCGTTTTTAATAAAGGACGTGATCTCATTTTTGCGACCCTCAGGAACAATCTGAATCGCATCTGACTCAATGAGCTCTAACAGAGTATCTTGGTAATTTGAAAGCTTAAAAAAATAGTTTTCCTCCTCAATGTGCTCAAGCTTTTTGCCTGGATGCTCTGGACACTCACCACCCACCAAATCTTTTTCCGTTTTAAACTCTTCACAACCCAAGCAGTACAGACCTGAGTAGGATTTCTTATATATATCCTGAGGACGACACGCAGACCACAATTTCTGCGCACCCTTAAAATGACGCTCCTTGCTGGAAGTGCGAATGAAATCATCGATAGAGCTGCCAAGGGCCTTGTGCAACGACTGGAACACATCGGCATGTCTATCGACATACGCTGCAACCTCCTCCCCTGACGCCTCAGCTGCCTGTACGTTTTTTAAAGCATTGTCATCTGTACCCGCAAGATAGTATGCCTCATCTCCAAAGAGCTTCCGTGCTCGCACATACGCATCTGCCTGCACAAACTCAAGCGCATGCCCGATGTGGGGATTTGCGTTCACATATGGGATAGAGGTGGTTACGTATACTCGGCTCATAGTTGGACCATCCTACGCTCCTTGACCCAAACGCTCAAGCTCCCTCTGTTTCTTCTTCTGAATGTCACTCACAAACTCCTGGAGTGCTGCTGCAAGCGGCACGGCGATGATAATACCCAAAAAGCCCGCAAGTTGCGCTCCTGCAATAAGGGCAAGGATGACGAGGAGCGGTGGCACACCAACGATCTTCTTCACCACCAGTGGGTATATGAGGTTTGATTGGAACTGATTGACAATGACATACCAAAACAAGACAGCAATCGCGAGCGTGCTACCACCATCAACAAACGCAAATGCTATAGCAGGTACAGCTGCCATAAATGAGCCAAACACGGGAATGAGCTCAAACATTGCCGCAATAATGGCGAGCAAGAAGGAGTACCGTGAGTCGACCACCCCCACCCCTTGATATATGATCTCGAGACCCAAATATACTAAAACACCGATAAGTATTGAGAGCAGTAATTGCCCTTGCATCCATAACCCAATTTTCATATGCGATCGGCGCCACAAGTCCAGCACATACGCTTGATACTTGACTGGACTAACCACACGAAGAAAGTCATCAATACCAGTCTCCTGCATCGCAAAGTAAAACGAAAGCACAATAATGAGCATGAAAGAAAATATGCCACCGAAGACTGTAGTTACGGTTCGCAGTATGCCCTCGGAAGAATCAGAGAATGCTGCTTGCATATCCTTCACGGTGTTCACGAGCTGCGAGAACGAACCGTTGAATAGGTTTGATACAGTACTTGCTCCCTCTTGACCCAAGAGTTGCGACCCCTCTGCTGCAATAGAATCAACGCCGAAGGCGCTGAGATTTGTCGGCAACTTGGCAATAAGCTGACTCGCTTCGTTTGTCACCACTGGCACAAAGAAATACAAGCCGCCCAAAAATGACCCAAGCACAATGACGTAAATGGCGAGCACCGAGAGGACGCGGGGCAATCGATATCGCATAAGCCACAACACCCCCGGCTCAATGGAGGACGATATGACTATGGCGGTGAGCACAATGAGAACGAGGTCTTTGAGGTAAAACAATGTAGCCAACCCCAACACCATGAGTATGGCGGTAACGATTGTACCGGGAGTGATAGTTACTGAAATAGGCCTCTGCGAATCATGCATGTGCGTATGATAGCATCCCCACCCTATTTGCCTATGCTGCGCGTAGATGTGCAGCGAGATCGCGAAGTGGTATGCGCTCCTGTGCTCCTGTGTCTCGTGAGCGAACGGTCACGGTATCGAGCAACGAAGGATTCTCACCGAGGGTGTCGAAGTCAATCGTGACACAAAATGGTGTGCCTATTTCATCTTGTCGACGATATCGTTTGCCAATATTGCCGTTGTCATCAAAAAGTACATTTGGCATCACTTTTTTTAGTTCCGCATAAATATTGCGTGCCTTAGCGACGAGCTCAGGTTTGTTTTTAAGCAAGGGAAAGACTGCGGCTCGATACGGTGCTATATGTGCTGGAAATGCCAAGTACGCACGCGTCTCGCCACCCATAGCATCTTCGCGATACGCAGAAACCAGTACTGCAAGTATCGTACGATCAAGACCAAAGGAGGGCTCAATCACGTGCGGTGTAAAGCGCTCTTTAGATTGCTCATCATAGTAGGTGAGATCGACACCACTTTTTGCACTGTGAGCAGCAAGATCAAAGTCTGTACGGTATGCCAAACCAAAAAGTTCTTTCACGCCAAATGGATATTCGAATTCAAAATCAATCGTTCTCTTACTGTAGTGTGCTCGATCGCCATCTGCCACCTCAAGCTCAGTGGTTTTTGCCTTGGCAATACCCACAGACTCGATAAATTGCCACATACCCACCCTCCACTGTTCAAACGCCCCCTCCCAAGCATCAGGTCGCACAAAATATTCAATCTCCATCTGCTCAAATTCACGGACACGAAACAAGAAGTCACGTGGCGTAATTTCGTTACGAAACGCCTTACCGATCTGCGCCATACCAAACGGCAGATCTGGATGAAAGGTGTCAATAATATTTTTGAAATTAACGAACATGCCGCCTGCGGTTTCTGGACGAAGATACACTGTTGCCGCAGTGTCTTCCATTGCACCAATAGCGGTCTTAAACATCATATTAAATTGCCGAGGTTGCGATAACGCGCCGCCACATTCAGGACACTTCGCAAGATCAACGAGGTGATCTGCTCTGAATCGGCGCTTACACTTACTACACTCAACTAATGGATCAGAAAATCCACTGACATGACCTGACGCTTCCCATGCTTTTGGATTCATAAGTATGGCTGCATCCATGCCATACATGTCATCCCTACCGTCAACAAACATCTGCCACCAAAGATGCTTAACGTTGTGTTTCAGCTTCACACCAAGTGGTCCATAGTCCCAAGTGCCCGCAAGGCCTCCATAAATATCAGAACCTTGATACACAAACCCTCTCCGCTTTGCGAGAGATGTTATTTTATCCATGAGATCATGCGTTGCCATAGTGGTTCGATCCTACTCTAGAACAACCCCATCTGTAAACTGGGCACCAGGATCAGCAGTAAGTCGCGTAGTTTGCATCGGTCGACTAACACCGACTTCTACTTTGGTGAATCGGTCCTCACCCTTTACCACCTGCTCATTAATAAGTATCGGCACTTGTCCTATTTGGGAAATACTTGGTTTAAGCGCAATCTGGAAAGAGACTTCTCGACTTCGCCCTTGCAAACTCTGCGCGTCTACTGTGCCCAAATCCCACGTCACCGTGCCACCCACAGGTGAATACGTCACCTTCTCAGTTGCAGGCGCTACCACGTTCGTAAAACGAATATATGCCGGCAATGTAGCCTTTACCACCACGTTATCGGCGGCATTTGAGGAGTTCGACACTGTCCAGGTTACTGTGTACGTCGTCTCCTGCTCTGCTCGGGGTGGAAATGGTCCTTCGTTCGTGATGGGACCCGTGGTGCGCGTCACCTTCGATGAGAGCAATAGATCTGTGGCTAGCTGGAGGACATACTTCGCAGCCGATTGCACCTGCTCCGGCACACCATTTTCGCCCACACGTCGACCCGCTACCGACACCTCAAGCTCTAACTCAGGATTCTTCAACGACTGCAGTGCGCCTCGCCCAAGGGTTGCAAATGAAAAACCAAGACGCCCTGACTGACCCGGCGCTATCGTCGACAAATCGCTATCAGTTTCCCCCGACCACACCAGCGTATTGTCCGAGGAATTAAAGAAACCACCTTCTGTTGCCACAGATGGCCGATCAAGGGCTTGTCCCACAAACTTCACTCGTATTTCTCCATCCAAAATAGTACTCGGTAGATTATTTCTCCACTCAACATCACCGCTCACCGTCCTACCTGTTTGCACCACAGTTGTATTAGATTTTGAACCATTAATCGAGAGTGTCGCACTCAAGAATGGCTCAGAGATAACTAGCGACACTGGCTTTACAACGTATGTCACACCCAATTCTTTGTCATTTTTATCACTACGAGATCCAATATAGAATCTAAAAAATTTTTCATCAGTATCCTGACCTATCAGGCGACCGCGCACCGTAACAGAACGCTTTCCTCCCGGAGCGAGATCTCCCAACTCCCATACTGTACTGCCATAACGAGGCGCAGGAGTACCATCACCATAGGTAAAACCAAATGGATATTCTGCCTTGAGTATCAGATCCTTCAGTGGTGTTGGCGCGTTTGATGTCACTTGGACCGTGAACTGAGCGTCCTCTCCAGAGATAACCTCCTTTGGTGCAGTTACTGACAACGCAACCGGCGCAGCACTAAGCAGCACTGCGTACTCTTGCTCCTTTACCAAAATGGCATTGGAAGACTCAACAGCATACTCAATAGCAACACGAATCGATTGCTCAGCCCCCTCCTCTCCAAACAACACCGCACGGACTGTTTTATTCACCGTCTGACCACTTTTCACTTCACCAATCTCCTCACGTATTTGCTTTTGATCACTCGATACGTTCGTTGCCGAACGAGTGCCTGTCGGAAACTCGACAATAAGATCAGCTGAGCGCATATCAACCGGATTATTGTTCGTAAATGCTATCTGCATTACAAACTCCTCTCCTGCACCAATCGTCGTTGGACCTAAGAGCTGCACCTCCACTTTGTCACTCTTCACCACCTGACCTCCTTCCATAAAAAAGAAAACGGATGCGACGACCGAGATGATGAAAAAAAGCACGGACGCTACAAACAGCGTGACGAGTGGTCCTAGCTTTTTTTTCTTGGAAACTGGCGACATAAGTGTTTTTGCAACAGTACCATCTTTCCACGACGTATCCACATCCGTTGGTAACTCATGCAGATTCTTGCGAGGCGACTCGCCAAACTGCACATCGCGCGAATCTAGCTCATGTTGCAGCTTTTCTATCGTACTGTCCTCTGTATGCATAACCAAAAGTATACCTTATAACGTCGCGTGGCCGGCGATCACCGCTACAGCAAAAGACCTTGCTCACGAAGCGATGTAAAAAACTCCCCATCCTTTTTGTGTGTCAGTAGGCCAGCAACATCCTCCTCTGACACCCACTTGGCATCAGTATTGCGAGGATCCACAGGCCGCACATACTCATCAGTCGCGCGGTACAGAAACATATGAATACGCTTCAATTGCGACAGGTCCTCTCCGACACCACCTTTACCAATCTTGTGGCGCTCATACACTCCTAAGTCACGCACGTACTGCAGCCCAGTCACACCTGTCTCTTCATATATTTCACGCTCAGCTGCCTCGCGCGCTGTTTCCCCAGCATCAATGCCACCCTTTGGCAGTGACCACGCATCACCTCGCTGACACGTGACGAGCACCTCATTACGTTGATTTAACACAACCCCACCAGCAGTTTCCCGGACATCCGCCGAATTGCTATCCATAGAAATCATACATCTGCATTATAACTGCGCATTTTTAAGAGCAGTGTTAATTTCCTGTGTAGCTGCTCTGTGTTCGCGCACGAGCAGTGCCACATCCCCATCCTCTACAGTGTCATGTGTAAGAAGCGGTGCAAACTGAGGGAGCGGAGTCATGTATCCAAGTGCAGCAAGCATCCGGAGCGCAAGCAAACGTTCGATACTATCAACGGCAAGCTCGGCGCCCTCATTAGACACACAGTACTCGATACCCTGAGACAAACTAATGTACAGTCGTTCATTCTTTTCCTCGCCGCGTACTAATCGACGAAGCAATTTCACAATGCGCACTATCATGTCACGGACAAGAGGTGTGTGGCGTAGATCGTAGTACACATTACTCATCTCTACACTACCCACTATTTTCCAACCTTTTTTACCCCGTATGAGAGACACTCTCGTCAATGACAATGGTTGGAGGTGTGCCGAGAGCTTTGCGCCTTCTTTGCGCACGGAACGAGCCTGACAATACACAAGTCCAAACATCTCTGTAAAAAGAACGTATGTTTTGTTTGCCTCCCCTGTGTTGTATGCACCAAGTACGACTGCGTCAGTACTGTATTGGTGACCCATATACCTTATGCG
>JACCDV010781333.1_pt1 | contig 10295 bp, 9 predicted proteins | sample 7446131 | NCBI WGS metagenome assembly JACCDV01 (sample SAMN15323448, study PRJNA562643) | freshwater metagenome | isolation source: river surface water | place: USA:Blue River Watershed | collected 2017-08-17
ATAAGCATCGAGTATTGTTTTTTTTAATTCCAAAATCTGGTCTAATCTGTTTCTTAGAAACTGTTTGATCAGTTTTTTATCAGAGTCGTTGTTGCTGTCATTGCGATCCAACTCTTCAGAAGGTGGCATCCAATCAAGATACGTTTGTAGTTGATTGTTGATATTCTCGTTGATATAAAAATACGTTCGAGGCAAGGCAGGCAGTAAGTCTTTAAAAAACACGTGTTGTGGCCAAACGTGATCGTCAAACAATTCAAGATTATCAAACACCAATCTTTCTGTCAACGGATTGTAGTTGTTGACAAATTCCACAGCCGACATATATTGAAAATCTGGACCTGGTCCAGTGTCGGTGCTGTAAAATCTTTTGGCATGCAATACATTACCACTGGCATACTGTGCAAATCCAGAAATCCATCTTTCTACCGGGTCTCTTAGAACTACAATTATTTCCTGCAAAGTTTGTGCTACATCACTGGCGCACGCCACTGTCCAGTGATTTTCTTGAGACCAATTCAAAAGAAAGCTGCTGGCATTCTTAGGAATGTTGACTATAAATTGAGTACGGGCAGGATTAACTAGTCCCGATCCATACTCAAATCCTTTGTCGGCCAGCGGCTGTGTGGGCAACATCTCTGATGCTTACTTGCTTTGTGCTGGAAGAATGTAGTTGTATACAGCCAGTCCAGAGTCCACGGTAATCATTGCAGCACCGTCGTCACTGATCTTGACCACTTTGTCGCCTTGCAAGTCCATGATACTGATAAAAGTTTTGATTGGCCATGCCCAGCTACGCTTTAACTGACCTTCAACTCCGTGTTGGAATACAAAGTTACCTGCGTGTGTAGAATGATCGCCAAAGAAAAACTTCAAGTCTCCGTTTTCTGTTTTGGCTTGGAAATTTACTTCCTCGGCATTGGCACTGGCCTGCATCTTGAGTCGTTGAATTGATGCTACAGTTGGTTCAAACTCAATGTGCCAATTCACACCTTTGAACTTTACAGTTTTGAGTTTTTCGTTGACAATTTCACTTGCCATAAAGCGATAGTTGTTTTTGAAGTCGCCTGTGGCATTTTCAAAGTTGATGCCATCGGGAGCACCAGTATCTTTGCGTGTGATGCTGAGTTTGGCATTCTCTTTGTACTCTTGAATGTTCAACAAAATTTTAAGTTTGCTCAAGTTAGGCATGCCAAAGTTGCCTACAAACTCGGCCACTGGTGCTGAATACTTGCCTTCTACTACTACACTACGGTCTTCGGCAATGCCAGCAATGACAGTTTCATTGGTGTCACCTGTGATTTTAACAAGGTCAATACAACCTAAATCAAGGGTGTGTGATACTAAGTCTAATAAATGATCTCTCATGTGTTTTTCTCCTATTGTGTTTGATTATAACTGATTTATTTAGATTCTGCAACTGGTTTGTAAACAATTTTTGCCAAACTTTGGCCGCCACGCAAACTAGTAAGAGTTCCGGGCTTTTTTAATTCTAACCAAGTGGTAGGACCATTGTTGTCCCAACTGAATTGTTGAACATACCCAATGTTGGTAGCTAGTTCTCTTAGCAAAGTGCCAGGAGTGTAACAGGCATATCGTTGTTCTGCCAACATCACAGCTTTGTCTCGACTACAGTCATTAAAGGTTATGATAAATGTGCCCCCGGGTTTTAATTTTTGATAAACTTCGGTCATGTATTTTCTTACGATCTCCAGCGGCTTGAATTCAAAAAAGTTATAGGCCAGGCACAACCCAAACTGACCATTGGGCACTTTGTCAAGTATTTCAGCATCGATATTTTCTTTGATGGTGTATAGTCTAAGTCTGGCCTGATATTCTTCTGTGAATTTTTCAACAGCCGGTTTCAACAATTCGTGACTTTGATCAATAAGATACAACGGATCATACCCTACCATGTCCTCTATAAATTTTTCTAAACCAGGACGAATGATCATACCTGGGTGTTGCCAATCGACATAATTTTGTATTCTTACTCGAAGAAAATTTTCTGTGTCTTGAGATAATATTGGGCGACGATTAAGGATGTGATCAGTTGAATCATTGCGCATCTCTTGATCGTACAACCGATAGCTTTCTTGAAACCAAGGTTTTTCTGCAATCTCGATCTGGGTGTCTACTTCTTTCTTTAAGTCATTGACTAACCCTTCAAACTGATCAAGACTGCGATAAATTTCACAGTATTGATCATGCAGTTTTTGTTTGAAATTGCCTAGTTGAATCGATTGACTATCAACCAAATGTGTAATCTGACCAAGACCCAATTCAACATCACGTTGTGTGGTACGTGCGGTTAATTTGTTCAGTGCAGTTCTGTATGCGACAAGTTCGCTGAGTTTCATATCACCACTCGAACAAAGTTTGAAATGTATTGTCTGTGTTGGTAGCACTTGCCAAATCCCAATCCAGCACACCCAACAAGTTGTCTACTTTGCCATCAATCACAGTGGCCTCCATTTCGGCATCATCAAACGGCAACTCTTTAAACCAAGCTGGCAATTGTAACTCGTCTGTGGGGTATCCAATTGATGTCCACCCTAACGCATTTGACTTTAGTTTACACACAATAGTTTTCATACCATCAACAATTTGTAAACTGTAGTTGTCACCATTCATCTTGCGCAAGTTGTTCCAGTTAAGTGCGGCTCGAACATGTCCAGGCATGTTGGCTTTGCCTTCGCGTTCTTCCTTCTTGCCATACATGGTCAAGTTGTTTACACGTTTGGGACTGCCTTTTTCCCAACCCGGACGCTCTTTGAACGCATACTTGAATTCACGAATTTTTTCAACAACTTGATCTTTTCCGGCACCTGTTAGTACATCGTGCAAAATATCACTCAAGAAGTTTTGAATTACCACAGGAGTGTCAGATCGCTTCAAATCCAACCCCATGGCCTTGACTTTGCCCGGCTTGCCATCAGTGTCCACCCGTTTGCCTTCTTTGTCTATGATCATTACAGCATAACGCTTTTTGGTAATAAACAGGCCTTTTGATGCCACTACTTCTCGACCACCTTTGATCACCGAACCCATTTCTCTTGGACAATGAAATGCCTGTTCCATAAATGCTGGAAAACTTTGATTGACTTGATCAGCAATTGAATCATACAAAGCAATGGCAATTTCTTTTGACCACTCCATACGACCTTCTTCTACTTCTTTTTTCAACACTGGCCAAGCAGAGAAGTAACAAGAGTCTGTGTCACCGTAGATTATGGTTTCTCCTACGTGGTCGTATTTGCCTGTGATACATTCGTTGACGTAGGCATCCATGTGCTTGGCAATGGCACGCCCAGTAAGTGTGGTTGACTGACCGATACGTTTATCAAAAAACCTACAGCCAGGGTTAAGGATAGCACCATACAAACTGTTAAGGTTAATCTTTTTAACCAACTGACGCTTGTCCCAATATTCTTCATCTTCTTTAGTCTCGCATTGTTTTAGTTTGGCCTGCATCTCTTTACGTTCAGCATACCAACGCTTGAGCAATCCAGGAATAATACCTTCACGTTCAAATGTAAAGATAGTGCCGTTGGCTGAAATAATCCATGGTTGATTTGAATCAAACACAATCTTCCAAACTTCAGCGGCACTGTGAACTGTAGTGTCGCCATCCTGCCAGTCAATTGTGATCTCTGTGCCACGTTGCTGTTCCATTACAGCAGTATATTCTAATGTGGCAAACAGGCCTTCCCAGGCAGCTGCAAAGCTGGCACCTCCACGCATCTTGTCGGAGATGTAGCGTTCAGTCATTGTGGGCCGGAGTTGACCGATGATTGTTTCTGGCCCCATGTTAAGAGCACGGATCGCTGACGGATATAGCGAGTTGATGTCGATTGATCCAATGTATTCGTGAATGCCTTTTTTGGGGTAAGCAACATAGGCACCTGCGGCTTGTGTATCTTCATCTGTGAGTCTTTCTCTGCGATTAGGTACAACCATTCCACGTTCGTGGGCTTCGTTAATAATAGCTTGCTCTGTTACTGCTACTGCTCCCATTGTTGTTTGGAGCAACACTGTGTTTTCATGTGCCAGTGTATTGGCCAAATCTAAAAATTTAAGTTTGGCATCCAGCTTGGCCAACAACATTGTGTCTTGTCTGTTGTATTCAATAAACGTTTTGAAGTTTTGATTGTATAGTTGATCCAATGTTCCTTCGAATGCAGTTTTGCGTTCATCTAGCTCGTATTCACCAATGGCATCCAAACTGTAACTGTGACGTTCTTCATACGTGTACTTGCGGTACAGTTGCATATAGTCCATATGCACACGCCCAATCAAGTCATAGGTCTGTTGTTCTGCACCAAATCGTTCAAACATGCGTTGTTTGGGATATTGATTCCAAAGGCACATTCTACGTGTGTCGTCTTTGCTGAGAACTCTAGTGATGCGATTGATAGTGTAAGGTATATCAAAGCCCTCACTGTTCCAGCCACTCAATGCATCAGCATCTTCAATCAAGTCCAAAAACACGTTGAGCATGTCTGCTTCGTTTGAGAACATCATGCAGTTTTCAAATTGAGCACAAATTTCTTCAGCAGTGGCCTGACTCATGTGCTTGGGGGGAATAACCAGCGTGACCATTTGTTCTAGCCAGCCCAAGTACACTGATATAGCAGTAATCGGATTAAACGGATCTTCGGGCCGACTGAATCCACGTTCAGGATCAAAGTCGACCTCGATGTCGAAAAACGCTGTGTGTAGTCGAGGACCGTCTTGCCCTTTGTAGTTTTCTTCTAGGCAACGGAATATAGGGTTGATATCCGATTCATACAATTGCTTGCCTGACTGGATACGCATTTCCTTGCGGAACTCTTTGTTGTTGCGTGTTGAAAAACGACTTACAGGAGTTCCATAGATTGATTGGAACTTGCCTCGGGGATCATCATAATAGAAAATGTAGTTGGCTGGATATTCGCGATATTCTCTGCGCCCATCTCGGCGTTCAACTACGTGTATGCGATCGTGTTCACGATCAAATAGTGCGTCAATATAACTCATGTATCTCCGTTTATGGCCGGCAAGCCATGATTCATGTTCGTAACGTGAACGACTCGGTTGTTGCTGAAACAATATTTATAGCATGCAGGAATGAGCAACATTATTTTTTGTGTTGCAATTCAATATAGTAAATTTTAACCACTGGCCAGGTACTAGGGTCTCGATGATCTTTGTGGGCTTCATAATAGTTTTTACTTCGAAAGTGACCAGTTACTTCTAACCCAGCACGTTCAATAAATGGTAAAAAATCTTCAAGCTCACTTCCTGCGCGATTTTCTTGAAGAAGAATTATACCGTCTGGAGTTAGGTGCTTTTTAATGTTGCTGAAAAAATTCTGATGTGCTTCCCAATTGAGGTCAGATGTAATACGATTTCTATTGTCACTCCAATAATTTTCTACCTCGTACACAGGTGCGTGTGGCGGATTAGCTACTACCAAATCAAACATTTCAGTGTCGGGCAACAACGCAAGATCTTTTAATAGATAAATGCTGACTTGTTCTTGTATACAATTTGGCTCATATACTTTAGTTTCTTCGGCGCACAGCAACGCTGGATCGTGTAGGTCGCTAAGACAAATGCTTTTGCAAATTCCATGATCCAACAAACTGTATGCTATGAATCCAGGACCTGAGCACCATTCGTACGCTTTTTTAAACACACGGTCAGGATAACGTTCACCAATTACTGAAATGTAATCTTGTCCAAAACTAGTACCACCGCCATCCTGGCCATCAATATAGAAAACATTGATCCCACGTTGACCTGTAGTGATAAATCTTTTTAAGGAATCTTCTCTAGGACGATATCCAAACTCGTGCAATTCGTCACGTACCCAAGTTGGTAGTTTGATATAGTCTACTTCAGGGGGTGCCACTTGCGGCCAGTCTGGGCCTTTGAGTCGATCATATAACTCAGCCCAGGCCTGGTGATTTTTATACAGCATGGATTACAGTGTCTTGCCTGTCATTGTCAAAATCTGCTCAAGTAATTCGTAGTCTGATTGTTCTTGACCAAATCCAGCTTTGTGTGCAAGTTTGACTGCTTTTTTAAGAATACCAGGTTTGATTTCCATTTCTTCGGCCACTGCTTTGATGGTGTCATTCAATCCGCCTGTGAGAGTTTCGATCTCATGCATGACTTGACTGCCCTCATTGAGGATTTGAGTTAGTTTGGCTGTTTGTTCTGCTGTGAATACGCGATTTGACATAAGTTTCTCCTGTTAGTAATAGATTAATTATACATACTAAAAAGATAAAAGTCAAACAAAACTAATTATTTTCGGCAAACAATGTTCAACAAAATCAAAGCGTGTTTGTATTGATTACCGATTTGGAAAAAAGTTTTGGCAGGTGCCGGATCGATTTAAATCATTGGTAACACAATGTATACCGCAATCCCAAAAATACTTGTGCCTAAAAGGTACCACATGAACTTCAATTCCGTGTTTGGCACAGGCTTGTTCAACTTTGTCATTATGCACACTGACCACTATGTTTTTTGGATCTACAATAAGAATATTGACATCAAACACTGTCTCACTTACTTGGCCAACCCATTCGTCAAAATAATGATCCACCATGTCTTGAAGATTGCTGTCTTGCTCAAATCCGGGCATAAACCAACGACCTTTGTTGCGTTTCATTGAAAACTCAAATTCTCGCATATGAGCATAGTTGCTAGGAGGCAAGTAAACAACTTCCCAATCAGGAAAGGTGTTAGCATAAGTTGGAATATCATTGAGACTAATAATCAATCCAGGTGTCACTGGACAATAAACAGCATCGCCGTGCCCGCCGGCATTGACCACATGATTTCGAGTGGTCGGAAACAACTGATTGACTTTTTGTAGAATATCCTGTTTGTTATCGTAGTATGTTTGTGTGGCAAAATAAAGATCTTGACCCAATCTACTTACAAAACAACCATTCACAAAATCCAAATCAGTATAGACTATTTCATTGTTTTGTTGTTTTAGGTGATCAACAATGTGATCGTAAAATTTAAGTTTGGCGTTTAAATGCTTCTGATCAACCGCTATAAAATTGTTAAACTTATGTTTTATTTCGTCGGCGTACTCGGGCCATGCATCATAAAAGTCTGATGGACGCACATAGTCTGGCCACCACTGTTGCTTGTTTTGTCGATAAAACACACTCCAGGCATGACTGGCATTTGGTATTTCTGGAATCCAAAACTTGTCTTGTATCATTAAGAAATAATCTCTAGGAGCAGTGGGCGGTTGAACCCATTTTCCGTCGATGTATAGTTCCGAAAGATCTGTTGGAAATTCAGGACGAAATATCTCTACTCCGAATCGTTTGCTCAGCAAGTTGATAAGTTTTTGATAATCTTCCTCGGTCTCTTGGGCCATTTTTTCAAAATGATGTCGAGTTTTTGAATTTTTAACCCAATGGTAAAATTCCGGCGGATAAGCACGACCTACTATGCAAGTTTTTAATGCGTCCCAGTGTTGATAGACTGAATATTTCATTGATTGATCCATTTCCTGATTAGTGGTAATATTTGTTGATTGTGTTGTTCGCTATGAATGTCAACCTGTGTTTTGTTAAATTTTACCATTTTAATATTTTTTCCTCAAACACCTGAGCGTTTTTGTAATTACACGCTGTTTTTAACTTTTCAGTGCGAATGTGTTCTAAATTATAATTATTGCTGTGACAAGTTTTTTTGTAAATTTCTTCCGGACTCAAAGTTAACAACAGTTCTGCTACATTGTAGATCTTGATAATGCGATCAAAATCGGTCACGCATTGATCAAAAGATAGATCCATATCATAATCAAAAATAAACCCTACATCTGTCAGCGACGATAATGTGTTGCATTGTCCCACTGGTATAAAAGCACACCCAGCTAGCAATGGTTTCCAAGTTTTTTCAGTTAGATACGGAGTTGGTAAGGTAATCAATTGATTATGTAACATAGCACTACTGTTAAACACACTTTCGTTGGTAAAATTAACAGCGGCATCAAGATATGCAGGATGTTTCCAGTTTACATTGTTAATTGGATTATTTTCAAAAAAATCTAACTTGATTGGCAACAGATTATTGAATTTTCCTTCAAGATATTTTTTTATAGTGTCTGGTATAAAAAAATCATCGGTTTTATAATAAAGATCTCCAGAAATAATATTGTGCCAACTTAAAATTAAGTCATCATCACTGAATTTTTCTATTAGAAACGCTGTGATTGCTGCTTTGTGAAACTCGTGTCTACTGCTCAAAGAACTGATTTTTTTGTTTGGTATTTCTGAAATATCAGCAATGCCAAAATGTTGGATAGCCACATCAAGTTGATATCCCCAAGTTATCCACTGTACTGTGGTTACATTATTGGGCCAAATGTTATCACTTATTTGATCGCATAAAAACAAAAATTCAACATCCTGATGTTGATTAAAAAAATTCCACAGTGGTTCATGTTCAAAATATTCTGTATGGTAACTAATTATAATTTTTTTGTATTGATTGGGTGGTATTGATATTTCGTGCAATCGTTGAACATTTAATGCAAAATAGCAGTCTTTCCAACTCAATAAATTAAACTCTGGATACACTTTGGTGATCGGATGCGACTTAATTGATTCCCAGTTGCCGCAAACATTTCGAGATATAAAATCATTCATGCAGTTATTTAAGAATAAATTGTGCTCACTTTAAGTTTCACGGTAGCGAATCGATCCACTAGCCCAGCAGCCGGGCCACCTCGCAACTAAGTGCGGTCCTAAGGTGATTCTTTACTTGATTCCAATTACCATATATCGATGATACGGTGTTTCAGGATCTTCTAATTTCATAAAGCCTTGATACAATACTTGACTCAACGGAAATCGATCTATAATATCTTGTGTGCTGTTGTACTGTTCTCCAGGATCTTGGTCTCTGGCTTGCATTGCAACCATGGTTCCTGTGGGTATATTTTCAAACCACTGATTTCCAGGCATGTCAGTCAAACTGGTATTGACCACTACACCTCCACGGCCCACTTGTCTATAGTCTAGTTCGTTGGCATCCTTGAGCATGTAATCAACATTGCGAGCACCAACTCTGTTCAACATGCGTTGACTTTGTGTCAACATGTCAGCGTTGGTTTCCACATTGATAATTCGATCCACACCAATCATAGGCTGTAAGGCGTTGTACAATGCCAAATTACCGTACCAAGAACCCAGCACATACATGGTAGATAATTGAGGAGCAATTTTGGCCAACTCAGTCAACAACCATACTTTACTCTTGGTCAAGTCAGAAGTAAAACTACCTGCTAGACTATACCCGCTACTTTCATTGATTAAATCTTGAATCCTCATACTTCGCTGTAGGGATTCTGTGGTCGGTCTGTGCCATCAGATTCTGGCATAACAGGATAACGATCTTGATTGGCCAATTCCGGCTCATTCCAGACGTTGCGATTGTTTAAGACTTGTTGGCGTTGTTGATCAGTCACTTACAGGTCCTCCTTCGACCCAGGCATCGCATGTGCGTTTGGCAGCACACTTAAATTTCAAAAATTTACAATATCCTAATTGTCCAGCATCAATTGTGTCATGCGGATCTGACCCAGGCTCACTGCCAATACCTTTGGCAATACAATCCAGCATGCCTTCTGTGATATCAAATGCCGCACAGTTACCACAACGGTTGGCTTTTACACTGTCAATGTCATCAGTATTCCACTTGTCTGCTAACTCTTGCCAGTATTCTTCATTGGGTTCGTTGGGGTTGAGTGGACCATAGTGGTATTCGTCAATGGCTTTTTGGCGATTCTTTAAATTTAATTCAATACTTTGTGTTGCTGGAGGGCATCCTTTTTCAAGAGCTTCCAACATGTTGATCAAATCTCTCATAATAGTCCTTCTGCCTTTAGTTGAGCTCTGTATAAATTTTTAGCTTCAGTAAATGTTCTTGCTATGATTTCAATCACTCTGTCTGAGTTTGGCAATCCAAATTTGTATGTTCTCATTTTATTTTCCAGCCTTGGCTAGGGCTGCTCCTTTGTTAAAGCTAGGTGACCATGGACTCATTCCATCTACGCCACCGCGTGCTTGTGACCAGTTGTACCCAGCTCTGTGACCTGAACAGTCTTTGGTACATTCACTACCTAAAAAAGTTAGTTCGTCTAACTGTTGCTCATGTAAATCAGGATCAAATTGATCGGCTGAAATAAAATATGTTTTACCGTCACGGTGTGTTAGTTGCACAGCATCATCGTCAGAGTCGACCTGTGCTATTATCCAACCACCTGTGGCCATTTG
>JACCDV010408332.1_pt1 | contig 10294 bp, 10 predicted proteins | sample 7446131 | NCBI WGS metagenome assembly JACCDV01 (sample SAMN15323448, study PRJNA562643) | freshwater metagenome | isolation source: river surface water | place: USA:Blue River Watershed | collected 2017-08-17
ATATACTAGTATACAGTGGACGCGCGATTCACTTTTAGAGGCCTAGAGGCCTACTCAAGGGGCCTCTAAAAGTGAATCGCGCAACCCTTATATCAATACATAGCGGGGGTCATGAGTAAGCTAACGGTATATAACCTAGTGGCCATCTGTTGCAGGACCACCATAGGCTCCATCAAGATACTCTGTAAGGGGATCAGTGCGGACCATGTAGTATACCATAACGCCATGTCCGCCATCGTTGAGTTTGCTATAAAGATCCTACGTAGCCTCAAGCAGTCGACTGAGGCCGCATTCGATGGGCCCAAGTATGTGGACCTATTGATCGTCCTGAGGCAATACATGAGGGCCGCGCAGATCGCCATGGGGCTCAATGGAGGTTCATGGAAGCAGCTTGACGTTGGCCCCTCGAAGAGCACGATCAGTGACCTCATGGGCATGTGTACTGCTACGATCGACGACATCAAGAGCCTATAAGGCTAGCCTTTTGGCCACTAAAATTGAATCGCGGGCCTCTCTTGTATATCAATATAAGGGACATAACATGAGTAGCCATATGGAACACCACAATAAACTGGATCGTATTAATAACTCCCTGCCGAAGGTCACTGAGTACATCAAGACTCAGCTCCCTCAACAAGACATACCGGTGCCAACTGTACAACACCCACCACACGACCATCCATCTAACGATACGCAAGCAAGAAAGCTAGTCTCACTAGCCTTTAACACCATATACACAGCGTTCACTAGAGTGAGGCACTGCTATATGCTTACCGATACTCCTATCAAGACACTAGCGATGGAGTTATGTATGTACAGCACATGCATAAACCACCTGACTATACCTCAACTGATGAGCTCTGTTATGTTGATCGGGCAGCACTTGATCGCCATTAGGATAGGATACATAAGCGGTAGTATCACTGATATCGAACCGTATTTACCCAATGACTTCACGGCCCTCTTGGATGTCTCCATCAAGAACTGCGAGACGGTGAAGTCCGACCTCGAGCGCATGCACATCTATAGATAAGCAGTAGAGCGCCTAGCCTTTTTTTCAGTCTCTCTGCGGCGCCCAAGGCAAAAAACATGATCACGGGCCACGATTAGCCCGAGCAGGACGTACATACGCCGTCTAATTGACATGTTGGAGGGGCGGCCAATTGTCCCCCAAGTGCCTCTGCCCTGCTGTCCGCTATGTTGTTCTTAAGGGCCTGAGCTCCTGGTTGAGTACGTATGTAGTAGGACCCAGTCTTGTTCCCCATCTGCCATGAGGCAAGGAATATGGACCGCAGACTAGGGAGTGAGTTATCAACCGCGTGTATGTTGAGGGACTGCGACTGGCATACCCACGCGGACCTCGCGGCAGTTCTCTTCATGAGAGTCTTCTGGGGTATCTCCCATACTGTCTTGTATATATTACGTACTGCCTCTGGTATCTCCTCTATGTTCTGCACAGAGCCGTTGTTGTTCACTATGCGGTTCTTCATCTGTTCACTCCAAAGGCCCAGTTCGATCAAGTGGTTGATCATCGCAGTGTTGGTGATGGTGAACTTGCTGGCCAGTGTTGTCTTGGTATACAGGTTAGAAGAGAACGGCTCAAAGGACTCGTTATTCCCCAGTATTTGACTAGTGCTTACTGTGGGCATGAAGGCGAGGTGCAGTGAGTTGCGGCAGCCGTATTTCGCGATGCGAGCCCGTGCCTCATCTGGATCATATCGGCCAGAGTATCTGGGGCGGATCACGCCGTCACTGTCGACGAACGCGCTCCTCTTGCCTACGGTCTTCAGGAACGAGTCTAGTGTTTGTTGATTGGCGAGCCACATGTCCGGCTGTAGAACGCCCTGAGAGGCCGGCGACTCAGCGAACTTGGAGTACGCTCCGTGTGTTCTAGCGCGCTCTGTTGATTCATGTACGGCCGCAAAGTAGATGGTCTCCGCTATCTCCATATCCACACGAGCCGCCTCTTCGCTGTCAAAGGGTATACGCATGGCGGCAAATACATCGGCCAGACCGCCTATTCCAACTGCGATAGGTCGTAGCTCAGTGGCGTTCTTACGGCATTCAGGGACCGGATAGACGTTCTCATCAATGATAATGTCAAGGTATCTAACCACGGAACGTACGACCTCATATAGCTTACTATGGTCGATCATGCAGCCAACTAGGTACTTCTTGAGGTTGATACTAGCAAGTGTACAGCAGGCGTATGATGTCTCGTCGAACCACTCGAATATCTCACTGCACAGGTTGGATGACTTGATCGTGCCGACGTTCTTCTGGTTAGTCATCCTGTTGGCGAAGTCCTTGAAGCACACGTAGGGCACTCCAGCCTCCTTCTGTAGAGTGCATATGGCGGTCAATACATCTCGCGCCTCGACGACTTCAGTGGCAAGTCCTGCCGCCTCGTAGTGTTGATAGAGTTGTGTAAAGGCATCCACCTGACCGAATACATGAGGGCCATCATGGGGCCCGCGGATAGAGGGGCTACATAGAGACCCTGTGGTGGACTCAGAGGCCCCCCATGTAGTGCCCCGCCCGCTCGGCCCCATGAGGTACTTCGAGTATGCGGGGTTAGAACAGTATCCGCATAACTCGCAGACCTCCATGCCGTCATATACATCGCATAATCCAGGGGCAGTGCTAGGGCTGAATAGCGACCATTTGTAGCCCTTGATTACTCTCTTGACGAACAAATCTGGCACCCATAGGCCGTAGAATAGGTCACGTGCACGTTCGATATCATGCCCCTGACTGAGCTTCAACTCGAGGAACTTCATGATATCCCCATGCCACGGTTCTATGTATGCTGCGAAGGCGCCCTTCCTTCGCCCCCCTTGATCCCAACAGCGCGCCGCCTCGTTGAACTGTTTGAGTATCTTCGGCAGGCCAGAGCTCTGCCCGTTAGTGCCCTTGATGAGGGACCCGCGCGATCTGATCTCGGACGTGCAGAAGCCTATGCCGCCAGCTCTCTTGCTGATCAAGGATGCATCGGTGAGTGTCTTCATGATGCCCTCGATGCTGTCATGCATTGCCAACACGAAGCATGACTGTAGTTGTTGAACTGACTCGCACGCGTTGAAGTAGGTAGGAGTGGCCTGCGTGTAGTACATGTTCGATAGCAAGTCGTAGCATGTCTTGATATTGGCCAGGACCACGTCGATGTCTTTACTCGTGTTGATGTTGATCGCTATAGCAGCCCTGAGGTACATATACTGCGGCCTGTCTATGATCACTCCGTCGACCTTGTTGAGGTACGAGTAGGTCAACGTACGGAACCCTATATAATCGAACAGATAATCATTAGAGTGTACCACCATGGCGTCCAGTGCCGCCGCATTGCGGGCAATGAAATCATAATGGATGGAGGACTTGTTGGACAGTGACCGCGCCAAGATGGCCATACATTCACTGAACGTGGCCGGCGTGGTCTTGTGCAAGTTCGACACGAGTATACGTGCGGCCAGTGTTGAGTACTCCGGGTGAATCAACTTACAGGACTCCGCCGCAGTGGCCGAGATGCCGTCGAGTTGCTCGGTCTTTATCCCATTACACAGCCTCGCGATCGTCATCTGGGAGATGGCGGTACAGTCGACCGACTTAAGGTCATTACATAGACCACTCAGCCGCCTGGTTATCTTATCAAACTTCACCTCTTCCAGCCCGCGAGACCCTCTCTTAAGTACTTTCATTGTAATCGTGCGCATACTAGTGTATACATGCTTCTCTATATTCAATTTTAACCCTCCTATAGCCAGGAAAAAATTGAATCCGGGCTATCCCATAGTATACATATCGAAGCCATGAGTGGAGTTACACCTACCCCCGCTACACAACCCAACGACGCTACAACTAAGCTAGGAGCAGTAATCAAGCCCTATATAGATGATGCCGTCAAGCAGATGGTCACACATATGACTAATCAGACGCAGGACGTGTTGATCAGGATCGGCACCCTAGAGGTGCAGATGAATAGGTTCGAGAACATGCTGGCAGAGAAGAAGGTATCGGTCCCCAGAGAGAAGAAGACCGCGGCAGCTCAAGCCGGCACGAACGCTGGTGGTGCCGCTCAGGTCACCTCACCGACGTCCGGTGGCGCATCTGTCAAGGGCTTCCCTAACCGTATGAGATGGTTCTATGATCAATACTTAAAGAACAAGGACTTCCGCGCGATGTACACTCCAGAGGATGCCACTAAGATAATCGAGACTGACTCAGTGTTCGACAATGAGAAGCTAACCGAGGACAAACGCCTCACTGCAATGGCCAAGATATGCTGGAACGTAGTCTCCAAGGTAGAGGCCCACAAGCAGCTCGTCGAGCAGATGAATAATGACTACAACGCGGCTAGGGCAGCGGCCAGTAACGCCCCTCAGCCTGCACAAGAGAAGGTGGAGGCCAACACCCCCGTCTAATGATTTTTTTGGAACACGCTGCCGTATACATACGTACGCTTGCTTATCTCCCCTGTCCATATCAGCTTGCACCCGGCTGAGTTCAATGTCTCGTGCACAGTGTCCCTACTGTAGTAGGTCATTGGTTCCCTTGCATGGAAGTTGGACATGAGGTCAGTCACTGCTTCATGTGCATCATCACTTGCCCCCTTGTGGCCCTCTGTAAGCATATATACCAAGTGTTCAAAGTCCACGTTACTGGCCTGAGTAGTCGTCCTGACATCATGATCCTTAATGAATATGATGCCCCCTGGGCGCGTGATCCTAACTATATCAACGAGCCGCCATAGAGCATCGTCTCGCATATGATGTAGAGAATGAAACACGGCCACTAGGTCCGCTGTATTGTCCTCAAGAGCCAGCGGCACAGACAGCTCGACCTGTACGAACACGCTCTTCGATTTGTACTCCTGCGCGCGGAAGTCCTCGACGTCAACACAACTCGCCGCAGATACCCTATATCGGGAACGAAGGGCCGTTATATCAAGGCCATCACCGCAACCTATATCAACGTAGTGGTTGATCACCTCGGGCACGTACTTGAGGAACACTGAGTTCTTGAGAAAGAAGCCCTTGATGGACTTGTTCATGCCCCATTTAGAGTACTGTCGCGCCGTCTTAGCGTGGGCCACGAGTGTCCCCATAATGTCCCCGTTAATGACCTCCCCGACTATCTTGAGCAGGATCTGCTTCTTCGTTGGTACATCCACTGTTATGTCGACACTCTGGGATGATATACTAGTGGCGTGCTTCGAGTCCACAGTAGGCTCATCATCGGCGCCCCATGACGCGCCACCTAGTGGATATGTGGAGGACTTAGCTGGGTAAAATATGGGCAACCTCTCTCCGGTCTCCTTGATCAGCTTCTTCTTAGCCACATAGTCGTCCATGTACTGGCCTGCATAGTCAGTGAGTTGGAATAACTGGTCGTACTTCGGGGGGCTCAAGTACTTGGTTCGGAGGGCATCCACATGCTTGATGTTGGCCGCTATCTTGTTACGGACAGAGTCCGCGGCACTGCCTAGGTTAAGTATCAACTTGAGCACCCATATGTCAATGAATAGGAACCGCAACAACACCCATGGATTACCCAAGCGGAGACGACGCTCGTGAATAAAGGGCACCATCTCAAAGGCCGTCGAGTTAAACACGTCTGCAATGGCAGTCTGCTTACCATTGACCATCATGTACAACGAGTGCTTGACGATCTGGAAGTCATCGGGTATGTTGAGGGAGAACCTAACATGGGTAACCTTGCCCCTCTTGACACATCTCTCGCATCTCTTGCGGACCTCTTCAATAGCGTCAGAAGCGATGAATTGCACCCTTACAGTGCTCTGCGTGAGGCCCAGTGCGGCCAGCGCGTAGTCGCCCACGAGGACATAGGAGTTGTCCTGTACTACCTTCAAGAGGCAGGCTGTAATGTCATCATGGCCGCCGCCCCCAGTGACCCGTGTGGCCTTCTCGTGGATGGACTGCCGCAGCCGCCCATAGATCTTCCCCTCGTTCTCCATCTCTGCCTTCCACTGAGCTAGCCTGGCAGGGGTATAGAGGTTCCGATATATGGAGATCAGTTGTATCTCCTCGGGCACGCACCTGATCGATGCGCCAGTGAAATAGCCAGTATATACAGAGTGTCCCATCACATCTATCAACTTAAGCCCCCTATACTTCTCCATGGAGAACACCCTGAACAACATACGGGCATTGATATAGATAGTGAACTCCTTATAACGTATATTGGTCTGCAGAGCGGCCGTCTTGGCGGGTATATGCGGTGAACGGACATTACTCAGCTCTATGACCAGGTTCTTCACTACGATAAACGTATCGTCGCAGTACAGATCCCAGAAGAAGGAGTCCCTGTCGAGTGGCCTGCCCACTGCCAGATCAACGCCAACACGGCCCCCGATGAGCACGGAGTTCTTCGCACAGAAGGTCTCGGCGGCCTCAAAGAACGCCCTGTATAGCATGCGGTCGTTATCCATTATGAACTTCTCGGCGAGCCTCTCTAGGTCGCCCACTACGTTAGTTGTCTTGTACATCTATACTTGCCTTAACAAAAAATAACGGGCTAGTGCGGCGTATTCTTATCATCCTCCATGGGGGCCTTCTTGGGCGGCTCTGTGGGCCATTTGGCGGAATACGATTCAAAGGCCCCATGTATGCGTGCTAGGATACTAGCGTGGTGAGTCTCATTATAGGCCCTAGACTCGCTGGCCATCGTCCGTTTGGCCGCTATAGATGTATTGATGAGGGCTATGCCGTGGCCCAACGACTTCCATCCGATGAGCCCCGAGACCAACTGGGCGCAGAACCCCAATACACCGAGTGTGGACAAGTAGTCATCCTTGTGGAACTCCCCGATCGAGATGCATATCTTCTTGTTGATGTCGTACACGCCTTGTGGGGTCAGGAAGTAGAAGTGGGGGGGTTTAAAGGGGAAGTCCTCTGGCAGTTCAATACGCACCAAGTACTCGCCGCCCATGAATTCATCGTTATCCCCCGCAACGTTGTGTATCATGATGTACCAAACGTTTATCTTGGTCTCGTCCATATAGAACATGAGGTGTTCGTGTGGGGCCTTAATGGCAAACCTATATTGGGCTTGGAGTCGTTTGATGTGCATGTTGGCCATGAGAGTACTACTATACATAGCATGTACTCCACATTCAATTTTAAAATGAATGGAGGTTGAGTGTATAGAGCATAGAGACCCATGGATGACGATACGTTTATACGCAAATCGATGGACACAAGACGGGCCAAGCTACTGGCTCAGCAAGAGGCCGATGAGATCAAGATAAGGCTGTGCGACGATATACGTCGAGAGAAGGCCAGTGTAGCCGGCTTGGTCGACAAGGTGGCTGCCCTGGAGTATACAGAGCCCGACCTATTCGCTTACATACGGTGGCTAGAGTTCATACAGTGTGGCATATGGTGCCCCAAGTGCGAGACTGTGAAGCAGATCGGGGGCCGAGTCGTGGGGGTCAACACTGGGGGCGTCGAGGGGCCCCATGAGAACACTGTGGAGGATGTTGACGAGGGGGTATTGGCGGCCGAGTTGGCCCGCTTAGAGGCGGCACTGGCGGCCATTAAGGCGGATAAACAGGCCCTTGATCGTAAGATCGCAGCGCTTGAGAAGGACGTCAAGAGTGTATTCTGTGGGCGGAATACACTGCCGGCCGTAGTGGATCCCCACCCCGAACCACCTACTGGGCCCCACCCCGAATCGCCCACAGACCTCGACTTCGGGTATGGGCCTGACTTCTCTACGTTCAGTTGCATACCTGATGAGGTTATATCGAGTGATGAGCTGCTCTCTATTTAAAATTGAATCCTATCCCGTTGATTAGTATACCAGATGAAACAACCCGCTGAGCCCATATTCATCATCTCGAAGAAGGACAAACAACCCGCAGTAAAGAAGCCCACGGAGTCCCCTTCACGTAGCAACGTTGAGATGGACGATGTGGGCACACCCCCACAGTTAGCAGTGCCCGTGGCCCGTCAACCTATCGAGATGGCCTTAGCCGAAGAGACTAACCGCCAATCGTTCTGGAAGATCATCGAGACGATAAGATGGAGGAACGTGAGTGATGGTGAGATAGACGAAGAGCTAGTTGCTCGTAAACTAGGGCGCTTAAGGGGGGACATGAGAGGCGTCTTCCTCAGAACATACCATATGTTCTATGAACGTTTGAGCGAGTTGATGCGTGGGTATGGCATTGACCCCAGCGATGTGGTCGTCTCTCATGTCATTGGACTAGGGAGGACTGCGTTTGAAACCATAAGTACTTCAGAGTCCCTCATACTCTTCATGGCGGAGAATGGGGAGTGCCGCGACCTGCATCAGCTGGTGATGAGATACACATAAAAAAGGATGAGTGGGAGCCTTGTTTTTTACTCATCGGCCCAGTTAAGTGGCTCGGGGGCAGTCTTGTTATCAGTTGTACATTCTTCCGGTGCGGCTGTCTTATTGACCCCTTTGGCGGCCTCAGCATATGATCTAGTGGGCGGCTCAGGGGCGCATTCTCTTGCGATGTCCTGTAGACGCTCCTCGGGCATCGCAGGAATAGCTATCGGCCGACTCACTATGCCCGTGATGGTATGCACATCAGGGGCCCTTCCACGTCGACCTCCACGCTTGTTGTTGCGTTGATTCCTAGGTGGGCCCCCACGTGGACCTCTGGGGGGTCTGACGGTAGTGTCTTGGGCACTTGGTTGCACTATGAACCGGCTCTTGTCGCTGAAGAGACGTATGTCAACGAGGCCCGTGATCTTCAACTCAGCTATTACCGCGCCGCAACCCACCATCAACACGAAGTACGGGGCATTGATCGCCGCGATATACTCGTAGAACCTCACCTTCTCCTGCAAGAACATGCCCTTGACAAAGTCCCACACGACGACGTCTTGAGCCGTCAGCGGCAGCAGCTTGTTGATGAGTATAGAGAACTCCTCTATGTTCTCCCTTGATGTTACCTTGGTTTTCACTAGGGCACTGTTCTGTAGGTCGGTCCAGATGGTCCTCAGCTTATCGTGGTATGCCGCCATAGTGTATAGTATATGTATATACGGATTCAATTTTTAAATCACTAGCAGTCAACAGGTGCCTGCTGGATGAGGGCTATGGGTCAATCGTTGGGCACGCTGTTATGCGTGCCATGTTGAATTATCATATAGAGCGAGGATACTGACACAGTACTATCATAATGAACGAAGATACAGCATGTAAGCACCTCTACAAGAGGGGCCCCAAGAAGGGTCAGTTATGCGGGGGCGTGCGCGTGGCAGATGAAGAGGTATGCTCAGTACATAAGCCAAGAACGAGATGTGTCCATGGTAAGTGGAAGAGTCAATGCAAAGACTGTCACGGGGCAAGTATATGCATTCATGATAAACAGAAGAGCGTATGTAAGGACTGTCATGGTGGGGCTATATGTGACCATGGTAGAGTAAGGAGTATATGTAAGGACTGTCATGGAGGATCCATATGTGACCATGGTAAACAAAGAAGTCGATGTAAGGACTGCCATGGAGGATCCATATGTGACCATGGTAAACGAAGAAGTCGATGTAAGGACTGTCATGGAGGATCCATATGCGACCATGGTAAACGAAGGCATACATGCCAGGACTGTCATGGGAAGGCCATATGTGACCATGGTAAACGAAGGTATATATGTCAGGACTGTCATGGAGGATCCATATGTGACCATGGTAAACGAAGAAGTCGATGTAAGGACTGCCATGGAGGATCCATATGTGACCATGGTAAACGGAGGAGTGGATGTAGAGAGTGCGATCCTATTGGTCACTTGGCTAGTACCACAAGGAATCGTATCCATAGCGCTCTAAAGGAAAACAAGACCAACCACACTGTCAACTACCTAGGTTGTAATGTAGAAGCCTTCAGAGCTCATATAGAGAGTCAATTCAAGGAAGGGATGTCATGGGATAACTACGGACCTGAATGGCATATCGATCATATAATCCCGTTACAGTACCATGTACAGGAAGATGGAGTATCGCGATCACCCACACTCAACGAAGTGATTGAGCGCCTTGACTATACGAACTGTCAACCAATGTGGGCCGCAGAGAACCTCGCTAAGGGCAATAGGTATATAGGATAATAGTATTGAGTGTAGATCAAGCATCCATGTGTTTTTTGCCCCTTCTCTATAACGACTACTAATAGTCCCCCATGATCAACTCATAATGGACCTATAGTACACCCAGGACGGGCCAAAAAATCAATCATGTAGCGTTTATAGCCTGTAGCACTGGCGGCACACGGCGGTATACATCTCGGCCCCTCCGACGTTGATAAGGTC
>JACCDV010264113.1_pt1 | contig 10293 bp, 5 predicted proteins | sample 7446131 | NCBI WGS metagenome assembly JACCDV01 (sample SAMN15323448, study PRJNA562643) | freshwater metagenome | isolation source: river surface water | place: USA:Blue River Watershed | collected 2017-08-17
AATCATTCTTCAACAAACCCGGGTAGCGCAGGGATTGCCCTATTACGAGGCATTTGCAAAAACCTATCCGACAGTACAAGCCTTGGCTGAGGCCCCTGAGGCGGAAGTGCTCCGCCTTTGGCAAGGCCTGGGCTACTACAGCAGAGCCCGCAACTTGCATACTTGCGCCAAATACATCTGGAATGAACTAGGAGGAACCTTTCCGAATACCTACGCCAGCCTAATTCAACTCAAGGGCGTAGGAAGCTACACCGCAGCAGCTATTTCTAGTTTCGCCTTTGGAGAGGTGCAGGCGGTAGTGGATGGAAATGTATTTCGGGTACTGGCCCGATACTTTGGAAGCGCAACAGACATCGCAAGCAGTAAGGGGAAAAAGGAGTTTGAAGCATTAGCCAACACGCTCATTCCGAATGATTCCCCAGGGGAATTCAATCAAGCGATGATGGATTTTGGTTCCCGATGCTGTACCCCCAAAAATCCAACTTGCGGAAGTTGCCCATTGGCTGGATCCTGCTTCGCCTATCAAAAAGACTTGGTTCAATCGCTGCCAGTAAAAATCAATAAAACCAAGGTAAAGGAACGGATACTCAACTATCTGGTAATCCGCTGTGCAGGGCAAGTAGTCTGGAATAAAAGAGGGGAAGGGGATATTTGGACAGGATTGTATGATTTCCCACTCAAGGAACAGGAACGCTTTCCTTGGCAAGAACATCTCCGACAGGAAGCGGTCCTATTTCCTAAAAAATATCGACATCTTCTGTCACATCAACGGATACTTGGAAGTTTTTGGGAAATTGAACTTTCGCCAAAAAATCTTCCTGAATTGGTTCAATGGTGCCAAAAAGAGGGATTTAACTTGGTGGAGGATCAGCAAATTGACGCGTTACCCAAGCCTAAATTGATTCTTCGCTATTTGACTGATCGAGAGATTTGATTACTTTCAATCTTCTAAACTTTTTAACTACTTAAAAACAAAATGTTATGGCAGGTGTAAACAAAGTCATTTTATTGGGGCACTTAGGTGCAGATCCAGAAGTCAAATATTTAGAGGGAGACAAGGTGGTAGCAAACTTAAGCCTAGCGACCTCCGAAGCCTACCAAGACCGAAATGGTAACCGTGTGGAGCAGACGGAGTGGCACGACTTAGAGCTTTGGGATCAACAAGCAAAAATTGCTGAAAAATACCTGAAAAAGGGCTCTCAAATCTATGTAGAAGGCAAAATCAAGTCTGACAAATGGACGGATGAGCAAGGTCAAAATCGAAAGAAGATGAAAATCCGCGTGTTGAGCTTTACCATGGTTGGAGGTAAACCAGAAGGTATGGCTGGCGCACCAACAGCTACACCAACAGCAGCATCTATGTCAAGCGCTTCCCCAGCACCGTCCCCACTGGTGTCCCTAGATGAGGGCGACGACGATCTCCCATTTTAATGGAAATTCAAATCCCCTGTTCCTTGAATTCAGGGGATTTGATTACCTTTGAACACTTATTTTAGCAAACACATGGATGACCCCTACCCGAGTTACTTACTACTAGCCCAGGTTTCCTCTTTTTCATTCTCCTATTTTTTGCTTAACGGGCTTGCCCTCCTCCTACTTTTGGTAGGATCTGCCTTGGTCTCTGGCTCTGAAGTAGCCTTCTTCTCCCTCACAAAGGATGACCTTACGGATTTGAATCAAAAACATCCCGAAAAGGGCCGAATCATTACCGCACTACTAGCGACTCCCAAAATTTTATTGAGTACCGTACTTATCCTCAATAACCTGATCAATATTGGCATCGTCACCTTAACCACCTTTGTGACTTGGACCCTTTTTGGTACAAACGCTACAGGAATTCTCGTCCTACTCATTCAAACCGTTGGCGTTACCTTTGCCATTGTGTTTTTTGGTGAAATAGTTCCCAAAGTCTATGCAAACCAGGCCAAGACACGATTTGCATTGAACCTTGCCAGACCAATTACTTTTTTCACCAAGGTATTGAAGCCATTTTCTGCTTTTTTGATCGCTTTCAGTAACGTCATCGAAAAACGGGTACAGCAAAAAGGATATTCGCTTTCGGTAGATGAATTGAATCAGGCTTTAGAGTTGACCACAGAGGACACCCCTGAAGAAGAAAAAGAAATCCTTCGCGGCATCGTGAATTTTGGAACGCTCAGCGTGCGCCAGGTGATGAAAAGTCGAATGGAAATCTCAGCTGTCGATGCAGAAATTGACTTTCATGAACTCATGGATAAGGTCAATAAGAGTGGCTACTCTAGAATTCCAGTTTACGAGGAGACCATAGACCACATCCTAGGTATTCTTTACATCAAGGATCTTCTGCCCCATATCGATAAGGACGAAAATTTTGAGTGGAAATCCCTTATTCGAAAGAGCTTCTTCGTGCCTGAAAACAAAAAAGCCGACTCCCTACTCAAGGATTTTCAAAAAATGCGTGTGCACATGGCGATCGTCGTGGATGAATACGGAGGCACCTCAGGCTTGGTCACCCTCGAAGACTTAATTGAAGAAATCATCGGAGAGATCAACGATGAATTTGACGACACCGACACCCTCTTCTTTCAAGAACTCGATGTAGACACTTTTATCTTTGAAGGGAAAGTTTCGCTCAACGATTTTTGCAAAAAACTCGATCTAGATTCGCAAGTATTTGACGAAGTCAAAGGTGAAAGCGAATCCTTAGGAGGACTACTACTTGAACTTAACTCCAAACTGCCCAAAAATGGAACCAAAATCCGATATAAAGATTTTGAGTTCACTATCCTTGCTGTAGACGCGCGGAAAATCAAAAAAGTAAAGGTGCATTTGATTGGTGAAGAAAAGGATTTTTCAGGACCATTTACCGATTAAATTTCACTTGTAAGTAATTTTTACTTTTCGACAATACGCCCATTTTTATTTGGCGCACGGCACTCAACTTATCTCATTGAATAGGTTTTATAAAATTTTACCAAAAATTTATTTTTTAATTTTGGTTGAATTCGGATGAATTTTAGTCCCTAATTTTTCAATCTGTGGTTCAAAAACATTCAATTTTTTAAAATAAAGGAGTTTTTGTCTGAATTTTTTCCGAATTCACTATTGCCTTTTTTTCAAAAACAATCGATTTCGAAGTCGTTATTTTTATTTATGCCTATTTTTTATTGTGATTAATTCAAATTAAATCCCTATTTTTTGAAAATTTTCCAACCTATTAAACTGAGTAAAAATGCAGCAAGGGCTCTATCGACAGGAGTTTGAACACGACTCCTGTGGTATTGGCGCGGTAGTCGATCTGACTAACGAACCTACCCACGAAACCATCAGCGGTGCGTTGTATATGTTAAGCAACATGGAGCACCGTGGAGGACGAGGATCTGATCCCAAAACGGGAGATGGTGCAGGGATTTGCTTTCAAATCCCTCACCATTTTCTTCAAGATGTCACTGCGAGAACTGAAATTAAATTGCCCCCTCCAGGACAATTTGGATTGGGGATGACCTTTTTCCCAAACAACAAGCAACTCTACACCAAATCAAAGGCCTTGCTCAATGAGCTGATTGAAGCATTGGACTTTGTACTGATTGGCTACCGAAAAGTTCCGGTAGATGAAACCATACCAGGTTCGAGCGCGCTAGAAGTGATGCCCATCATCGAGCAGGTCTTCGTACGCCATAAAGATGGACTGCAAGGGCTTGACTTAGAACGGAAGCTTTATGTGCTCCGAAATTATGCCAGCTCCAAAATAAACTCAGAGATCCCTGGGGTCAACCAGGCCTTTTATTTTGCAAGCTTCAGCTCCTTGACCGTAGTCTACAAAGGTCAGCTGCGAACAGACCAAGTTCTGCCATTTTTTAAAGATCTTCAAAATCCAGGTATTGCCTCAGCATTTGCAATCGTACACTCCCGATTTTCTACCAATACCTTTCCCAACTGGAGGCTGGCCCAACCTTTTCGTTACCTCTCCCACAATGGGGAAATCAATACCATCCGTGGAAATCTAAATAAAATGAAATCCAAGGAAGCGTTGATGAAGTCTTCCTTTTTTACTTCGGAGGAGCTAGCCAGGCTCATGCCCATTACCAACAAACTCAATTCGGATTCGGCCAATCTAGATGCCATGGTGGAACTCCTTACCCTGAGCGGCAGAAGTCTTCCTCATGCCCTAATGATGCTCGTGCCAGAAGCTTGGCAAGACAATGAAGTGATGGACAAGGATCGGGCAGCGTTTTATAAATTTCATGCCTCGCTTGTAGAACCATGGGATGGCCCTGCCGCCCTACTATTTACAGATGGAAAATCAGTGGGGGCTACCCTAGATCGTAATGGACTGCGGCCACTTCGCTATTTTATCACAAAAGATCAACGCCTTATACTTTCATCCGAAGCAGGAGCATTGCCCATCCGAGAGGCAACCATCACTCAAAAAGGCAGAATAAGTCCAGGGCGCATGCTTTGGGCTGACCTAGAGCAAGGTAGAGTGCTGCTAGATGAAGAAGTAAAAGGCGAGATTTGCCGTCAACAGCCTTATGAAAAATGGGTGAACGAACAACGAACCAAACTTCGATTGGTTCCCGACCCAGATGAACTCAGCTACCCCTACGTCACGGAAGAAATTCAAAGACAGCAAACCATCTTTGGGTATACCTCTGAAGAGCTGAAGGTAATCCTTAGTCCCTTAGGAGACTCAGGCCAGGAAGCAGTGGGCTCGATGGGTGCCGACACCCCATTGGCAGTACTTTCCAAACAAAGTCAGCACATCTCCAACTACTTCAAACAACTTTTTGCACAGGTCAGCAACCCCCCCATTGATCCCATTCGAGAACGGCTGGTTATGTCCCTGTTTACACGGATAGGAGAAGGCCACAATATCTTGGAAGAAAGTCCCCAGCATACCAAGCAGATCCATATTTCACAACCCGTGTTGCTCAATGCGGACTTGGAAAAAATCACCCGACTTGAGCACCTCGGCTACCGCGCCAAACGCCTATTTGGACATTTTATAGCGGACCACCAGCCAGGAAGGCTTTTGGCTGCCTTGGACCAACTTTGTCAGGAAGCAGAGGATGCAATTCTAATTGAAGGAAAAAATGTACTGATTCTAAGCGACAGATCTAGTTCGGACTCCCTTGCGCCTATCCCTTCCCTCTTGGCAATTGGAGCGGTACACCAGCACTTGGTCAAGAAGAAAATCCGCACCCGTGCAGGATTGGTGCTTGAATCCGCTGACATCCGTGAAGTCCACCACTTCGCCACAGCGATTGGGTATGGGGTATCTGCCATCAACCCCTATTTGGCTTTGGAATCGCTTTTGGACCTCTTCAGAAAAGGGGAGTTACCTGGAGCGAAAGATGAAAAAACCGTACTGAGTAATTACCAGAAAGGAATTGGCAAAGGTCTACTCAAGGTGCTCTCCAAAATGGGAATTTCGACGCTACAATCTTACCAAGGGGCTCAAATTTTTGAAGCAATTGGACTTGGTCCTGAAGTGATGGATCGCTGCTTCAAGGGTACTGCTTCTCGAATTAGCGGCATCTCCTTTGATGAATTAGCCGAGGAAGTGTTGATTCGTCATCGTGCAGCTTACCTTCCAAAAGCCGAAGTTCTGGAAACTGGTGGAGTATACCAATGGAAACGAAGGGGTGAAAAACACCTGTTTAATCCAGAGACTATACACCTGCTCCAAAAATCTACCCGCTTGGGGGACTATACCTTGTACCAAAAGTTTGCACATAAAATCAATGAGCAAAGCCAAGATGCGATGACCCTCAGGGGCTTATTTGAATTCAAAAAACAAATCCCTGTTCCGCTTGAAGAAGTGGAGCCGGTAGAAAAAATTATGAAGCGCTTTGCCACGGGCGCGATGTCCTTTGGGTCGATCTCCCATGAGGCCCATACCACCTTGGCCATTGCCATGAACCGAATTGGCGCCAAAAGTAATTCTGGAGAAGGAGGGGAAGATGAACAACGTTACGAACGGAAACCCAATGGGGATTGGGAGCGATCTGCTATCAAACAGGTGGCTTCGGGGCGCTTTGGGGTTACTTCTCATTACCTAACCCATGCGGAAGAACTTCAAATCAAAATGGCTCAAGGTGCCAAACCAGGGGAAGGAGGCCAACTACCAGGACATAAAGTGGATGATTGGATCGGCCGCGTACGCCATGCTACCCCCGGAGTAGGCTTGATTTCACCTCCACCTCACCACGACATTTATTCCATCGAAGATCTGGCGCAGTTGATCTACGATCTAAAAAACGCAAATCGAACTGCCCGAATCAATGTAAAGCTGGTTTCCCAAGCAGGAGTAGGAACCGTAGCAGCCGGTGTTGCCAAAGCCATGGCAGATGTCATTTTAATTTCAGGTGCCGATGGTGGAACAGGAGCATCCCCATTAAGTTCTATCCGACATGCCGGCCTTCCGTGGGAGTTGGGACTTGCAGAAGCGCACCAAACCCTCGTCAAAAACAACCTGCGAAGCCGAGTAGTCCTTCAAACAGATGGGCAGCTCCGGACAGGTAGAGATCTTGCCATTGCCACACTTTTGGGAGCCGAAGAATGGGGCATCGCCACAGGTGCCTTGGTGGCCCAAGGGTGCATCATGATGCGCAAGTGCCACCTCAACACCTGTCCAGTAGGCATTGCGACTCAAGATCCTGAACTTCGAAAACTATTTACTGGCGACCCAGAGCATGTGGTCAATTACTTCAAGTTTATCGTTCAGGATCTCCGTGAAATTATGGCCTCTCTAGGCTTCCGTTCCATTGATGAGATGGTAGGCCAAAGCCAAGTCCTACAAGCAAGCACGCATCTCAAACATTGGAAATGGGATAAATTAGACCTCTCTTCCATTTTCCACAAAGTTGAAGTTCCTAGTCATGTGGGGATACACAAGCAAATCGATCAAGAGGTAGATTTGGAGGAGGTATTGGATAGGAAATTAATTGCAACTGCTGGACCAGCTTTGGAACAAGCTATAGCTGTCCAAGGATTTTTCGAGATCAAAAACACAGATCGCTCTGTAGGCGCCATGCTCTCCAATGAAATTTCCAAAATCTACGGAAGTGTAGGCCTTCCTGAAAACAGCATTCACTTCAAGTTTAACGGTTCTGCGGGGCAGACCTTTGGAGGATTCCTAGCCAGAGGCGTAAACTTTGAGCTGGAGGGAGAGGCCAACGACTACTTTGGAAAAGGCTTATCTGGAGGAAGATTGATCATTTATCCAAGTAGAAATGCTCGATTTAAAGCAGAGGAAAACATCCTAATCGGGAATGTGGCCTTTTATGGGGCCACCTCAGGAGAGGCCTACATCAATGGAAAAGGAGGAGAACGCTTCTGCGTACGAAATTCAGGGGTCAAAGCGGTAATTGAAGGAATCGGCGACCATGGATGTGAATACATGACTGGAGGATTGCTCGTCAACCTTGGCGACATTGGAAGAAATTTTGCCGCTGGGATGAGTGGAGGTTTGGCCTACGTTCTTCAAGAATACCAAGCCGAAATCAATTCGGAAATGGTGGACATCGACCCGATGGAAGATCAGGACTTCGAAACCCTACATACCTGCCTCAAGCGACACCTTGCCTTTACAAGAAGCTCTCTTGCCCAACAGTTTTTGGAAAATTGGGAGCAAACAAAGACCAAGTTTATCAAGGTGATTCCAAGAGACTACAAAGCAGTCTTGGCAAAAAAATCAATTCAACACGAAAAAACAGTAGCCTAATATGGGTGCCAAAGACGGATTTTTAAAGCACAACAGAGAAACACCCGCAAGCAGGGATCCACAAGTTCGCTTGGGTGATTACCAAGAAATCTATACCCCTTTTTCCGAAAAGCAGTTGAATAACCAAGCTGCACGGTGCATGGACTGTGGAGTTCCCTTTTGCCATCATGGCTGTCCTCTTGGAAACGTAATTCCTGAATTCAATGATGCGGTATACCAACAAAACTGGGGGCAAGCCATCCGCATCTTGAAAAGCACAAACAACTTTCCGGAATTTACGGGCAGGATCTGTCCTGCTCCTTGTGAAGCAAGTTGCGTGCTCGGGATCAATAAAGATCCTGTTGCGATCGAATTGATTGAAAAAAATATAGCCGAGAAAGCGTATGAACTCGGTTTAATTGCTCCTAATCCTCCAAAAATCCGGACTGGAAAGCAAATAGCAGTAGTTGGATCTGGTCCAGCTGGACTTGCTGCAGCTGACCAACTGAATCAAGCAGGACATGAAGTAACCCTATTTGAAAAGAATTCTAAAGTTGGTGGACTTCTTCGCTACGGAATCCCGGACTTCAAATTGGAGAAGTGGGTCATTGATCGGAGAGTTGCCCTGATGGCAGAAGAGGGTGTTCACTTTGAAACCCAAACAGAAATCGGAATAAATCGAGAGGCAGATGACCTTATGAAACATTTCGATGCGGTAGTTCTAGCTGTAGGAGCCCAACAACCACGGACCTTAGACATTCCTGGAAGCACCTTAAAAGGGGTTCATTTTGCAATGGAATTTCTCGGACCGCAAAACCAAGTAATTGGAGGGGAGCTTCCGAAAAACCCTATTTCTGCAGCAGGAAAACATGTGCTGGTCATTGGAGGTGGAGACACAGGAAGTGATTGCATTGGTACCTCCAGAAGACATGGAGCTGCGACAGTGACCCAGCTAGAATTGCTTCCTAAACCCCCAACCCAACGAAAATCAACCAACCCTTGGCCAGAATGGCCCATGACTTTACGGACTTCGAGCTCCCACGAAGAAGGGGCTGAACGTCTATTCTCCGTACTTACCAAAGAATTTATTGGAAACGAAAAAGGAGAATTATGCGGTCTTGTAGTAGTAGATCTTATTTGGAAGGATGCCGGCGGAAGAATGATTTATGAGGTGGTAGAAGGTTCTGAACGAACCATCCCCTGTGATCTTGCTTTCTTAGCCATTGGGTACCTAGGCCCTGGACAAACTGATCTCTTGGCAAAATTTGGCGTTGACTTGATGGAAAACAAGTTGCCTAAAGCAAGGCAGTATAAAAGTACAAATCCAAAAGTATTTCTTGCAGGAGACATGCGGCGTGGACAATCCTTGGTTGTATGGGCTATCTCAGAAGGCCGTGAAGCCGCTGTGGCAGTCGATGAGTTTTTGATGGGCTACTCTTCGTTACCACGAAAAGACGCCTCCTTGTATGAGGTCGAGGAACAGCGCGAGCACCTGTAAACAAGTAATAAAAAAGGGCCAGTTTACTGGCCCTTTCTTCTTAACGTCCTCTTCGAAATCTCGGTCTATTGCTATGCCTCTGATCCCTACCAAAACGATCATTGCCTCTATCTCGCATGGATTCCTTTCGTTGTTCCCAAATTTGTTTTTGCTCATCGGTTAGGATGGACAACAATTTCTGTTCTTGAGCCAAGCGATATGCTTTCTGAGCCTCGAATTCAGCTTTTCTGCTTTTTAATAGCTCCTCCTGTCGATTGGCATTTTCAAGAGCGAGTTGGCTCACCTGTTTTCTTTGCTCATCTGTAAGCTTGAGCTCCTCCGCCATCCGATCAGTCATTTTTTGTGCACGCTCGGTTGGATTGGATGATCTAAAATTTTTGTGTTGCTGAGCCGAAAGTCCGAAGCTCATGCTAATGAGGACTAATGCTCCAAGGATCCATTTTTTCATAGTTTATTGGTTTGTTTCGAAATTTAGACCCTAGCAGAAGCCTTAGGTTTAATTTCAAAAAAGCATTCCTTTTGATTGGTTAATTCAGCTTCAAAAAGCCCATTCTTTCCCTAGAAAAAATTGCACTTCATCCGAGAAAAGAAATTGTTATTTTTGTCTCCTATTAAACAGCAGATCCATGGGAAGAGCATTTGAATTCCGAAAAGAGAGAAAATTCAAACGTTGGGACAAAATGTCCAAGGTATTTACCCGACTAGGGAAGGAAATCGTTATGGCTGTCAAGGCTGGCGGACCAGACCCTTCAAGTAATGCCAAACTTCGGACCGTCATCCAAAATGCCAAAGGTGCTCAAATGCCCAAGGACCGCATCGAAGGTGCCATCAAGCGCGCCTCCAATAAGGATGAAAAAGATTACGAAGAAGTAGTATACGAGGGGTACGGACCCTTTGGTGTTCCATTTATCGTAGAAACCTCCACAGATAATACCAACCGCACCGTGGCCAACGTGCGCTCTTACTTCGCCAAGGCTGGTGGTTCCCTAGGTACTTCAGGATCTGTGAGCTTTATGTTTGAGCGCAAGGCAGTATTTCGCTTCGCGAAAGCAGCTTACGATCTAGAAGAACTCGAATTGGAATTGATTGATTTTGGACTAACTGAAATCGC
>JACCDV010876566.1_pt1 | contig 10293 bp, 7 predicted proteins | sample 7446131 | NCBI WGS metagenome assembly JACCDV01 (sample SAMN15323448, study PRJNA562643) | freshwater metagenome | isolation source: river surface water | place: USA:Blue River Watershed | collected 2017-08-17
GCGCTCGGGAGCCTGCGAGGGGCGGGCGCTGCCTTCAAATTGCGACAGCAGTTGCGCTGCGGATTCGCCGCAGTTGAGCCGCACGGCAACCCCTTGACCTTGCTTTTGCAGGTACTGCAGGCTGGTGTCCAGGCTCCAGGAGTGCATGGAGCGATTGAGCTCCAGTGCGTCCAGCACCGACAGCGGCTCGTGCACACGCACCGGCACTTCGGCATCCTGTCCCCACTGGCCTTTGACCAGGGCCAGGTGCACCGACTGGCTGGGTTTGTCGCGGAAGGCGTGTACGGTGAAGTCACCGTGGGCGGTCTGGATGTCCCGGCTGCCGATCCGTTCGACCAAGGACTCGTTGCGGCTGCGGTACTCGATCAGGTCGGCAATCGTGCCGATTTTCAAGCCGTGTTCGGCGGCAAAAAGCTGCAAATCGGGCAGGCGGGCCATGGTGCCGTCGTCCTTCATGATCTCGCAGATCACTGACGACGGCGAGCAACCGGCCATGGCCGCCAGGTCGCAACCGGCTTCGGTGTGCCCGGCGCGCATGAGCACGCCACCGTCCACGGCCTGCAGCGGGAAGATGTGGCCTGGCTGCACCAGATCCGTCGGCTGGCTGTTTTTGGCCACGGCCACCTGCACGGTGCGCGCGCGGTCCGCGGCCGAGATGCCGGTGGTCACGCCTTCGGCGGCTTCAATCGACACAGTGAAGGCCGTGCTGTAGACGGTGCCGTTGCGCGCTGCCATCGGCGGCAGCTTGAGGTATTCGCAGCGCTCGCGCGTCAGCGTCAGGCAGATCAGGCCACGGCCAAAGCGGGCCATGAAGTTGATGGCCTCGGGTGTGACGTGGTCGGACGCCAGCACCAGATCGCCTTCGTTTTCGCGGTCTTCCTCGTCCACGAGGATGACCATGCGACCGGCCTTCATTTCAGCCACGATCTCGTCGACCGGGGAAATGGCCACGGGTTGGAGGGGAGTGGTCATGCCTTGTCTTTCAGGTTCAGGCCAGCGCTGAGCATGCGCTCCACGTAACGGGCCACGGTGTCGATTTCGAGGTTGACGCGGCTGCCCGCTTGGAGGCTGCCGAGCGCAGTGTTCTGCACGGTGTGCGGGATCAGGTTGATGCTGACTTCGCAGCCCTCGGCCAGGTCGGCGACTTTGTTGACCGTCAGGCTGACACCATTGATGGTGATCGAGCCCTTGTAGGCCAGATACTTGGCCAGCGCAGGCGGGGCGAGCACGCACAGCTCCCAGCTCTCGCCAACCTGCTCGAAGCGGCTCACCTGGCCCACGCCGTCCACATGGCCGGAAACGATGTGGCCGCCCAGACGGTCGTGCGCGCGCAGGGCCTTTTCGAGGTTGATGGGGCCAGGCTGGTCGAGCCCGCAGGTCTTGTCGAGCGACTCGGCCGAGATGTCGATCGTGAACTGGCGCAGGGCCGGATCGAAGGTGGTGACGGTCATGCAGGCGCCGTTGAGGGCGATGCTGTCGCCCAGGCCCACGTCGTCGAGGTAGCCGGCCGGCGCCTCGATGGTCAGGCGCTTGCCGTGCTGTAAAGAGCTACCCAGGTCGTGGAGGGCGACGATTCGCCCCACGCCGGTGATGATTCCGGTGAACATCCTGCTATTTTCGCAGGGAAAGCCGACTTGCCCGCTGGCTTGTCGAAAAAACACCAGAAAAGCGAGGCTCTGGTCTGAGGGTTAACCAAGAGATGTCGGACAGCCATGCTTGTCTACAATCTGCTGCACCGCAGCATTCCGATGCTGCCTTGCTCGGAGACACCGCTCTTGCCAGTCACCACCGCCAAAGCCCCGGATGCCAGCCTGAGGGTGATCAAGAAATACCCCAACCGCCGCCTCTACGACACGCAGGCCTCGGCGTACATCACTCTGGCTGAAATCAAGCAGCTGGTCATGGCCAGCGAGCGACTGGTGGTGCGCGATGCCAAGACCGGTGAAGACCTGACCCGTTCGATCCTGCTGCAGATCATTCTGGAAGAAGAAGCGGCGGGCGCCCCAATGTTCAGTGAGGCACTGCTGGCCAACCTCATCCGCTTTTACGGTCATGCCATGCAGGGCTATATGGGACCATTTCTGGAGCAACAGCTCCAGGCGCTGGCCGACTGGCAGGCGCGCCTGGGTGAACAGGCCAAGCCACTGACCCCCGAAGCCTGGGGGCAGCTGATGCAGCAGTGGCCCTCCCAGTTCCTGGGCGAATGGCTCAAGCCTTCGACCGAGATGATGGGCCAGATGCAGGAGCAAATGCAGAAAAACACCGAGCAGATGCTCGGGGTGTTCGGGCTCAAGAAGCCCTGATCTGCCAGTTGGGTCCCCGTTTGCTGGGACAATCGGGGCATGACCGAGATTTCCACTGCCGCGCCAGCCCCCAAGGTGGGCTTTGTCAGCCTGGGTTGCCCCAAGGCGCTGACCGACTCCGAACTCATCCTCACGCAACTGAGCGCCGAGGGTTACCAGACCTCCAAGACCTTTGCAGGGGCGGATCTGGTGATCGTCAATACCTGTGGTTTCATTGACGACGCCGTCAAGGAAAGCCTGGACACCATCGCCGAAGCCCTGTCCGAAAACGGCAAGGTGATCGTGACCGGCTGCCTGGGAGCCAAGACCGGCGACAGTGGTGCCAATCTGGTGCTCGAAACCCACCCCAGCGTGCTGGCAGTGACCGGTCCGCACGCGACGCAGGAGGTCATGGATGCGGTGCATACCCATTTGCCCAAACCTCATGACCCGTTTCTGGACCTGGTGCCGGGCGCCTTTGGCGAGGCCGGTCTCAAGCTCACGCCCAAGCACTACGCTTATCTGAAGATCAGCGAAGGCTGCAACCACCGCTGCACCTTCTGCATCATCCCTTCCATGCGCGGCGATCTGGTGTCGCGGCCGATTGGCGATGTGCTCAAGGAAGCCAAGGCCCTGTTTGAAGGGGGCGTCAAGGAGTTGCTGGTGATCAGTCAGGACACCTCGGCCTATGGTGTGGATGTGAAATACCGCACCGGTTTCTGGGATGGCAAGCCGGTCAAGACCCGCATGCTGGAGCTGGTGCAGGCGCTGGGCGAAATGGCCCGCGCGCACGGTGCCTGGGTGCGTCTGCACTATGTGTACCCCTACCCGAGTGTGGACGAGATCATTCCGCTCATGGCCGAGGGGCTGGTGCTGCCTTACCTGGATGTGCCCTTCCAGCACAGCCATCCCGATGTGCTGCGGCGCATGAAGCGCCCGGCCAGCGGCGAGAAGAATCTTGAGCGCATCCAGCGCTGGCGAGAGCTCTGCCCCGAACTGGTCATCCGCAGCACCTTCATTGCAGGCTTCCCGGGTGAAACCGAAGAAGAGTTCGAGCACCTGCTGGGCTTTTTGCGCGAAGCCGACATTGACCGCGCAGGCTGCTTTGCCTACAGCCCGGTCAAGGGCGCGGTGGCCAACGACCTGCCAGGCATGCTGCCCGATGCCTTGCGCGAGGAGCGTCGTTCACGCTTCATGCAAGTGGCCGAGGAAGTCTCGATTGCGCGTCTGCAGCGCCGTGTCGGCGCGACCATGCAGGTGCTGATCGACTCCGCGCCCGCCATGGGACGCCGCGGCGGGGTGGGGCGTAGCTACGCCGATGCGCCCGAGATCGACGGCACCGTGCGCCTGCTGCCGCCAGAAAAGATCAGCAAGACGCTCAAGGTGGGTGAATTCACCAAGGCGCGCATCGTGGGTGTGGAAGGTCACGATTTGGTCGCCATGCCGGTGTGATGCGCTGACCGCCTGAAATGAAAAAAGCCGATGCAATCGCATCGGCTTTTTTGTATTTTTGGTGCCCAGGAGAGGACTCGAACCTCCACGCCTCGCAGCGCTAGTACCTGAAACTAGTGCGTCTACCAATTCCGCCACCTGGGCATCTCAGGAAGGCTGCATTGTATAGGAAGAAGCGATGGAATCTGGGCCCGTTGAAGGAAAAGATGCCCGGAAAACAAAAAAGCCGATGAACAGTTTTCATCGGCTTTTAGTGTCATCTTATTTGGATAAGATTGGTGCCCAGGAGAGGACTCGAACCTCCACGCCTCGCAGCGCTAGTACCTGAAACTAGTGCGTCTACCAATTCCGCCACCTGGGCATCTCAGGAATCCAAGGATTGTATATCAAAAAAGTGACTCCAACCAGCGGGATGCTGGAAGAAATCGAAGGGCAGGTCCAGGGGCATCGTGACGGCCACGGCTTTTTGTTGCGCGATGATGGCGAGCCCGACATTTACCTGCCCGCAAATGAAATGCGGGCCGTGTTGCACAAGGACCGTGTCAAGGTCCGCATCGTGCGGCTGGATCGCAAGGGCCGACCAGAAGGCCGTGTGGTCGAAATTCTCGAACGCCCTGAGCAGCCCATCATCGGCCGCTTGCTGCAGGAAAGCGGGATCTGGCTGGTCGCCCCCGAAGACAAGCGCTACGGACAGGATGTGATCATCCCCAAAGGCGCCACAGGCGCCGCCAAGCCCGGACAGGTGGTGGTGGTCGAACTGACCGAGCCACCTGCGCTTTACGGTCAGCCCGTGGGGCGCGTGACCGAGGTGCTCGGCGAAATCGATGACCCGGGCATGGAGATCGAGATCGCGGTGCGCAAGTACAGCGTGCCGCACGAGTTTTCGGATGCCTGTCTGGCGCAGGCCAAGGGCTTGCCGGACAAGGTGCGCGCCCAGGACCGCAAGGGTCGCGTGGACCTGCGTGATGTGCCACTGGTCACGATCGACGGTGAAGATGCGCGCGACTTTGACGATGCCGTCTATTGCCTGCCCACCAAGGTGGGCCGCAGCAAGGGCTGGCGTTTACTGGTGGCCATTGCCGATGTGAGCCACTATGTGCAGACCGGCAGTGCGATCGACATCGACGCCTACGATCGCGCGACCAGCGTCTATTTCCCACGCCGCGTCATTCCGATGCTGCCGGAAAAGCTCTCCAACGGCCTGTGCTCGCTCAACCCCGACGTGGACCGCCTGTGCATGGTCTGCGACATGATGGTGACGGCCAAGGGCGAGGTGCATGCCTACCAGTTCTACCCGGCGGTGATGCACAGCCATGCGCGTTTCACCTACACCGAGGTGGCGGCGATCCTGGCCAACACGCGCGGCCCGGAGGCCGCACGGCGCAAGGACCGCGTGCAGGACCTGATTCATTTGCACGATGTCTATCGCGCGTTGCTGGCGGCACGCCAGGTCCGCGGCGCGGTGGATTTTGAAACCACCGAAACCCAGATCGTCTGCGATGAGAACGGCCGCATCGAGAAAATCGTGCCCCGCGTGCGCAACGAGGCGCACCGCCTGATCGAAGAGGCCATGCTGGCCGCCAACGTCTGCAGTGCCGACTTCATCCAGCAGGGACAGCACCCTGGCCTGTTCCGTGTGCATGAAGGGCCGACACCGGAGAAAAAGGACATCCTGCGCAACTACCTCAAGGCCTTGGGGGTGGGCATTGGCCTGAGCGAAGACCCGCACACGTCCGAGTTCCAGAAAATCGCGCAGGCGACCAAGGACCGGCCCGATGCGCAGCAGATTCACACCATGCTGCTGCGTTCGATGCAGCAGGCCATTTACACGCCGATCAACAGCGGTCACTTTGGCCTGGCCTATGAGGCTTATACCCATTTCACCAGCCCGATCCGCCGCTACCCGGACTTGCTGGTGCACCGGGTGATCAAGGCGATTCTGGAGAGCCGCAAATACGAGTTGCCCGTTTTGCCCACACCGGGCGAAGCCCATGCCAAGCTGAGCAAGCGCCTGCAGAAAAACAAGGCCGGTCAGGGCGCGCGCGCGGCCCGCCTGCCCAAGGTGCGCATGTCGGCTGCCGAGCAGCAGGCCTGGGAGGCGGCGGGCCTGCACTGCAGCGCCAACGAGCGCCGCGCCGACGAAGCCAGCCGCGATGTGGAGGCCTGGCTCAAGTGCAAATACATGCGCGAGCATCTGGGCGAGGAATACGGCGGTCTGGTCACGGCGGTCACCGGCTTTGGCCTGTTTGTGACCCTGGACAACCTTTACGTGGAAGGCCTGGTGCACATCACTGAACTTGGTGGCGAGTATTTCCGCTTTGACGAAGCCCGCCAGGAACTGCGTGGCGAGCGCACCGGCATCCGCTACGCCATCGGCACGCGGGTGCAGGTGCAGGTCAGCCGCGTGGATCTGGACGGTCGCAAGATCGACTTCCGCCTGGTGCGTCCGGGTGATGAGCTCGTTTTGCGTGCCATGCGGGACAAAACCGGCATGGATGGGGCTGACCGAGGTGCCGAGCGCAAAGGCAAGGCCAAAGGTGCGAAGTCGCGTGCCTTGCCTGGGGAGGCCGCGCGCTCGCCCATCCAGGCCCTCAAGGCCTCGGTCAAGAAGGCAGCAGCCAAGAAAAAGGACAAAGCCGGTCGCAAGTCCAGGCGGTGACAGGCATTGCCTCCCGGCGCAAGCATCATTCGCCTTTCATTACAGATCAGGAGACAGATTTCATGACAGAGACATCGCGCATTGCGCTGGTCACGGGGGCGGGTTCGGGGGTAGGCAAGGCGACGGCGCTGGCTTTGCTCGCGGCAGGCTGGCGTGTCGCCCTGGTCGGCCGTCGGCCCGAGCCGCTGCAGGAAGTGGCAGTCGAGAGCGGTGTGGCGTCTGAGCGTTACCTGGTGGTCCCGGGCGATGTCTCGGACGAGGTGTCCGTGCAGGCCATGTTCGCCGCCGTCACGTCGCGTTTTGGTCGTCTGGACCTGCTCTTCAACAATGCGGGGGTGAATGCCCCCGGCATTCCGCTGGAAGACTTGTCGCTCGACCAGTGGAAGAACGTGGTGGACATCAACCTGACAGGTATGTTCCTGTGCATCCGTGAAGCTTTCCGTGTGATGAAAGCGCAGTCCCCCCGTGGCGGCCGCATCATCAACAACGGTTCGATTTCGGCCACCACGCCGCGCCCCAATTCGATTGCTTACACCTCGACCAAGCATGCGGTCTCCGGTTTGACCAAGACCGCCTCGCTGGACGGCCGCAAGTACGACATTGCGGTGGGTCAGATCGACATCGGCAACGCCGCCACCGACATGGCCATGCGCATGGCGAAGGGGGTGCTGCAGGCCAATGGCGAAGTGGCGGTCGAACCTCTGATGGACGTGAACATCGTGGGCCAGTCCATCGTTTACATGGCCAGCCTGCCGCTGGAGGCCAATGTGATGTTCCACACCGTCATGGCCACCAAGATGCCCTTTGCCGGACGCGGCTGACGACGGACAGCGCCTTTAACGCAGTTTCTCGCTCAGGCGGCTGGCTGTGAGGGCGTGGTCGGCTGGCCATTCGTCGGCTGCATGGCCATGGGTCCAGACGGCATCGCAGGCGGCCTGCCAGGGGTCGTTTGAAACGTTGTTCAAAGCGGCCATTCGGGCGCCCAGCAGACCCGCCAGCACATCGCCGGTGCCACCGGTGGCCAGCAGGCCATTGCCTGTGATGTTGATGCGTGTTGTGTGCCCGGGCATGGCGATCACCGTGCCTGATCCCTTGAGCACCGCGCAGCAAGCGAAACGCTCCGCGAGGTGCTCTGCTGCCGACAGCCGGTCGGCCTGCACCTGCGCCGTGCTGCTGCCCAGCAGTCGTGCCGCCTCCAGAGGGTGAGGGGTCAGTACCGTGGCTTGTTTGCGGGCCGCGCGCTGGCGCAGCATGTCCTGCAGCCAGGGGTCTTCGCTGACGCGATTGAGCGCATCGGCGTCCAGCACCAGCCGCGCGCTGTGCTGAAGGAGTCGGCCCAAGGCTGCGCCGATGGCGCGTCCTCCTCCGCAACCCGCCACCACCGTCAGTCTGGGCAGGTCCAGTGCCGACAGGTCGCGGCGCATCAGGTCTGCAGGCAGGGCATGCGTGTGGTCGCCGAGCAGGCTCAGCATCACGCGACCGGCACCCCCATGCAGGGCCGCCTGCGCCGCCAGCACCGCAGCGCCGGTCATGCCGGTGTTCACATTCAGCGACTCGCCCCCGACCACCGCGACATCGCCATGGCGGCCTTTGTGGCTGGCATGGGCACGACTTGGGTGCACTGGGGCGGGATTGAGTTCGGCATCGGGTACGCACAGGCTGGCGGCGTCGGCAGGCAAGCCCAGCGTATCCAGCCAGAGCGTGCCGCAGGCATCCCGGCCATGGCCCATGAACAAGCCGGGTTTGGCGCCGAGCAGGGTCAGGGTATGGCGGGCGTGAACCACGCTGTCCAGACTGCCCAGTGCCTGCCCGCTGTCGGCGTCCAGTCCGGTCGGGATATCGATGGCCAATACCGCTGCGGGTGTGGCATTGAGCCATTGGATGGCCCGCAGCATGTCCCCCTGGGGCGCTCGTGTGGCGCCGATGCCCAGCAAGGCATCGATGCACAGGTCCTGCACTGTCATTTCGGGGGCTTGCGCTGGCAGGCCGATCTGGATCGGCACGCCCGCCTGCACAGCCCGCTCATGGGCGCGGCGCGCATCTGCGGGCAGTTGCTGCGGGTCACCCAGCAGATGGACCTGGACCCGTTTGCCCAGGCGATGCAGGTGGATGGCGGCTTCGAGCCCATCTCCGCCGTTGTTGCCTGGGCCTGCGGCGATCCAGATGCGCTGGGCATGCGGGGCGATGGCCAGCGCCAGCCGCGCGCAGGCTTCACCGGCCAGGTCCATGAGTGGCGTGGCCGAAGCTGCCTGAAGGCGTGATTCGAGCGTGCGGATGCCGCAGCGCCGCCAGACGGGCAGGGCGGTGGATGCGGGCAGCAGGCGCTGGGTCATTCAGCTGTCCTGCTGGCTCAGCACCGCTTCGACCTGCAGGGCCAGCTGCAGCACGGTTTGGTCATGCATGGCGCCTTGCCACAGCATCAGCCCGACCGGCAGTTCGTCCGGCCGGTGGCAGGGCAGGGAGATGGCACAGCCGTCCAGAAAGTTGATGGCGCTGGGGTTGCGCAGCAGCAGGGCATTGACGCGGAAGAAAGCCTCATCGCGCTCGGCACCGGGTGCAACGCTGGCGCGCAGGGGCGCGGTGATGGGCACGGTCGGCGCCAGCACGGCGTCCAGGCCCGTGATGGCCTGGTTCATGCGTTGGATCCAATGGGCGCGACCGCGCTGCAGGTCCATGTATTCGCAGGCCTTCATGTTCGCGCCACGCTCGATGCGTGCGGCCACCCGCGGGTCGTAGCGTGCGCCGTCGCGGGCCAGCAGTTCGCGGTGCCAGGCAAAGCTCTCGGCCGGGCTGAAACCGCCGGTGGCGTTCAGGCTGGCGATCTCGTCCATCAGGGGCAGATCGATCTCGGTGATGCGTGCGCCAGCTTTGGCCAGGGCCTGCACAGTGCGCTCGAACGCGCGGGCCACCGTGGTGTCCATGACGTCCTGGAAATAGCGCTTGCAGATGCCCAGGCGGTAATCGCCGAGGGGGCGATGGCCTGCAGGCACCCGGGTGCCGGACAGAATTTCGTGGGCCAGGATGGCGTCGCGCACGCTGCGGGTCATGGCGCACACGGTGTCGAGGGTGGTCGACAGGGGCAATACGCCCTGGGTGGGGGTGGTGCGTGCGGTGTTCTTGAAGCCGACGATGCCATTGAGTGCAGCGGGCACGCGGATCGATCCACCAGTGTCCGAGCCCAGGCCAATGAAGGCCGCACCCGTGGCCACCGAGACGGCTGCGCCCGAGCTGGAGCCCCCGGGCACGTGATCCCCCGGGCCTGCAGGCTGGTTGTAGCGTCCGTCCCAGGCGGCGGGGGTGCCAAAATGCGGGTTGTTGCCCACGCCCGAGAAGGCAAACTCCACCATGTGGGAGCGCCCGATCAGCCCGGCGCCTGCGGCGCGCAGTCTGGCCACGGCCGGGCAGTCGTGTTGTGCGGGGGGCGCATCGGCCAGCACCACCGAACCGGCGGCCGTCACCTGGCCTTGAACGTCAAACAGGTCCTTGATCGAGACACTCAGCCCGGCCAGGGGCTGTCGCGCTACGCCTGGATTGACTGCTGTGTCTTGCAGATCCTGGGGGGTGAGTTGCCGGAACACGTGTTCGCAGGCCGGGCTGCGGGCGATCGACAGACTGCGCTCTGCCTGTTCGGCTGGGCTGGTCTGTCCGTTCAGGATCGCCTGTTGGGTGGCGTGAAGGTCGGGCTGTGCGTGCTGTGTCATGGTCTGGGGTGGTGTCGCAGGGCAGGGAAATCCCGGGTGCTATAATCCTAAGGCTTTGCGGGATCGTCCCGTGAAGTATTCGCAAACCTGTCCCCACAAGGTGTCGCCTTCGCCACAGAAGGTGATTGTTGGACAGGATTTCAGACCCAACCTTTGGAGCAATACCATGTCCGTCACCATGCGTGAAATGCTGGAAGCC
>JACCDV010841078.1_pt1 | contig 10292 bp, 14 predicted proteins | sample 7446131 | NCBI WGS metagenome assembly JACCDV01 (sample SAMN15323448, study PRJNA562643) | freshwater metagenome | isolation source: river surface water | place: USA:Blue River Watershed | collected 2017-08-17
AAGGCATATTTCCAGGCAAAACCGACCCAGCAGCAGCAGGCAGTGGTTGCGGTTGTCTCGACGGAACGTCCCGCGACTCCTGCCCCGAAACTGACCTTTGATACACAGAACGATGTCCATGAGTTCGAGACGGACAACGAGGAGACGGATGACGAGGAAGAGGACCGCCCCAAACTCACTCTGGGAGAGGACATCAACCTTGACGCCGACGACATTGATGGAGACAAGGACTCCGTTGCCACGGAAGATGAAATTCTTGCCAAGGCAGGGGAGGAGACTGTTTCGTTAAATCTTTGAAACTCGTTCCGTGATTGCTGAACAAAGATGGATACGCAGACAATTGGAATTATCGTCGCAGTTGTTGTAGTTGTCGTGGTTGTGTTGTATATCTACGATCGTCGCTCGAAGCAGCAACCCGTGGATGTAATGGATGCCGCGAAACTTGCTCTGGGAGCAGGTGGAATTGCGGGCGGAGTCACCTTCGCAGTCACTGGAGAGGGAATGCCCGATGTTGTGGAGACCATTTCCAAGGCAGCGGATGTCACTCAGGAGATGTTTGTGGGCAAACCTGAGTTTTAACGACGACGAGTCGTGCGGCGCTTCTTGGAGGCGCGCTTGGACTTGTTGCGACCTCCCTTGTTTGCTTGCTTTTTCAGTATCTTCATTTGCTCCTGGGGAGGTCCTGCAGTGGATTTCAATCCCGTGAGCATCGAGGCAATGTTGCTCTTAACTTCGTCGGGTAAGGTCTTTCCTTTGTTTCCAAACTCAAATTCCTTGGATGCTTCTGCGAACGAACGAACATCCCTCGCTCTTTCCTTTGATGTTTCCTCCACAGTATCAACTACATACGGTTCAATCAAATCAAACAGTTTCTCATTAACCTCTCCATTGTACCAGGGGGATCTCCGTCCCCGAACAATGGGGTTTGTCACGTGGTCGGTAGGACCCAATGTAATGGACAAGTCTCCGTCGGGTTTTACGAAAACGGTAATACTCACCATGTCTGACTGGTCCGGACCAACAAACAGTGTGAATCCATCCTTGTTCTCAGTAAGTTCCCACTTTGCGCTTCCCATCCAATCTTCGTCATCAATTGCCCCATACACATCCTGGAGTTGGTTGAATCTCTTTCTCATAGGGCGAACATCCTGTGTGAATTTCTTCCAATCAAACACATATCGAGGGGTCGTTCCTTGTCCCGCTGCCATTGTTCTATCTGAATAAATTTATCCGAACCGTCCAAAGCGAATGTTCGTAATGTGATTGACCGCAATGTAAATGATGTAGACCCAGACAACCAGGATATACAGTGACGTCCAGAGTTTCACACCCGGAGTCTCCGGAATCATTCCAGCAACTTCTGACGTTGTGAGAGACCCAACTGTGTAATGGAAATAGTCAACAAATGTTTTTGCTCCTCGAATTTGTCCATCGAAAAAGACCATCGTGAGACCTGCAAACAGCAGATTCACGAAGAGTCCAAATGCTAACAATGCCAAGAAGGTCTTCATTATTTCTAGTGAAGAAGTAAAGGAATGGAGGTTTCGGTTACAAAGACAGGGAGTGGATATGACGTCAAGATTGGCGAAAAGACAGTGACGCTTCCATTGGACTCCAAGATGACCAAGATGAAGTATGGCGTTGCCATTGGTGTTCCGACAAAACGCTTGGAAGTTGAGACCTATGCCAATGAAATCGATCTTGTCAGGGGAAAGGGAGAACCCAGTGAATCCATTCTGTCAGAGGACGACGCAAACGACGAGAGTCGCGAGAAGGTTGTTCTGGACTTGACATCAGCATGGGAACAACGAGAGCAGAATGGGTCTTCACGAGTCAATCGCAAGACACGGCGTTCCAAGGGGAAGCGTGGCAATACGAAACGCAGTAAGTTTCGCAAGCTCTCGTCTCGGCGTCGCTGAATCCTTGCAGTAGCGCGCAATTGCCTTGTACAAATGAAATCCATGATAGCGATCGTGATTGTCACGTTTCGCACGAAACATAACAGATGTCCCATCGGACTGCGTCATCCATTGTTTGAAAACCTCGAGCAATGGATGCGTTGACGCAGCATCAGGACCCTCTGGAAACATGTCCCAGAACATCGAAGTGGCAAACCGACACAAGTCAAACGACGGACAAGGAGGAATACTGGGATGGTCCTTGTCAAAGAAGGGTTCCATGTTGTACTGACCTGCTGCCTCGTCGTCGGGTTGAAACTGACTGCTCACAAACTGGCGAGGGTCCTTCATTCCCACAAGGCGCAGCGAAACAATCGCACGGTCAAAGTCGATAATCTTCAGAATGTATCCATGGGTGGGCAGACGATACACGAGTCCGTTGTGCTTGTAGTGAAGATACTCCTGATCTGTGGGAACATACATCACGTTGTTGCCATGGAGATCGTTGTGGACAAATCCATAGTTCCTCTGTGCGAATACCAGAGCAAAGACAATCTGTGCAACCCACGCAGCATGTTTGGCAGGATCCGGATTTGCGGACACAAGGTCATAAAAGGTACCCTCGCACTTCTCCATCACAGTGGTAATGACAGGAACATCGTGAAACGTTGCCCAGGCAAACGGTTCCTCATCATCAGTCCCCATATCATCCTCCTCGTCCTCTTCGTCGTCTTCCGAATCACAGTCACATGACTCAATCTCAAATGCATCATCAGAATCACTCTCACTCATTTCATCAAAGATAGACGACTCATCCTCGGGTTGGTCGCTCACATCGTGAGAACGACTCGACGGATTGCTCACGTGGTCCGGATGAACATCCTCGATTCCGTCCAGCAGAACATCGTCACCTAGAACGACGTTGGGACGCTGCGTGCGCGTATGCGTAAAGTCTGCGCCAGGTTCGGGAGTCCGCAGTTTGATTTCAAACGTCTTCCCGAGATTGTTTGCAAACCAATGGCGATCAACAAGGTCCTCATAATCATCTGAAATGTCGATTGTGTGATTCTCGGCGAGTCCAACATACACGCCGTAGACTTTGGGAAAATGAACACATCCAGATTCAGACAATGCGATGGAAGACAGGGCACCGACATATCCTGCGGTGTGCGGACTTTGAAGACTCGTCTGCATATCTGTGGCGACCTCCTCGGGTTTGGGAAGTCCAAACACGCCATAGTCTCCTCGCATCCACTTGAAAGGACTCAGAATCATCGTGGTCTTGCGATGGACTGGAACGACATTTCCTTTGGTGGTCTTGACATGGGTCTCGTCGACGACATTGCTAATTTCCTCCCCAAGACGAACACCATAATCGGACATGGAAGGCAGAGACTCTGTTTTAAACAGTTTCTCCAGTGGAGGAAAGAAGGGTTGGGGATTCTTGAGTCCCCACTTCGATCCATCCAGTTTTGGATATTTGTGGAGCTTCATGGAGACGGCGGTCGTTCGAAGATCTTTTCCCATTGTGTTTTGCCCCGGCAATCAAAAACGGAATTGGAACGACGATCGGATTGTTCGGTATGTGGGATTCACTCATCGTCTGTTGGATCCTTGCTTGTCTCGTCAGTTTGGTCTTTCAACTCGTCTTGCTGCGAACAATCGTTTCTCGTTGATACAACAACATGAACTTCCAATTGAGGAAATTCGACATCAACATGATTAAGGAGCGATGTGACATCGACTCCCGAAAGAGTCCAATGATTGTGATTATTGGAAAAAAGGATACAGGCAAGTCCTTTTTGGTTCGCGACATTCTGTTCAACACACAGTCCTGCTTCCCTGTGGGGACAGTCATCTCGGGCACGGAAGTTGCCAACGAGTTCTTCCAGCACATGGTTCCCTCCAAATTCATTCACGACAAATACAGTCCGGACATTGTGATGAATGTCATCAAGCGCCAGATGAATGTCAAACAGAAGCGCAATCAGGACAAAAATGCGCGCGGCGGTTCGTCCAACATTGACCCTCGTGCGTTTTTGATTCTCGACGACTGTCTGTACGATGCGACGTGGATTAAGGAGGAATCCACTCGATATGTATTCATGAACGGTCGTCACGTCGATTTGGCAACGATGATCACGATGCAGTATCCTCTGGGTATCACGCCCAACTTGCGAACCAACGTGGATTTTGTCTTCATTCTTCGTGAGAATATCCTGGGGAATCGTAGAAGAATCTACGAGAATTACGCAGGAATGTTTCCAACCTTTGAAATGTTTTGTTCGTTTATGGACCAGTGCACGGAGAATTTCGAGTGCTTGGTCATTTGCAACAACGTATCCTCCAACAAGTTAGAAGATCAGGTCTTTTGGTACAAGGCGTCTGACCATCCTCCCTTCCGCCTTTGTGATCAGGCGTTGTGGGCGAACAATACGCCGTTTAAGAGCGCAATGCTCGCTGGCGACGAGTATAACGCTTCGTTGATGAAGAAGAAGAACGCCGGACCGTCCGTTTGGGTCCGGAAAGAAGGCGACAAGTAAATTACTTCGTTTTCTTCGTGCGCGAGCGACGTGTTTGTTTAAGTTGCCGCCTTTGTCTTGCTGTCTGACCGCGCTTCGAATGCCTGCGACGTGCTCCTGTCGGACGGTCGCATGTCGCAACTGACTCAGTCGGAACTCCAGTTTCCAGGGTCAGATACGGTCTCACGTTATCGGGGAAATTTGCGTATGAGACTCGATAATTCAACGCCCTTCGATGCGACAGTTCATAGAAGACAGAATAATCGCGAAGAACGGCATCGTCGACACCCGCGCAACCAAACACCATCAGCATGATTGGAGATTTGTCGGGATGGCGCGCATTGATCGTCTCCACATACCGTTTGAGTGTCATACCTTTACCATGTACGGCCTGAGCTTCAATCTCTGGCAGTTCCTTGCCGGTTGACATTTGGGTAACTGTTACACCCCTCGCCTTGTCTTGGGAATTGGGATCCCATCCCATGTCATAGTTTAGACAGGTCATTCCAGGGGTGTAGGTTTGAATGTCATACTGGCCCTGTTTTTGCTCGGATGAAGGGGGGAGACAAACCGTCAGCATACGACGACGTTCAAACTGAAGCATGAAAATCGTCATGAGAAGCGTTTTTGCGAATCTTGTCGGTTGGGAATCGATGTCCTGTTTTCCAATCGAATAAATTGGGAAGTTTGCATATCCTCGGAATTTTTTCAACAGAATCGGATTTTTCCAAGGTTCCATAATCGAGATGAACTTCTTAAACAGGTCACCCGTTCCGTAGAGGTAACTCCCTGGCATTGTAAATGTCAACAACGTGACATTCGATGGAAGTGTAAATGTTTCCAAGAAACGCCCATTCTGACGCAATCCCATATGAAACACCGAAAAGTATCCTTCCTTCGGAGTAGGAATAGTTGCGTTGTCAAAATCATTCGTAACCGAAATGGGTGGTGCCTTTGATACATGCATCAACTCACGCGGTTCTTTGAGCAATTCCGATGGATTTCCTCCCATAACCAACGGAACTTTGCCAGTGCCTCGAATTGCGCCAATATACACTACATCATCTACACCCGTTTGAGAACGAACGCGGACTGTATTGGGGTCCTTGTGCTCTATTACCAACAACGGCGTTCCCATGACATCTTGAACATACTGTCCGGGAATGAGTGTGAACCCCATCGATGTATACAAAAGAAGTGTGCCAAGTTCCGTCATGGTATCCGTGTCAAACGGAATCACGGAAATAAACATGTATTTTGGCGAAGGATTCGCTCGAGCACATGCATCCATTAATTTCCGAAAGATTCCTGCGCTCGGAATCTCCGAATTACGACAAACGGAAAGGATATCGAATGATACATCCGTCTTTGACGCCGCAATAAATAGAAACCCTGCCAATTTTCCGTCACTCTTTCGCCTTGCTTCTGCGATGAATTGCGCTGTATCAGGAGACGCTTTCGGGTACAGTCTCGCAAATGTCATAGGCGCATTCGACAATTTCACCCCATATGTTTTTTCATACAGTTGGTCGTGATCCGCAGTAATTGCGCTTCGTGGGATGAGTCTATACGCCAATTCATCCGCAGAAATCGGCGTAACTCCGCTCCTGATAACCATATCTTGAACTTCAACGCTATCTTCCACATCCATTGCGACTGGACCCATATCAATGTGCGAAGAGAGAGATCCTTGACTCGAACTGCTTGAAGACGAGACACTCGCAGAGGATTGACTCGGATTCATGATCGAATCCCATCCGGGAAGAATTCCGGAACTCATTTGTTGTATCGTTACACTTTATTCGCGGATTGCTCCTTCGGTGGGGTGGACAGGTTTCGCAGCATCCTCAAGTGTCTTCTGGGAGTTCTCACGTTTGCGACGCTCGTTCTCCTCCTTCTGTGCCTTGATCTTCGACTCACGCTCCTCCGCAAAGAAGATCTCCTTGTTCGCCTCGTTCTCCTTGTAGCGGCGCATGAGTTCGTTGAGTTCCTTCTCTGCATACTCAACCTCAGGCATCAGGTGCTCGGAGGGGTCCCAAGGAAGCCATGCACCGACCTTGCCGATGTAAAGATTGTCCTTGGGGTACTTGCGCTGGAAGACTTTGGCCATCACCTGCGCCTCCTCCACGGTCGCAAAGCAGCGACGAACCTTCACACCACGCACGTTGGTCTTGAACTCGACCTTGTTGTCATACTTCTCCTGAGTCTCCTTCTCGTGCTTGAGGAGGAAGACCTGATACTGCTCCTCGAGGTCAGTCTCGCGAATCTCCTTCTCGCGCACCTTGCCGAACTCGGTGGCATCCGCAAGCAGGTCGTCAATCTTGAGTCCGTACTTCTTGGAGAGGAATGCCATAAAGTGCTCCAGACCCTTGACTTTCCAGTCATAGTCCTGGAACTTCATGAACTCGCTGAAGAAAAAGCGGTTCTTGTCCTGAATGACCTTCTCGGGAGAGAGGAAGGACACAATGCAATACTTCTGGGTGGGGATCTCGGGGTCCTCATCGAGATAATCGATGCGGTCACCAGAGTCATCAACAGTAGGGAGAGTTTCACGACGAGACATTTTATTGATACGCGAGTCGTATTTGAAAGTCCTTTCTACGCAGGTAGAATAAATGTACGACCTTCTGACTTCCTCGCTTCTCTTCGTGATTCTTGTTCCCGGGGTCGCGCTAACCCTGCCCCCGAGCGGTGGTCTTGCTGCGGCGCTTCTTCACGCCGTCGTGTTTTATGTGATTCAGGCGTTCGTCTCCCAGTATGTCCCCTGGTGGGGAATCTGGATTGTTGCGATTGTCGTGATTCTTGGAAAGTGGTATATGTCGCGGTCTGCAGTTACGCAATCTGCTTTTTAAGGAAAACAACTGCGACCGCAGCGAGAGTTTGCGCAATTACATAGGAGACTGCAGTTGCTCCACCCGTTTTTCCGGAAAGATAGGACCAGAGTGTAACTGCCGGGTTAAAATGTCCTCCTGAAATCGGACCTCCGAGGAAAATGGCAACAAAGAGGGCGCCAGCAATTGCAAGGGGAGTTCCAACAAACGCAATGACTCCAATAAAAAAGGTGGCGCCAAGAAATTCAACGATTGCGGGATTCATTTGTCTATAGCGTAAAAAATCTTCCCTCCAAATCAACAAACATGGAGTCGAAACCGAAGCCCACTGCCCCTGGTCTGGATCTTGGCGACCTCGTCACTCGCGTTGTGAAGTATATCCTTGAGGGTCTTGCGGTCGCTGTTGCCGCTGCCCTCTTCCCTGGCAAGCCCCTGAAGTATGGTGAGATCGCCATGCTCGGTCTCACTGCGGCCGCTGTCTTTGCCATCCTCGATATCTATGCCCCCTCCGTTGGATCCTCCGCGCGCACGGGTGCTGGATTCGGAATCGGCGCGAACCTCGTTGGATTTCCCCGCGCGTAAATTAGACTTTTAACCCTGCTGCCAACAACGACGCAACCGACGTCGTAATCACGACTGCAAAATTGTTTTGAGTCACCTGCATCGTATTCAACAAAAACGAACATACGGGACTTGCGGTTGTCACAAACGACCGTGCAATGTCCCACACATCTTGCGGAACACAGAACTTGCTGTATGCGTAAGCAGAACTTACGTGGACACCATAGTTGAGCGCAAGAACCGTCGCCGCCGTCTTGACTGCTACCAGCGCCGCCATTTACGTATTCCGTGCGAAATTTGACCAGATGCCGACGTATCTCGTACGATACAACGGAGAGTGGAAAACAATCACCTTCAAACCATTTGAACCCGAGCGGATGGCAACCGACATCGCATGGATTCAGATTCGTGAGAATGTCACGCCCGAAGAGGCATACAAGCGGTGGTTTGAACGGCAACGCAAACTTTCTCACCTCCTTCAACAATGAACACGCTGATTCTCTTTCTGGCACTGGCGATTCTCGTCATCCTCGTGTATCGCTTCTGGGAACCGTTCGTGGATACCCCCAAGCAGCAGATTCCTGTCGGGTCTGCGAATCTGTACTTCTTCTATACAGATTGGTGTGGATTCTCGCAGAAGGCAATGCCCGAGTGGGAGAAACTGGAGCAGCGTCTGAAGGAGACTCCCGTGTTTGGGAACACAAAAGTGAAACCCATCCGCGTGGATGCCGACAAGGACAAGAAGACAGCACTTCTGTATGAGGTGGATGCCTATCCCATGATCAAGTTGGAAACAAGTTCAATTCTCAGGGAGTTCGACGGTCCCCGCACTGCTGACGGACTTGTCAAGTTCCTTCGGGAAACGCTTGGAAAGGAAGGCAAGAGTCTGTGAGTATCCTTCCTCCACCAAAAGTGCCTTGTCCGCAGGCGTGAGTTCCTGAAGAATACCGATGGTGTTGTTGTTCAACCAAAGCATGTTGCGAGTGGGAGATTTGTATCGCATGCTCCGATACACTCGATGAAGATAGGTTGCCAACGGCATGTCCTGAAGTTCCCCTGGAAAAATGGTTTCGGACGGCGAGGAAATGTGAAGCGTCAAGCAATCCGCTGGAACAACCGATGTTAGCGAATCCATGAGAATACCCCCATCGAGATAGACCTGATTGTAGAGAATCTGCGGAGCAAAGACGATTGGCAAACACGACGAGCATTTGATGGCATCCAAAATGGGAACTGTCCCCGAAAAGATTGTTGTCGTGTGTGACGTCATGTTCGACGCAATGATGTAGAGAGGTTGGGGAGCATCTGAAATCAATTTGTTACGAAGGTCGATTGATTGAGACTGAAATGCTTCCACAATTGAAGATTCCAACATGTCCATGGAAAACAACCCCTTTTTCACGGACAGGTCGGCAAGCGAGGACAACCGTAGTTGCGGAACAAACCTTGGGAGGTCGAAATAGGTATCAAACATCGTTCGAATCTGCGCGGAATTCAAATTGAAGGCAATCGCCGTTGCCAAAATGGATCCTACAGAACATCCGTAGATTCCTTCCGGAAATCGAAGGTTCCCTCGAAATCGTTCCAGTGCCATGAGAGCACCGACGTGGAGTCCGCCTCGAACACCCCCGCCTCCAAGTGCTAAACTGGAAAACATTATTCTGTATGTATGGAGTAACCATGCTGAAAGCACGTGACGTGTGGGAAGAGCAAGAGAACCGCAAAGAACAGCGAATGGCAGCGATGCGTCCGGTGTTGTCGCAGTTGTATGCCCGCATTCGGCGGCAAGCAATTCATGACCCAAAAGCACCGTATGTTGTCTACGAAGTGCCAACCTATGTGTGGGGATATCCACTCTTCGACATGACAGAGGCACGTGAGTATCTCATCAAAACACTGGAGACGTCGGGATACCTCGTGTGGGTTGTCGATGAGAAATACCTCTTTATTTCGTGGATGAAGGTCCCGGGAGGCAAGCAACCCAACTACCGACCTCCACTTACGACAAATTACCGACCCCAAGTGTACGACCCAACCACTTTAGGGAGCATGTTGCGATAAGTTCGTTTCTTTCGAGATGTGCGTTTCCGTGTGCGCCGTCCTCCCTTTCGGACAGGGCATTGGTCAATGTTTACTTGTCCAATGATTTTCGGCGGTACCTTTGTGGATTGAGAGTCTACGATCTCTTTTGCGACACCCAACAGTTTGTTCATATCAACGTATTGGTCCAGACTTCCGTCTATATAAAACGCTTTGTCTGAACCCGTTCCAGTTGTAACAATGAATGCAGGAAGACCCATGGGTTCCCCTGGAATAAAATTCCATTCTGCCTCTTGACCATACGCCACCCTTGTTTCCATCAGACCTCCGAGTTTGGCAATTTTTAGAAATCCTGGGCACGGTACAATTTTGTCCTCAAGTGCTGCACCCGCATATATGATGGGTGGACCCTTGTAATGTGCCATCGGGATGATGAGAAG
>JACCDV010531632.1_pt1 | contig 10291 bp, 11 predicted proteins | sample 7446131 | NCBI WGS metagenome assembly JACCDV01 (sample SAMN15323448, study PRJNA562643) | freshwater metagenome | isolation source: river surface water | place: USA:Blue River Watershed | collected 2017-08-17
CCGGCGTGGGGCGCATCACCGCTGTCCACGACCTGGGTAGCTCTTTAAACCACGGCAAGCGTCTCACCCTTGAAGCGCCTGCTGGGTATCTCGACGACGTCGCACTGGGGGACAGCATCGCGCTCAATGGCGCTTGCATGACGGTCACCAGCTTCGACCTCGACACACACACCTTCACCATCGACATCTCCGCCGAATCACTGGCTCGCACCAGTGGCCTGAGCGAGTTAGGCCGCGTCAACTTGGAAAAAGCCCTGCGCGCCCACGACCGCTTGGGTGGCCACATCGTCTCAGGCCATGTGGACGGCATTGGTCACGTGAGCCACTTTGCCAAGGTGGGCGAAAGCTGGGAGCTGCGCATCATGGCCCCCACTGACCTTGCCAAGTACTTGGCCTACAAAGGCTCCATCACCATCAACGGCGTGAGCCTGACCGTGAACCGTGTGCAAGACTTTTTCGACGCCGACGGCCCACTGGGTTTGCGTGGCGCAGAAGTCAGCATCAACCTCATTCCTCACACTGTCGAGAACACCGCTTTGGGCTCGCTCCAAACCGGCAGCACAGTGAACCTTGAAATTGACACAGTCGCCCGCTACGTCGAACGCATGTTGCGTGTCGACGCAACGCTGGGCAACGCCACCGCATTGAAAGCCCAACCATGAGCGCCAACCCAGGGCTAAAGCCCGTCGCCATTTCGCCTGTCGAAGACATCGTGGCCGACATGAAAGCCGGTCGCATCGTCATCTTGGTCGACGAAGAAGACCGCGAGAACGAAGGCGACTTGGTGCTCGCGTCTGACCACGTCACCCCCGAAGCCATCAACTTCATGGCTCGCTTTGGCCGTGGTCTGATTTGCCTCACCCTCACCCGTGAACGCTGCGAATACTTGAAGCTCCCGCCCATGGCCGCGCGCAACGGCACGGTGTACAGCACGGCATTCACCGTCTCCATCGAAGCAGCTGAAGGTGTGACCACCGGCATTTCTGCCGCGGATCGTTCACGCACCATTGAAGTGGCCGTGGCCAAAGCCACGAAGCCGACCGACTTGGTTCAACCCGGCCATGTGTTCCCCCTGCAAGCGGTAGACGGCGGCGTGCTCATGCGTGCAGGCCACACCGAAGCCGGTTGCGACTTGGCCGCGATGGCGGGTTGCTCGCCCTCGTCTGTGATTTGCGAAATCATGAAAGACGACGGCACCATGGCCCGCTTGCCTGATTTGCAACTCTTCGCCGCCGAGCACGGCTTGAAAATTGGCACCATTGCCGACCTCATTGCCTATCGCAGCCGCAACGAGTCGCTCGTTCACAAAGTCAGCTCACGCCCCATGCACACCGCGCACGGCGAGTTCACCGCCAACGCCTACAAAGACATGACCAGCGGTGCCGTGCACATGGCCTTGGTCAAAGGCACTTGGGGCGCAGACGCCAAAGTGTTGGCCCGTGTGCATGAACCCCTCTCTGTGCTCGATGCACTCGAACCCAACCGTGTCATGCACTCATGGGGTTTGGACGCAGCCTTGGCACGCATCAGCGCAGAAGGCACAGGCGTGGTCGTGTTGCTCAACTGCGGAGAGAGCGGCGAACAATTGCTGGCTCAGTTCGATGGCACGGCACGCTCGGCCCACGGCCCAGAGCGTGGCCGCATGGACTTGCGCAGCTACGGCGTGGGCGCGCAAATTTTGCGTGACTGCGGCGTGCACAAAATGCGCCTCATGGGCAACCCACGCCGCATGCCCAGCATGACCGGCTACGGCCTCGAAATCACTGGCTACCTTTCTAAAGAATAAACACCATGTTCATCCCCAACCCCAACGCCACCACCACGCTGGACGGCAGCGCCATGAAAATTGGCATCGTCCAAGCGCGTTTCAACGAAAACATCACTAACGCCTTGCGCGACGCCTGTGCGACCGAACTCAAAGCCATGGGCGTGGCCGACGACCGCATCACCTTGGTGGAAGTGCCTGGTGCACTTGAAGTGCCGTTGGCCTTGGCGGCGCTGGCCCAAATTGAAGACCCCGAGCCCTACAGCGCCCTCATCGCTTTGGGCTGCATCATCCGTGGCGAGACCTACCACTTTGAGTTGGTGGCCAACGAATCCGGTGCGGGTGTCACGCGTGTAGGCATGGACTACCACGTGCCAATTGCCAACGCCATTCTCACCACCGAGAACTTGGAACAAGCGGTGGCCCGTCAAACCGAAAAAGGCCGTGACGCCGCACGCGTGGCGGTGGAAATGGCGCAACTGCTGGAGCGTTTGGCATGAGCGACACACACAGCACAGGTGACAAAGCACCTCGCAAAACAACCAATAAAACTGCCAGCACCGGCGCAACCAAAAGCGCCGCGAAATCTGGCCGCAGCCGTGCACGCGAATTTGCGCTGCAAGGCCTTTACCAATTTTTGGTGGGCAACAACGAAGCCGCCGATATTGATGTGTTCACGCGCGATTTGAGTGGCTTTCACAAATCTGATTCGGTGCACTACGACGCCTTGCTCTATGGCTGCATTGAACAGCGTGAAATTTTGGATTCACTTATTGAGCCCTTGCTCGATCGCAAACTCGACGAAATTTCACCCATCGAACACGCTGTGATGTGGATGGGCGTGTATGAATTTCAACACTGCATCGACGTGCCATGGCGCGTGGTGCTCAACGAATACATCGAACTCGCCAAATCGTTTGGCGGCACCGATGGCCACAAATACGTCAACGGCGTGCTCAACGGCTTAGCGCCAAAGTTGCGCGCACTCGAAGTGGAGTCGGACCGTGCCAAAGGCAAAGCCTAAAGCTGATCAGCGACTGTTTGCCACCGATGATCAAAATCGCCCAGCGCGCACAACGCATTGAACCCTTCTATGTGATGGAGGTGGCCAAGGCCGCCGCCGAGCGAGCTGCCATGGTGGCGCACACCAATGCGCCCATGATTTTTTTGAACATCGGCGAGCCTGATTTCACAGCACCCCCACTCGTACAAGAAGCCGCCGCACGTGCGATACATCACGGCGTGACGCAATACACACCCGCTCTGGGTACTCCTGAACTGCGCGAACGCATCAGTGCTTGGTATCGCACGCGTTTTGGTGTGGATGTGCCCGCGCGACGGATCGTCATCACCGCAGGCGCATCGGCGGCGTTGCAATTGGCTTGCTTGGCTTTGATCGAAGCAGGCGACGAAGTCCTGATGCCCGACCCCAGCTACCCCTGCAACCGCCACTTTGTGAGCGCAGCAGAAGGTCGAGCCGTCTTAATTCCAACCACCGCTGAACAACGCTATCAGCTCAGTGCCGAAGACGTGCGCACACACTGGACGCCTCACACCAAGGGCGTGTTACTGGCCTCACCGTCTAACCCCACCGGCACGTCCATTCACCCCGACGAATTACGCGCCATTCACGAAGAGGTGAAAGAACGCGGTGGCGTGACCTTGATCGACGAAATTTATTTGGGTCTAAGCTATGACGCGCAGTTTGGCCAAACGGCTCTGGCTTTGGATGAAGACATCATCAGCATCAACAGCTTCAGCAAGTACTTCAATATGACAGGTTGGCGTTTGGGATGGCTGGTCGTGCCCGATGCGTTGGTCCCCGTTGTGGAGCGTTTGGCGCAAAATCTGTTCATCTGCGCCAACACCGTGGCACAACACGCCGCCCTCGCTTGTTTTGAAGACGCAAGCATTGCCGAGTACGAACACCGCCGCGCCGAATTCAAAACACGCCGCGACTACTTCGTGCCTGCCCTGAATGCGCTGGGCCTGAATGTACCTGTCGTACCCGATGGTGCGTTTTACGCGTGGGCCGATTGCACGACCGCAGCGCACAAGCTGGGCATACAAGGCAGTTGGGACTTTGCTTTTGAGGTAATGAACCGCGCCAATGTGGCCATCACCCCGGGGCGTGACTTTGGCCATATCGACACGGCGCGCTATGTGCGTTTTTCAACCGCGCGTTCGATGACCGAACTGCAAACCGCCATCGCGCGTTTACAAACCATGTTGGGCTGAACACATGAGTACCCCTTTTCAATTCCCCATCCGCATTTACTGGGAAGACACCGATGCTGGCGGCATTGTGTTTTACGCCAACTACCTCAAGTTCATGGAACGTGCTCGCACCGAATGGCTTCGCGCCTTGGGCATGGGGCAACATGCGCTGCGTGAAGAAACCGGTGGCATGTTTGTGGTGAGTGAAACCACCGTCAAATACCTGCGTCCCGCCAAGCTCGACGATCAACTACGCGTGACTGCGCACTTGGCTGAAGGTGGCCGCGCCAGCTTGGTGATTGCCCAACAAGTGTGGCGTGACGACACCCTGCTGTGCGAAGGCACAATTCGCATCGGCTGGGTCGAAGCAGCCACCTTAAAGCCTGCGAGAATTCCCTCTTCTGTATTGGAACGCCTGACATGACACAAGACTTTTCCATCGTTCAGTTTTTGCTCAACGCGAGTTGGGTGGTGCAAGTTGTGGTGCTGATGCTGATGGGCGTCTCCATCACCAGCTGGGCCGCCATTTTTCGCAAGATCGGTTCGATCAAACGTGTGAACGAACTCAACGACGAATTCGAACGCGACTTTTGGTCGGGCACCAGCCTGAATGAGTTGTTTGCTGCCGCTGCGCAGAATGCCAAACACTCAGGCCCCATGGAACGCATCTTCGCCAGCGGCATGCGCGAGTACCAAAAACTGCGCGAACGCCGTATCAACGACAGCAGCGCACTGATGGACGGTGCCCGTCGCGCCATGCGTGCCAGCTACCAACGCGAGATGGACGCGATTGAATCCAACCTCTCTTTGCTCGCATCGGTCGGTTCTGTGTCACCTTACGTCGGCTTGTTTGGCACGGTGTGGGGCATCATGCATGCCTTCACGGGCTTGGCTGGTATGCAACAAGTGACCTTGGCGAAAGTGGCACCCGGTATTGCCGAGGCCTTGGTGGCCACCGCGATTGGTTTGTTTGCCGCGATTCCTGCGGTGTTGGCCTACAACCGCTTCTCACGCGACATTGACCGTGTGTCCATCAAGCTCGAAACCTTCATCGAAGAATTCAGCAACATCCTGCAGCGCAATGTCAGCGCTAGCACGATGGGTCACTGAGCGGGAAGACGCACATGGCTTCGATTGCCCCTCGCTCCGGCCGCGGCCGCCGCGCCATGAACGACATCAACATGGTGCCGTTCATCGATGTGATGTTGGTTTTGCTCATCATCTTCATGGTGACCGCCCCACTCATTTCACCCACGGTGATTGACTTGCCCAGCGTAGGCAAAGCAGCCAGCGTGCCCGACCAAGTGATTCACGTCGAAATCAGCAAAGAAGAACGCATTACCGTCAAGAGCACGGGCACGGTAACAAAGTCGGTCAACAGCACTTTGCTGGGGCTGGCTCGCGATGTGAAAGAGCTGCAAGGTGAGGCCTCACAAGGCCCGGTGGTCATCACCGCAGACCGAACCATCAAGTACGAAACCGTGGTAAAAGCCATGGACACCCTACAGCGCGCAGGGGTTCAACGTGTGGGCTTAGCCGTTCAACTGGTGGATTGATTTTTTTAAGCATGAGCGCACGCCCCAAGCACATTGAGTTTGCACCGCCCGCCCCTGAGGGCACGGGACGCTCCGTGGGTGCGTCTTTGGTGGTACACGCCCTACTCATCGTGGCGCTTACCGCTGGTATTCAATGGAAGCAAGACAACAGCCTCTCTGTCGAAGCTGAGCTGTGGTCAGCCGTACCCATGGCAGCAGCGCCTAAGTTGGTCGAGGTCGAAGCACCTCCCCCACCGCCTGCACCTAAGCCAGAACCGAAGCCTGTGGCGAAGGCGCCAGAACCTCCTGCACCCAATCGAGATGCCGACATTGCGCTGGCCAAAAAACGCAAGCTTGAAGAAGAGAAAAAGATTCAAGAAGCTTTGAAGGCGGAAGAACGCCGCAAAGAAGAAGTGAAGAAAGAAGCTGAGAAAAAAGCCAAGGCCAAACTTGAAGAAGACAAGCGCAAACTAGAAGCAAAGAGAGAAGAAGAGCGCAAGGAAAAAGAGCGTAAAGAGAAAGAACGCGCCGACAAGGAACGTAAAGAAAAAGAAGCGAAGAAGCAGCCAGAACAAAAAGACAACAAGGTCTCGGCTGAAGAAGCCAAAAAGCTCGAAGCGATTCGCAAAGAAAACATGAAACGCATCGCAGGCCTTGCTGGCGCGAGCGGCAACGAAAACGCCACGGGCACAGCGATGAAAGCATCAGGCCCATCAGACAGCTATGGTGGTCGCATACGGGCACGCGTCAAACCGAACATCACGTTTGACCCAAGCTCTGTGGCAGGCAACCCAGCTGCCGAAGTAGAAGTGCGCTGCGCTCCCGACGGCACCATTGTGAGCCGCAAGCTCGTCAAGTCCAGCGGCAACACCGCTTGGGACAACGCTGTGCTCAAAGCCATCGACAAGACAGAAATCTTGCCGCGCGACACCGATGGTCGTGTGCACTCGCCACTGCTGTTGGTGTTCAAGCCCAACGATTAAAACAATCAGCAGGTACCTTAGGTGTTAGAGCGCTCCCTCACCGTGGACGTGTTGAAAGTCGTGGCTGCACAACTGATTGTGTGGCATCACTTATCGGCCTACGGCCCCATGGCCGACACCATGACCTTGATGTGGCCTCAACTCATGGAGTGGCTCTACCGCTATGCACGTTTGGCAGTGCAAGTGTTCTTGGTCGTCGGTGGTTATTTGGCAGCGCAATCGATGATGCACCAACCCGTCGTGCATCCAATCGCACAAATTGCGAAACGCTATTTGCGTTTGGTACCGTTTTATGTCCTAGCTTTAGCCCTGATCAGCATAGCCGTGGCGATGTCACGCGACACCATTCATGCCGATTGGTTACCCAGCGAACCAACCCTGTGGCAATTTGCGGCACATGGTTTTTTGGTGCACGACTTGCTAGGTTTTGAAGCACTTTCTAGCGGCGCTTGGTATGTGGCCATTGATTTCCAGCTGTATGTCTTGCTCATCCTCTTGTGCCACGGTTTCCAAAACAAGACACCAAGTCTTCTGTCTGGCGTGGTGGCTGTTTTGTGTGTCGCATCCATGTGGCAGTTCAACCGCGTCGATGAATTAGACATTTGGGCCATCTACTTTTTTGCAGCTTATGGCTTAGGCGTGCTAGCCGCTTGGGCCAAACGATCGACTTTGGATACCCGTGTGTTTTGGATCACGGCGATTCTTGGCGTGGGGTCTTTGTGGTTTGAATACCGCACCCGCTTGTCATTGGCTCTGATCACTGCCATTTGGCTGGCCATCAAGCCCAAGAGATCGGTGCAATGGACACCCATGAAACGCGTGCTGCACCGTTTATCTAACAGCGCGTACGTGCTGTTCTTGACACACTTCGGCGTCATTGTGCTGTTCAGCAGCATGTGGAACAAAAGCCATTTTTATCACCCTGTCACAGCTTTTGCGCTGACAGGCTTTGCATGGCTACTCTGTGTAGGGGTGGGTTTGTTCTCGCATGAAAAGGCAGAAGTTCCGATCCATCACTGGGTGGCACAAAAAACAAAGCCCCTCTTCGCTCAGCTACGTCATTGAACCTGGACAAGATCGTGCGAAGAACTCACAACGATGCGTGAGGTTTTTGATGGCTTCGCATGCATTGCCATGCACAAAGACAGGCCAAGATTGCTGTACCGATTGACACAGCGTACACCGACGACAAGCCCCACACGTCGCTCAAAGCACCGCCGCCCAGCGCTCCCAAGACACCAGGCACGCCATAGCCAATCGACGCATACAAGGCTTGCCCCCTGCCCCGCAAGCGACCAGGGAAATGGTGCGACAACAAAGCGATGCACGCCGTGTGTTGCGTAGCAAACGTGAGCGCATGCAACACTTGCGCGAATAGCAACGCCCACAACCATTCAACCGCCCAGGTGGTCAACACCATGCGCAACACCATCGCACTGGCGCAAATGAACATCCACATCGACAAACTGAATTTGGGCAGCCAACGGCTTTGCGTGAAGAACCACACAATCTCAGCCGCTACCGACACGGCCCACAACACACCAATCATGGTTTTGCTGTAACCCGCTTCATCGAGGTACAGCGAGAAAAACACATAAATGCCGATGTGCGACAGCACATGAAAAAACACGGTGGCAAAAAACCACTGCACGCGGCGTTGACGCAGCACGGGCAAGACCGATGGACGCACCTCATCCTGATGAACAGCTTCTTTGCGATTGGGCAGCCACCACACGCTCAGGTTCAGCAACACCAAAGAGCCCACAGACCACGCCGGAAAGCTCTGCATGCCCTGCACTTCAAACCAGGCACCCGCGATAAACACGGTGACCAAAAATCCGAGAGAACCCCACAAGCGCACGCGACCGTAGCGACGTGAATCAAAACCTTGGTCGGTACTCACCAAATGCGCCAAAGCTGCCTCACTCATGGGCATCATGGCGCTGGTGTGAATGAACATCAGCAGCAACACGACGGCAATCCAGACCACACTGCCTTCAACCAACAAACCGGCTGAACAGATGAGCGCCGCGCCTGCGCAAAAACGCAACAACCTCACGCGCTCACCCGTGTGGTCGCTCAGCCACCCCCAACCATACGGCGCCAGCACACGCGTAGCCGCTTGCACGGCGGTCAGCAAGCCGATGATGGTGATGGAGAAGCCCAAGTCTTTCAGCCACAGCGGCAGATACGGATTAAAAAATCCGATGTGCGCGAAGTAGCTGGCAGACAGCGCCGCAAAAGGAAAGAGCTGAAAACGAGAAAGCGCGTTACTCGAACGCGCTTGTGAAGTGGGCGATGTCAAAGCAGACCTACGTGCTTAGACCATCAAGTGCCGCTGTTGCCAGCAATATGGCCAGGAATGGCAGGCATGGCCACGTGTACATCACCACATTGGGCACGGTGTAACAAAGCATGGTCCATCACCACCAAGGCCAACAAGGCCTCGGCAATCGGTGTGGCACGGATGCCCACACAAGGGTCGTGACGTCCCTTGGTCACGACCTCGGTAGGTTGGCTGTTTTGGTCAATCGATTCTCGTGGGCTCAAGATGGAACTGGTGGGCTTGATGGCAATGCTCACGTCCAAGTCTTGGCCGGTGCTGATGCCGCCCAAAATGCCGCCGGCGTTATTGGTCGCAAAACCATGCGGTGTGAGTGAATCGCCATGCGTGGTGCCACGCTGCGCCACGCTGGCAAAGCCCGCGCCAATCTCTACACCTTTGACGGCGTTCAGGCCCATCATGGCGTAAGCAATATCGGCATCTAAACGGTCGTAAATGGGTTGACCCAAGCCCACAGGCATACCGCTGGCCACCACACGAATGCGTGCACCGCACGAGTCGCCCGCTTTGCGCAGGCTATCCATGTAGTCTTCAAAGGCTTGTACGTCTTCGCACGGGGCATAAAACGGGTTATGGCCCACGTGATCCCAACTCTCGAAGGGAATGCTCATTTCACCCAGCTGTGTCATGCAGCCGTAAAACGTGGTGCCGTATTTTTCTTTGAGCCACTTCTTGGCCACTGCCCCAGCCGCTACGGTGGACGCGGTCAAACGGGCGGATGAACGGCCGCCACCGCGTGGATCGCGAATGCCGAATTTTTGGTAATAAGTGTAGTCCGCGTGTCCTGGTCGGAAGGTTTGCAAGATGTTGCCGTAGTCTTTGCTACGCTGGTCTGTGTTCTGAATCAACAACGCAATCGGTGTACCAGTGGTTTTGCCCTCGTACACGCCCGACAAAATTTGCACTTGGTCAGGCTCGTTGCGTTGGGTCACGTGGCGGCTGGTACCAGGGCGACGACGGTCCAAGTCATGCTGGATATCTGCCTCGCACAGCGACATGCCCGGAGGGCAGCCGTCAATCACGCAGCCAATGGCTGGGCCGTGGGATTCACCAAAGTTGGTGACGGTGAAAAGGGTTCCGAAGGTATTGCCGCTCATGGGGTGAGATTATCCCACCACCATGGGCGAGCTTATTTATCGTCAGGGTCAGGCGTACCGCTGGGCCAGTCTTTGATGTAAGCCTTGAGCATCTTGTTCTCAAAGTTTTGGCTGTCCACCACCGACTTGGCGACGTCGTAAAAGCTGATCACACCTTGCAGCTGGCGATTGCCAATGACGGGCATGTAACGCGCATGGCTCTCCAACATCATGCGTCGCACATCGTCGATGTCGGTTTCGGGAGAGCATGTGAGGGGGTGGTCATCCATGGCGCTGCGCACGGTGTAGTCGCCCAAAGCACCCCCATTGCGGTTGAGGGCTTGAATGACTTCACGGAAGGTCAACATGCC
>JACCDV010643148.1_pt1 | contig 10291 bp, 9 predicted proteins | sample 7446131 | NCBI WGS metagenome assembly JACCDV01 (sample SAMN15323448, study PRJNA562643) | freshwater metagenome | isolation source: river surface water | place: USA:Blue River Watershed | collected 2017-08-17
ATAAGCTGAAAAAGGATACACAAAGGCAGAAATATGCATGTTAATCTTTGTATTTAAGCTTGTTTCATGGTGTAGGCCAAATAACTCATTTATTGATAAGTACTCGTATTTCCTATCGCTTGTTCTTGAAGATAAAAGTTAGAAAAAGTTATAATTAAATCGATTAAGATGAATATACACTATATTCTAAATTTGTTTTTAAAAACTCAATGAGATCTCTGCTACTTTTTACTTTTTTACTAGTGCTGGCTGTAACTCAAACTGTTCCTTTGTCCAATTTGCCAGGTTTGATAAGAGGTGAGCTTTCCAAACACAACCTCTACAGGGCTAGACATGGGTGTCCCCCATTGGCCCTAAACGCCACACTTATCGCTATCGCACAAAACTATTCATAACACTTAGCAACACAAACACATAAGCTAATTCACTCTCCAGCTGCAAACCATGGGAAGTATGGTTAAAATCTTTATTGGAAATCTGCTTCTCCAACCTTGCATTATATCAATGGAGCAGGTTCAGATAGCTGGTACTCATAACAGGCCAAGTATATTTACGGCAAATTCCCCCCAGCTCATGGAACAGGCCATTTCTCAGCTATGATTTGGAAATCAGTCAAGACAGTTGGATTTGGATTTTTCAAGGTGAGGGAAAATGGAGGTGAGGCGATTTATATGGTAGCTACCTACTATCCAACTCCCAATGTTAGAACCGCTCTTTAATATGCAACAAATGTGCCCAGGACAAGCTGACAACAATGATGGCTCATTAGTCTTAAATTATCTTTTTGAATAATGGTGGAAGAATTGATTCCTATATTGGCAATTATTATTTTTTTGGCCTCAATCAACAAAACTTATCAAACTGAATTCAATAAATCTTAATTATTTATCTAATTTAGTTCCAAAATGATTTGAATTTATTATTTGATGTTTCGCCTTTGTGTGTTATTGAGCATTTGCTTTTTGGCATTTAGCTTAAGGTTTTCTTTGAGCCATGATGCAAACCTGCTGTCTAGTACTGAGCTTGATACCTTAAGAGCTGCTTAGTTGCAAAAGCACAACGAATATAGAGCTCAGCATGGATGTAGCGCATTGCAACTAGACAACACTATCAATGAGGTGGCTCAAAAATATTCCTAATTCTTAGCCACCCGCACAACCAAAGTGCCAAAATTAGTCCACTCTGGATCTAAGATATATGGAGAGAATCTATATTGGAGTTGGGGATTTCCAAAGTTGACCTATAAGCTAGGAGGGGCGAGTGACAGTTGGTACTCAGAACAGCTCAAATACGTGTATGGAAGTTTCCCACCAGCTCCAGGCACAGGCCATTTTACAGCAATGATATGGAAGGCTGTGACCAAAGTTGGATTTGGATTTTACAAAGTGATAGAAAATAAGGGAGAGGCTATCTATGTTGTAGCGAACTATTCTCCTGTACCAAATATTATGACAGCACAAAAATTCGCCAACAATGTCCCACCCAAAAAATGATTGAACATCAAAAGTATAAATTACAGAAGTTTGTATAATCTATTGCATAACCTTGCAAATCAAATAAAACTGTCTATTTAAGAAGACAGTTAACGGATAGTGTTATATTATTTTTAAGGTGATAAGATCTATTAAGCAATCACGGTGATTTGTCCTATCTCAACTGACATTTAGTACAGCCAAGAGGAGGACTACACTTATCGAGTTTCTATGAATCCATATTTAAGATCCCCAAAGCCAACTTATATTCATTGTGCTTTAATCTATTATAATATTTAAATTGTTTTTAAACTAGCATTATGCGTGTCTGGATTCTCATATTCTTATGCTCAGCTGCCCTTTGCCTGCACTTAATTTAGGAAAGCCATGAGGAAAATTTAATTTAAGGCGGACAAATCGATGGACTGAGAGATGCTGAGCTCAGCAGGCACAATATACTAAGAAAAAAGCATGGATGCCCTCCTTTGGAGTTAAATGACTCACTCAATACCATAGCTCAGAACTATTCATAATTTTTGGCAAGCAGGTCCCTCTTCTAACACTCTTAGCCAGCCTCTTCAGGTGAATATGGTGAAAATCTTTATAAGACTTGGGGATCACCAACTGTTTCATACTCTCCAGGGGAAGCTAGTGATTCATGGTACGCCTAAATATAAAAATACGACTTTGGAACCTTTCCACCTGCAGATGGGACAGGGCACTTCACAGCCATGATCTGGAAGTCAGTTACTTCAGTTGGATTTGGCTATTATAAGGTAGTGGATAATGGCTAGTCAGTTTATGTTGTAGCTAACTACTACCCAACACCCAACATGTTCTATGAGGAGGCCTATAAATAAAATGTTCCTCCTCCGCAGTCCTCCTCTGAAGAAAGCACAACTAATTCAACAACGACTCTGCCATAATCTACTGTGTTGAGCAATAGCACCTAGAATTAAACATAAAGCAACAATACATAATATGGCACAAGTGATACAAACATAACAAGCAATCTAAACTAAACAGGTGACTAGACTAACAACTACACCAACAACTAAGAAAACTATATAGATAATTCAAACGATGTCAATGAAACTGCCAGTGCAAATGAATCAGATTCAAACTAAACCATTATTTCATAAGGATAAAGTAATGAAACTTCAGAAGAATCATTATTGACTTCTTCAATCAATAATTCTTCCAGTAACGGATAATCAGAAAAGGATGTGCTTTAGATTCAAAACGGTACCATAGATTCCGACTGAATGATTATCAACCAATCAAATAGATATAATTTTAATCATAGATCAGTCTCCATAAGAATTTAGTGCAGTCCAGTTCCTAGTTCAGGGCACTGACCCATAATGATTTTACTTGAAGGTGTCTTGCACCTATCAACTTCGCATCTTAGTGCAGATTCTGTGATATATTTAACTGATGTTTCAAAAGTCATCCTTAAGAATGGGCTTGGGTTATAGTTCATCCAGTTTCGATTCATTGCCTTAATATTTCCGCCAAAAGTAACATAGTCGCCTATCAAATAGAGATGTCTGTAGTCGACGGTAACTCCATAAGCTCCAAAGAGTGTTACAATCTATGAGACTAACACGTTTCTTCCTGCTTCAATCTAAATATAATGAAAATTACTCCAAGCTTCTTCGATATTAGCTGAATATCATTACTTTTTGCTTTAGTTTCGTCAAGGAAGGGGAATTTATGCAAAATGTCAAAGTTAACACCTTCTGTCTGTAAATATGGAACACCTTTTTTATCTAGAACCACAACTGAATTGATTCCTTGAATTTCCTTCATAATTGTTGTGGCTAAAAGCTTTTAAATGATCCTTGTCATTAAAAACTTTTTCATGTTAAGAGAAACCTTTATGGTGATTTCGCATTTGTTTTCTGTGAATATCAGCTTTTCGAATTCGTTACTATGATAGTTCAATATCTTTTATCCTTACTATTCGTCCATTTTATTTTTCTATGGATTTTGCTCTTTCTCTTATTTTGATTCTTTGTCTTGTTCATCCTCCTCCTATTCTTCTAGAACTTCTTTCTCATGATGAGTTCTTTTGATTTAAGCCTTGAGCTAATTTTTCTTTTTGACTCTGTTGATATAGCTCAGGAGTTGAACCATCAGTACAGTTTTTATCTTTTCTTCAATCTTTTTGCAGTTAATATTGTACTATTGAATAATAAACTTTTAGTTTTCATACTAAAGAGTAATCTTATAGAATCTCTTTCTCTCATGATAGTCAAGAAGCCGATTATTTTCAGTGTAAAGATACTTCCACTCCTACACTGTCACATTCTTTATCAAACTACTAAGTTTTACTTTTTAAAGGTGTTTGCTGTAGGCAATGGCTTATTGCTTTGTTAAATTTTCTCTGAAGAAGAGCTCCATAATGGGAGTTTTAATCTTATCACTTGAAGTCATCAATAACTCTCTCAAACGAGGAATACCAAGAGTGAGGTTGACACCACCATGACCAGCCAAATGGAAAGTATTCAAAGTCATTTGTGTTGATGGTTCCCCAATGGATTGGGCTGCAGTGCAACCAACTGCCTCTCCTGGTTCAATCATTCCTTTTTTGTATTTCAAGGCAAATATCTCTTGTAGCTCTAAATCAGGCTTGAGTTCCATCAGTTGTTTGTAGGCCTTTTAAGATACAGCTCCTAAGGTGTTGACTGGTGAAAACTTATCTTGAATTGTATCATTATTATTATTGAGTTTAGCTTGTTTTTGTTTGAATTAATTTACCTCTTTTGATTTGATAATATCCTTAAACTCATTGTACTTAAATTTGGCCTTGAATGTATCTCTATTATTCTTCAAGAACTATAGTTTGCTAAAGAATCTGTCTTTGACTGGGTTGAGTGAATCCTAACCATACAGAAACTGAACAATACTTCCATCTGAGTCCCTCACAGTTAGATCATACTAAACCTTTAAGCTCTCTAAATGTTTCATAAGGCATCTCTGGAGATATCCGCTTCTTGATGTCTTAACTGCAGTATCAATAAGTCCTTCTCTTCCTGCCATACAATGGAAGTAAAATTATTGCTATCTCAATCCGTTTAAGAATCTATCAGCGATAAACCCAGAGGCTCGAGGATTTGGGTCATACGCAGTAAAGGAGGGTAATGTTTTACCAGTAATCATCATTGGAACTCTTTTTCCTTACAACTCTTGCTGTCCAAGCATAACAGCAACTTGAGAATGATTAACATTTGATCCCTTAGCACCAGTCACTGTCATCATACTAAAGTTATTTCTTGGGAATTGTTTCTGGAAGCCGTTCAAAGCATAATCAATGACTTTTGATGATTTTTCATTAAGATGATGTTTGTACTATGCATCTAGTTAATCCAAAGCATTCTCTTCATTTACAACCTTATATTCGAAGTATCTAACAATTTCCTAAAATTTATGAACATGCTTTCTCCTTTATACCTTTATCTCATTTCCTTATTAGTCACAATTGTATTAATCCCTTCCCATATAGTAAATGTCTTTTGGTGCAGGTTCTTCGTAGGCCTGGCATATTTCTTTCACCGTTTATTCGTGGACTGCTTCAAGCATCTCCTTTCTTGCTTTATTTGCCTTTTTCTTGAGAACTAAATCATCTAATCCACATGTAAACCCATGGAACTGCATATAGTTCAAGAAAAGCTTATTCAAGCATGTCATGAGCTTTCCTGTTGTTGCCTATCCATAGAGCTCAGTAAAAGAGTGTAATAATCCGAAATCAGAGTTTGAACCGACTTGATTTTTATCGATGAAGCCTTTCAAGAATTCATTATCTACAAACACAACCTCAGCTTCTTCTGTGTATCCTTTCATATAGCTCTTTGATATCTTAGTCGAAGACTTCATGCTTAATCCTTTTTAATGTTTGAAAGGCAAATCAGAAAATTAAACAATTACTTTAATAACGTTACTAATGAGTTGTTTTCCAGTCCATATCGGTTTTGGCTTTTAAATGGCTGGCTTTAATAAAAAGATTTTATAATTTTTAGGCTTATCAATAAAGAGAGAAAAAGTTGCTTGATAAAGCAGTTCACTATAATCTGACTTTTCAAAGAATGTATCTCTCATTGATAAGTATACACCTGCAATCGTAGCATCCTGCATAATTTATCTAAGTGGCTTACCATTGGTAGGATTCTCATAAAGTTGATCACTAATGCAAAGTTATGCTTCTGCCTTAGCCATATATGTCTGAAGAGCATGCATGTTCATTTAGTCTCCATCGAAATCAGCATTGTAGCTCTTACAGTTGGCATAGTTCATCCTCAAAGTAGACTCCTTAGGGAGAACCTTGACTCGATGAGCCATGAGGCCTGCTTTATGAAGGGTTGGCTGACGATTGAATAGAACATTGTCTCCACTTTGAATATGTCGATAAACAATTTTATTCTAGTGATTATTCCATAAGTTTCTAGCATGTGAGATCCTTTGTTCTTCACTTAGGCAGTCTAAACGGGTGATTTTTCCATTTTATTAAAGATAGTTTGCACCTGGATATTTCTTGCCGTTGATAATGTATGATTGAAGTTTTTATAGATTGTACTCATTAATATGCTCACAAAAAGTTAATTTCTTTGACATAAATAGTGGGATTCCGACTTCATCTGTGTTAAGGCTTGGGTCTGGAGAAATAACTGAACGGGCAGCAAAGTTAACTCTCTTTCCCATCATTTTCATCCTAAAGAGTCCTTCTTTTTTCTCTAAGATTTGCCTCACTCCTTTGAAATCTTTGTCAGCCATTCTACTTGATTTACTGGAGTCAATAAAGCAATTGATGGAATCCTGAAGCTCAAGCCATTTGTTAATAAATTATTTTTACCCTTTTAGTCGTTTTAGTGCATATCCGTAGAAATGAGTTCTCTTGAATTATCCGATTTTCGTATGATGAAGGTCTCTTTGATTGAAGAACCTATTTTTATCGAGTTCTCTATCGCTTTATTTGAATTGCTTGACTAAAGTATCTTTTAAAATATTGTTGGTTTCAATAATCCTTGCGAGGATAGTGGTATGATCGTGCAGATATTTCTACTCTCCAAGTTTGCTTTCTGGTCTGAATCGACTTGGTGGTACAAACACTGTGTTGAGGAAGAACATGGTGAATGAGTTACTATGCTTTTAATTACCAAAAATTATCTTAACAAGTTAGCTTTCATTTTGCCAGATCTTTCTAAGTTCAGTATAAATTTCTTTTGGAGTCATAAACTTTTGCTTGTGCTTACGTGTCTATTTTTAAGTCTGGCTTCTATGGGCTGTTGACTATCCTTTTGAAATAGAATCACGTGATTTCTTCCTTATTGCACTAGATGCATTTTATTCCTCATCATCTGCTTCTCTATCAATTAAAAATATTTTGTTAGCTCCTTCCTTTTTCACTTTCTTACTTTCTTTTTTGCAATTTAAATAGGGGCATTTATTTTGAGTCAATCCAAACAAAAATTTAGTATACTCAGAAAAGAGTTGGATTGAAGTAGTTGAAGGAATTGCCTTTGAGTTTTTGCGACACTATACTTTCAATTTCTCAGCAAAGGCGATTCTATCTTTACATTTCTGATATTTAATCTTAAATTCTTCCTTCGCTTTCTCCACCTATGATTCAGCTTCTAATTTATCCAACCTTCTTTTCTCTTCCTCTACATTAATGTCACTATATTAGTGAGCCTCCTTGATACGATCATTGCGCACAAGTTCAAGTAAAACAACATAATCTTATTTTATTCTTTCTCTTATTCTAAAGCGATGGCAGTTAAAGCAGTTCATTCTTAGTAACTTTAAAAGCACATCAATCACCAAAGGATTGTATGCGGGGACAACTAGCTCGATGTGGCCAGGATGACCAGAGCATTACAGCCCTTTATGCCCACATGTAGCACACACAGCATCTCTGTCATTTGGAGAAACCCCAAGGAGTGCATCATAAAGACCTCCCTTGATGGGTTTCTTTTCCGCATCATAAACTTGTGATTTTTCAATTTCACAGACACTCAATCTCCTGAGTTATTATGGGAAAATGAATCCAAACTCCACTTACGATATCTGATACCACTACCGCATTGAATGGATGTTGTCTTGCATGATTTGTAGATTGTTGAGAATATAATATTAATGCTTATACTAAAATCAATGTTATAATAAGCAACCCATTAAATTTATTCAAGGCATAGATGCAAAAACGATATCATTGGTCTGGAGAGTATATGGTTAATGCTGAAGGATGGGCAAGAACAAGCCAATTTTTATTCTTTACCTGGGCAATTTGATCGATCGAATTATTAACAATTCCTTCGTCTTTAAGTCTTAAATCAGGCTCAATTGTATTGATCTTCATGATAGCTCCTTATTTCAAGCCGACAACAAATTAGGATTCCTTCTTATTTTCGCATAACAAAATAGAAGTTGGTAAACTAGGCAGTGTAATTCTTTGGAAAGTCTAAATAAAAAGGTAATTACTATTCTTTTCATGTAATTACGGAAATAGACACATTGGCTTTATAAATTGATTGCGAGATAAGTCTAATTTAAAATCTTGGATAAAGCAAGCTTTATAGTTTTTTACTGCTCAACAGATCCCTCAATCCTTCCTTTCTTTTAAAGAGAAAATTCATCAGGCTGAGCTTTATCAACCATCAATAATGAATAAGGCTAAATTATGTATTGCTTACATTTTGGCTTTATTGATTGTAGTCAACATTATAGGAGCATACTATTCCATTAGAAGCACTAGTTATGATAACATTTTTCTCTGGGTTGACAATCAACTCATTCACTTTATAGCCGAATTAAAGCACCTTCTAACTTTTAATACTTTTCTTCCTCCCTTCTTGAGATATTTAAAAGTTAAAAACACTTCCTTTTGAATAGAAAATCCATCGGGCTGGCCGTCCTCCAAATACAACCATTGAAGCATTGAGAACATAATCATCAAGTTTGGAATCAGGCTTGAAATCTTCAGGGACATAGTTTTATTCTTTTGTGAACTTCTTCAAGTTGACAAGCTTAATCGCTTGGTTTGCACAAAAGCAGACAAGTTTTCCTAAGGTCTAATCAAAATAAGCCTCAGTACAGGGAAATTTCCATTTATAAGATTTCAGTTCCTCGGCAGTATCGAGATTCCACAGTTTCAACCTACCATTTTGATGAGATGTCAAGAGATGCGTGCCGATGACTTTGATAAAGATAACAGGCGAGCATGGAGATCCAACAAGTAAGGAATGGAACTGCTCAGTCAGGTTAACATAATAGGCAGCTTAGGAAGTTGAAATTACTCCCTCATGTCCTTATTCATCCATAAATATTCCGTTAACAGAGTAGTATAAATTGAGTTTGTTGAAACTTGGAGTGGGTTAGCTCTGTAGCATGTTTGTATTATAGTTCCAAAAGTAGAGATTTCCATCGTTTACACCCAACAGAGTATTATTAGCGCAGCATTTAATCGAAAGTATTTCTGCACTACAGACTTTTTTCCTCCAAATGAGCTTATAAGTCAAAGCATTAACGATTCCTAGCTCACCTTTAGTGGTTCCAAACACTAGATAGTTGTTATCGTGATAATTCAGATAGTCACAAGATGTTATCTATGGTATTTCATCTTCTTCTTCAGCCTTTATGAATAGGTCATAATACTAAAGTTTCTCGTCTTTGGTGTAAGTCCAAAAATGAATTTGATCTCTTCCCACTGTTGCAAACTACAACAACTTTCCTTCACCTGCAACCTTCAAGATAGCCACATCATTCAACTTGTCTAGTGTATAGCTCGATGCTTTGAGCTTGCCCAGAGTAAAGTCCCATACACAGACAGTGCACTATCTAAAATTGCCAATGGAAACTAAATACTTCCCGTTGTCGCTTAGTCTAAAGGATTGGATTCCTCTTGGGTGGAACTATAGCTTGCGCTAAATTGTGAAATCTCCTGATAAAATGTATATGTTTGCTGTATTGTTTTCCTCAACCTGCTCGATTGAAGAATTGGATAAGTCTGAGCCTTCTGCTGAGTCTCCAAGTTCTGCCTTGAAAATACGATTACAGTTATACTGAGAAGAGCAAATAAGTTTCTTATAATCCTTGGTCAATGTAAGTGAAGCGAGTTTCTCAGGCAGAGTTATAATTCTTTGTGATCTTGCCTTATTCAAGCTCTAGACGATAATGAGATTATCATAGATATAGGCATACCAACCATACATGAAGTTCCAAACAATATGGTCGTGAGAAGTAGATTATATTCCAATGAAATATTACAACTTATATTTCTTATTGTGCTGTTTAATCTATTAAATTTTGCGAGTGTATTATAGTTGAGAAGATCCGAGCTATTCTTTGAAGAAGTGTTTTAGTGGCAACCCTAAATCAATATTCAGCTTAGGAGTATCCACAATTAGCTTTGGCTTACCTTCTCGTTTTTTAGTCTTTTTAAAAGTTGTGCTTTTTTCTTGGAAATTACTCAGTATTTTTTGTGGGACAAATTTAGAGCCAGCCTAGTTTTATAAGGTTTTTTTGATGAGATTGCTGAATACAATTTTATTTTAGCTTTGAGAAAGCTATAGGGGCTGCTATTTGATAGTTTATCCCATTTAGTTCAATTACGGTGCATTAATATTGCTTAAGTCATTGTTAATCCTACTTTACCTTTCCTGAAGTAAGCTTTGGGCGTGTTGTGTGTTTTTGATGAAAGCAGCTTTCTTTTCTTTTGAAAATATTGGAGGCTATGTGAATTTTTAACCATTATCTGCAAAGTTCCAAACAAGGATTCCTTAAGAACCTGCAGTCCATAATCTTCCATTATTGAAAATGAC
>JACCDV010077558.1_pt1 | contig 10287 bp, 5 predicted proteins | sample 7446131 | NCBI WGS metagenome assembly JACCDV01 (sample SAMN15323448, study PRJNA562643) | freshwater metagenome | isolation source: river surface water | place: USA:Blue River Watershed | collected 2017-08-17
AACCCCAACCCCAACCCCAACCCCTAATTATATCAATGTATTCTATAATTATTAGGTTGTATATTTAAGCTGAACAGTGGATCATCATTTTAATTGTTGTTCCTCGATTGTGTCCTAATGCCATATTATTTTGTTTATCTCTGGCAATGCGATTTCCTTTAGTATTTTCAATCTGCTATCAATGGTTGCCTTAAAAGTAATATTCCCTGACTAGTCTGCTAGAACCACACCTCCTATGCATTAAAAATCCTAGTTGTTCTTATTTGCAACTCCGTGTTTGGGTTATTTTTAAGTTAGTGTTAGATTATTGGCTATTTCTATCTAAAGTGGATACTAAAATCCTATTTCTTCTTTCATGAAATTTCTATAAAGCTCTTTAATCTCAGGTATTAAATTTTGTATTGTTGGTTTATCGCGCTCCAAACACCTAACATAAATCTTTTCTTCGAACATCCTCACAAGTCCTTCCAGGATAGATCCAACTAAGAACTGCCTATACTGCTGATGATTAGCTGGTTCAGTAGCAAATTGTAATAATTATTGTTGCAAAGATTAGAACAGCATATTGCATTGACTATGTTGGTAAATAACTACTTGAATCGGCTAATTAGTCTTTGTAGTTTATGCTAGTTCACTAACTTATTCCTTAGATTTATGTATTTCAATGAAGTCTATTTCTTTCGTTTCTAGAACTAGCTACCTTAGTAATAAATTACTCATCAATTATCCTCCTTCCTTCGCTTAATAATTTTGATTGCAGCTGTGTTGCCTATTGATTGATTTTCAGCTGAGATTAGAATCCCTTCTCGTAGCTTTCTTGAAGGATGCTGTCTAAGAAATTACCTTAGGATTAGCTTACAAACATTATATGTTATCAAAATTATATTAAAACATCAAAAGATAATCTGTAGGTTCTTTTATGACCCCTTTCTGAGAATGAGATTCAACGATGATATTTTTATTTGAATTCGGCAGCGCTGCCTACTTTATGGAGCTCACTCCCTGCTTCATAAAAACTGATATTTAAGTCAACAACTCAAAGAGTTACAATAGTTCCCATCGATATCTATCTTTTTATTTTACAATAGCCACCTTGTTTTTATTTAGCCAAAACCCTATTGGATTATATTGATTCCATTGGCTAAAATGAGTACTGAACAGGAATATGTGGTTGTTTTGTCAAGGTTGCAATTACCCTCTTCATCAAGTGTTGAAAAGCTGACTCTTTCCCTCACCACCCCATAGGCAGAGCAGTTTATTCAAAATGCTAAGACAGTCAAAAACCAGAAAGTCATCTTTTACAGGTAAAGTTTATTTGTTAGCGACATCGCTTAGGGTCTGACCTTTAAGATTTATGACTATAGTAATGAGGGTAAAAACAATTTGTTGAAGGTTTTTCAAATAAGCAAGGAATAGCTTTATTCAGTAAGCAAGAGGGCTGCCATGTTTCATACCAAAAGTGAAGACTATGAACTAGTTTGGGAATGCTCTGTCTTTTCTGACTAGTAATCTTCTGAACAAAACGATGAGACCGACAAAGAATACACTGAGCTAATGTTCGAAGGATAAATGGATGACCCATTGGTGGAGGAAATATTCTATGTAACTCATTCAGCTTTGGAAGCAGGGCCAGAAGCAGATGAAGATCAAAGGGAGTAAAATTCAACAGATGAGACTTATTACCCACAAACCCCTCTTGAAAAAAATTGGAGATTAAATTAGGACTTTTATATTAACGGAAGTAATAGCTTTGCAAAGATTGAGTAATCTAAAGCAAAGAAATTCGAATCATAAGCAGGAGACCAGTTGCATAAGAAGAAGACTAAAAATCAAATACGGAATAAACTCTTTTTAGGTATTTCAAGCTTTCTTTCAAGTACTAGGCTTTGATCATCATTATCGTCTTTATTCAAATTTAAGATTCTAATATGTAAATTTCAAAAAGCTTGGCTACTTGCACAATACGTTCTTGAAAATAATATTTACAGAATTCTATATAAATTCAAAGGATTAAGAGGTAGCATAAGAAGTAATAATCAAGGGAGTTCCTCGAAATCTGACGGCTTGGTTTTTCCCGAATACTTGCGCAGTTTTTTCTTAAAGGCCTATCTTTTCTCTTCATGTGAAAATTCCTATTTTTTGACTAATATCCGTTTGTTCTCATTGTGTTCTACTTCATTATACTCCATTCTATAGTTAACTTCTTCCATGAACATGACATTATTATCGGCTGATCGCGCTTGGCCCTCGAAATGAAGCTAGCCTTCTGCTGTAACTCTTTTTCTGCGTGTTCTGCTCATTCAACAATAGCTATAAAAATAGTAAATAAGCCAGATTATCATTAGCATTAATCATCCAAATATTTAACTGTAAAATATTTATCGCATTAACCAATCTTCAAAATTATGCAAAATCCTTTGGAAATAGCATGACAAAGAGTCAACCTTTGGGATCTATTGATGACTAGTTTATGAATAATTAGTAAACTAATATTTAGTATAACAATCAAGAACATTATTAATCTTATTGTGTTTATTTCTAATCATTGGCCTAACTTTACACAATACGCAGTGTCTTCAACTTCTGGATGCGATTCGTTTTCTGCTCATATACCTTCTAAGCATTCTCTATGGTCTCATCACCCAGAAGATCGAATCTAACAAATTTATCCAACTTCAAGCGTTTGTTCTGCTTGCTTGATGAACCAACCATCTTGTCTATCTATTCACGCAGCTATTTGTCTTCCTTCATCTACAAGTACTCACTTACTTTGCTTGCCTTAGGAATTACTGGAGGTTTTGATTTCTTGAGGTTACCCCAGTCTATTCCTTTGAAAAAAGCATGGGATTTGATTTAGTCAGCGCCATTTGATCCCAGCCTATTCACGAAGTCAACATTGAGTAATTGAGAGATGAGATCTTTGGCCTATGGGGAAATCATCTTCTCCTCATAGCCAACTTAAGGCCACTATATTTTGAATTGGGTAATATTCTATATAACTTCCTCAATGGTCTATGCACTGAAAGGACGTGCTCCAATGAGCAGTTAGTACGTCATTACTCCTAAGCTCCACCAATCGATGGTGAAGTTATTGATGGACATTTGGCTGATAATTTATGGTGCGATGTAATCGGGAGTTCCAATAAGTTTCATATTGTTCTTGTTACCCCATATTCCAGCCGATCTCCTCAGTCTTCTTCTTCGAATATCCTTGGCCGATTGACTCATCTTCTTCGATCTTTGCAGCTTGATCTTCATTTGAAACTCCGACAACCCGAAATCGGTGAGCTTCAAATGACCATCCTTATCGATGACTAAATTTTCGGGTTTGAGATCTCTATGGATGATATCGAATCTATGAAGATGCTAAATGGCCAGTACAATTTAGGCTAGATAAAATTTAGCCATGTCCTATTCGAAGTAGACCTCATTATCTAACATTTTCCTGAGATCGCCTCCAGGCATGAATTACAAGACGAACATATGGCTTTACTTTTAGCTGAATGAGAATGGAGCCTTCACCAAATGGTCTCCTGCTATCTTCTTGAATATCTCATGCTCATTCTTTATTGCCTATAGCTCTTTGTCTTCGTAGTGCTAGTTCACTTTTATTATCTTCAAGGCATAGATATCTGAGGTTTCAATACGGCGGGCTAGGTATACTTTGCCGAAGGCTCCCTGTCCTAAAACCTTTAATATTTAAAAGTCTGAATAGAGTATAGGTTACTTTATAATGAGACAGAAATAGACTATTCTTATTCGAGAGTGATATCCTGGAGTGATACGTAATGTTTATATACGTCTTAGTACTATATTTATCTTGAGTTCTTCTTCAGAGATCTCTTTGTATCTCGGAAATGGTTGGATGATAGATTGGATGAGTTCGACGGAAAGGATTGGTCATTTTCTGTGCCATTAAAGACTAGACTTGATTATTTCGATCTTTTTTATTCTTAGAAACTTGCAGTGCACTTCAGTTTTATTTTCGACTTGCCTAGATTGATTTTGATAGATCTCTATTGCTCTTCCAAGGAATCATTTTTCATTTTATCAGCAAAGGATTCCGTATCAAAGTTATCTGAATTCAAAGCATTGATTTAGATTGTATTAATCTTCTTTTACAGATAGCCCTTCTATCGGCAAGCCAATAATATCTTATGTAAAATATAGTGTTAGCCATTCTCCTATTAATACTCTTCAATGCGCTGCTATAGCTTATCCTTGAAGCTCTTCTAGCTTTTGAAAGCAACTAATGAAGACCTTCTTATAACATTCCTTTCCTTCTGCTTCTAACTGCAAAGGAGGAGCTTAGTAATCCTCCTAAAACTCTCCTATTCCTCAGTCCTCTCTTGCTTCTCATTGATGAGATGATACTAAATCTTGAGATCCTACAGTAATTTATTAATGATGATTTTCTTCTATTCTATTTCTTGCTTGAGAAGAGATTTCTTCTGGCAAAGCTTCACATGCTTCTACATATTCTCCAGTTTAATCTGGAATGAGCAAATGCGACACACTTACAGAGTCTCACTGATCTATTTTTATTAATAGCTAAGTTATAAAGCAATTACTTCATGTAGGCGTTGAGGAGTTCTGAGATGGGTTTTTTGGAGAATGTCTCCTATATTTCTTTGATTATTTTTTCATCGAAGTCTGGGTGGTTTTCTAGATTTTGTTTTCTAATGAGATTGAGATTTCTAAGGGATAAAATATTTTTCTTCCTCTTGTTGTTATTTTTGGAATTCTGGTACTCCTGAAAGATGAAGAATAATTTAAGCAGATTAGTCATAATTTCTATAATATTCTTAATGAGGCACTCTATTTGTTTAATTATTTTTAGCTTAGCAATTCTCTCCTTCAAATCGGAGAGATCCATATAGAGCGTGAGTATGCCCTCCTTGAGGAGGTGGTCAATATCGCTATTGAGAGCATTGAGCCTCATCTGTAAAGCTTTTAGGATATTTTTCTATGTTGTACTTATACTCTTCTCCTTGTCCTACCCTTTCATTCTCTATATAGTATCGTCTATCTTGATCTTTGTTATCAGGATGTTCCTCTAGACATCTCCATAGTAGGTATTTTCACAGTTAAAAAGCTATTCCTTCATTTTTTATATTTCCAAACCGAAGTTTTCGTCATTCTACCCATTTGCTCTCAGTTTCAAGCTTTTTTGAATATTTGTTAAATGTTCACTGAAAGAGAACTAAATGCTCATTTTCCTTATAATTTGTAGAAGAAAAAAATATATGTATAATATCTTCTATATGAACTGATTATAAAAAGAAAAATATATAAAGCCCCTTTAGAAGTGAAGAGAAATATTTGGGCAGCTCGTACATGGTTAAAAAAAGCACAAAGTTTGATTTATCTATTGGTTTTATTAGGCATAATATAAGGACGAGATTTTATTTGTTTCAAGATTAACAATCTTCTTTCTGAAGTTTCATTTTAATGTTTATATCACATAGAGTCCAAAACAAAATGCTTCGAACGAATATCTCCCCAAATGAAAATAATGTACATCTATTTGACTCCTCAATGCTATAATTATTTCTAACTTATGAATAGCGTATAATTACCACCCATATCGAGCCATAAAAGATATGGAAGCTCCATTCCTTCAGGGAGAATCAGTCAATTTGCACCAACTGAAGTCCCCATCATCAATAAACGTGGAGGATCCAAGGCAACCAATTAATTGTCAATGCATAGTGTCACTGACCCCACAATAATCGACCAAAAATTGCGATCTCTCAGTCATACTGAGACAGATATGAGGATAAGCTTATAAGTATAGAAAAAGTAGAAGGCCAACATAAAATTTTTGCGTTACAAATTCAATCCTGGAAGCAAATAGGACTAAGGATAAAACATCGAGAGAGGGCAGAAATAGCAATACGGTCAAATAGGGAGAGGAAACCGATAAAAGATCAGTGTGAATATTTTCTATTAGCATAAGAACGTACTCTTTCAGGATTAGAGGGCTCCTTTGGTCTACAAGAAATTATTCTTGCAGAGATAGCAAATTTGATCATCAGTAATATTCATTTTGATAAGGACATGATCAATATGGGCAGTATTGAAATAGAAACATCATGTATTTTTGGTGCGGATTAGATTGATGCCGTTGACATTAACAAGACTTATTTGCTTGGTTAATGTTTTATCAATTATGCATCGTATCTCGGATGGTCTTTTCCTATTGGTTGCGTCGTGGATCATTGAATACTAAGAATTGCGATGACTATCCCTATCAATATCGGCTATTGGATTATGATATGATTGGATATGGGCTGTTGTTTTCTTCTTGGGCTATTTCATGAAGGTATATCTCAGTTCATGGCTTTTGATTTGGCTGAGGGAATTCTGCTTGACTGTTGCCACGTTCATCTTCATTTAGTGTAGAGCTCGATTATCTGCTGACTTTTCTCTAAAGCTGCTCAACAGCATCTGCTACCGTTTGTATCTTCGTATATCGATCAAGGGTAGGTTAATTGATTACTGCTAATTTATATTTTGACTATCTTTTTGCAGATGCTGACTTTAATTTTTAAATTTGATATTGCAAGTCTCATCGAATTGTTTCCGTATGTAATCGTCAATCCTTTTTAAAAAGATAATTACTCATCGTAGACATTCGAAATATAGCTTCTCCTGATCGATTCCTCTATATTGTAGTGATAAGCCTTCCGATGGTTAAAATTTATTCCTTATAGAAAACTATGCTTTTCTGTCAGCTTCAAATACCAATCTTTTAATTTCCCTCCCTCATCCCTCTATATTGCCTTTGCTTCATCCATTGTTCCAATAAACAGCATCTGCTTATAGATGAATCTCATGCATGCGATCTTGTACTAATTGGCAGTTGGAATTTTTCCATTGTTTTCAATATCCCTTGTTTATTAGTTGAAATTTTATAGGACTTTGAGGAGAAAGATGAAGTTTTCATATTTGTTGGATAAAGGAGAGGAATAAAGATAGCTAAGTTAAAATATTTCTCTATAGGGAGGCTAAAATAGTACTGATACTGATTCCTGCCGACAGGGCTTAGGCAATTAAAAGATAGAAATGTTGTTGGAGAGGGATGAGTTTTCACGCAAGTATTGCCGGGATCTTTTTATCATTCTTCTATCAAATTTATTAAATATTTCGATCTATTATTATCAATAAGATTAACCCTTTGAATAATTACATAATCAGCAATCGATTATTTATCTGATGAGTTTGAAAAAGTCAGAGTTGAAATAACTCTAGCAGTAGAGAAACAGGTTCAAGGTGATCATGGAGATGGCTCTCAAGACGATCAACGCGAGACGAATGAAGAAATTCTAAACAATCCTCCAAGAGTGCCCTGATACTCAATGTGCATACGAATCGATGCAAGCCTACAAGGAAGTGAACAGATAGGTGGATAAATTTCTATAGCGCATGAGTATCTAACTGCAAGGGTGCATTCAAAAATAGAAAAGTATCCATGCCCCCGGCATGATTGATTGCTTCAGCAAGTTTTAATATATCATTCGCACTCAAACTGCCCAAATGGAATTTTAGTGATCTTCTCATTATCCATCCTTACTATCCATCCAATCAAATAAATTGTATTACTGCATTACGCGATGGATATCTTAGACTTATAAAATTAATTGAGTTGCAATAAGTGTTGAAATGAGCTAAAAGGCCAAACAAGTAATAGAGAAAGCAATGAATTTCTGCAATACATAAATGAGGTCTCTTGAGCCAGAGATCGACTCAAAGCTAAACAGCACACTGTAGGTTTGTTACTCCAAAAATCAATCCAATCCTGATCGCTTTGCAGAGTGCATTGTGGATAAGAATAAGCAGATCTCAGATATTATGAAGAGTATGGAATATAAGTTCTTATTCTTCTCGAAAATAACCTAGCAATGCTTGGCCAATAACAACTCGGTTGATACATGCAGTGAACAAGTTATTAAAGGCTTAAAGGAAGTTATTCAAAGAACTAAAACGAGCATCCATTCTATATGATTAGACTATGAATATTTAAATAACTACATCTTTCAATTCCCAAACTATCCAATCTAAAAAAGATAATGTATCAAGATCATATTTTCTACTAACCTTTAATCCTTAATGCTTCATTTTTATGATCTTTTTGTCTTACGCTGTAAATTTTAAATTTGGTTTCTTAGTCTATCGTTTTCCTTTAAGACAAGCTATTTCTCTTATATGCATCTTTCCATTTTTATTTGGTACTAGTCCATTACCTATTTTACCCTTCTTAACATTCCTGACAATACCTTCTTACCTGACTTCTTCGATTTCATCTTTCCTTCAGCCTTTGCAGATTTTAGGCCTTGATCTTTTTCGATTCTTGGGCTTTTAAAATTTGTACTTTTGCTTAATGATTTACTTATATGAGAGGGTTGCGATGGCTGCTATTTTTTCTTACCCCACTCAAGATTTCTCTCCCTAGCAGTTTTTACTGCCCCAAATATAGGTGGTTTCAAATGCTGTTGAGTTTTAAAGCGTCTTAATTTGACCTATGGCGATTATTTGAATATCAAGCCTTAAATTTTTGATGTACTTGCCTTACGGACTGACTCATGCACATATGCAGGCAAAGATTTAATATGGAATATTCGCTTTATCTTTTTCTGAGCACCAAGTTCATAGAGTTTTTGCGATGATATCTTTCTAATACTCCTGATGCTTGACGATTACATCCAAGTTATAATAATAATTAATTGATTTCAGTTTTATGAAACAATAAAAAATACAAATAAATATCTAAAACTCATTATCATAAAATGTTGTTTTCAAGGTTTTTTATTAATAATAAAATTATGATTTTCACCATCTACAAAGATGGCTTTTCATTCAATTTTATCTTTATTTTTCTTAATTTTGGGTTATGCTATTCTAATCGAAATTGAGAATTTTTAAAATCAATATATGATTATTGTGAAAGCAACATGAAATCGCTGGCAAAACTAACTAAAATTTATCTCTGCGCTCATCCTAAGCCTGTAAAGATAAAAAGCATAAAATTATGTTATTTTGGAAATACCTTGGTTGATATTTAAAAGCTAGCTTTTCCCTATAGATTATATATATTTCTAAAAATAGAACAAAAACTATGTTATCAAAGAAGCAGATATGTTTTATCACATATTTATTCGTCAACATCTTACATGGGATGCTACTAAGTTCCTTTGGACCCACCATCATCTACTTCACAAAAGTCACCCAGGAGGATTAAACCTATTTTTCGTTTATGTTCTTTACGAAATCAGTGGGATATTTGATTGGGGGAGCACTTGCCAAGGTCATCACTAAGTATTTTACATATCATCAACTCTTTTCTATTGTCTTAGCAACATGTGCATCTGCCCTCATTATAAGTTCTTTTGACTTGGGCTTTTGGAATCTTTCCATTTCTATGATGATCGTTGGATTGACGTAATGCATAAAAGATATTCTTTGCACTCTATGCATTTTCTAGCTGTTCTTCCATGATAACGAAGAATATTGGCTTCAAATTTCTCACATCTTTATCGGAATAGGAGGACTAATTGGCCCAATCGTCGTTCTCTACACTGAGGAGCTAGCCTTTCGAGCAGTTGGAATCCTCTTTTTGCTAGCCTTAACACCTTTGGTCATTTTGAAATCTCCATAGGATAAATCCCGATAATAAGATAAAGCTTAGTAGGGTAATTAGTTACTTGAATTGCCCCTCACTGCCGAGATAGGACTATGTCTTATCATCTTTACCTATGTTGGGCTAATTGCTTCCTACATAAACTGGATGCCAACATATGCAGTCAAATCGGGAGCCCTTCATGAAAAATCAGCTGACCTCTTAGTATCCATATTCTGGATAATGGAATTGAGCGGAAAGATAGTTTTGCTATTTATCAAAGACACCATTCCTAAAAAGACATATTTTCTTCTTAAGTGTCTTCTTATAAGTGGAGTTATTTTGGTATTCTTACAGTTTTTAGAATATTCTACTGTAGTTTGCTATTTTGGGGTTATCAGTGCAGGTTTTTTCCTGTCTGCGCTTTATGCGCTGTTCTTTACTATTGCTCAGTCATATGGATATAAATTAACTGAATCAGCAACAGCAAACATGACAATTTGCTCAGTGCTGGCTTAAGGCCTGTTGGTAACCCCCATCGGATATTTGATAGGGATATTGGGGGAAAAGACTTTTATCTATGCAATGTTTGCCATCAGTGCAACTATGCTTTGGACCTTCATTATTACAAACAGAATAATGGAGAGAGGATTAAAAAGGCAAAAGAG
>JACCDV010493064.1_pt1 | contig 10287 bp, 12 predicted proteins | sample 7446131 | NCBI WGS metagenome assembly JACCDV01 (sample SAMN15323448, study PRJNA562643) | freshwater metagenome | isolation source: river surface water | place: USA:Blue River Watershed | collected 2017-08-17
ACGCAAACCACCCAGAAGAACATCCTGGGTTGATTTAGGCCCTACGTAGCCAACGATTCCGCACACCCTACTAATTTACGGCAGAATGGCTAGTTGTGAACGCTTCCGGCTCCGCCAACAGCAAACAGAGCGCCAACCCAACGCCTTTTGTGGAGATTTCCCGCGCCGATTGGGCAGCCCTTGGAAATGCAACCGAGCTGCCACTTACTGAAGACGAGATCTCCCAGATTCGAGGCCTCGGAGATTTTCTAGACCTGAAAGAAGTGCGCGAGGTTTACTTGCCGCTGTCTCGTTTTCTAAACATCTACGTCTCAGAATTCTCAAAGCTGCACAAAGCAACCAGTGATTTTCTTGGTGAGCGAAGCGCAAAGGTTCCATTCATAGTCGGAATCGCAGGATCGGTGGCCGTTGGTAAATCCACCGTTTCACGATTGCTTAGAGAATTATTAGCTCGCTGGGAAGGCACACCAAAAGTTGCCCTGATCACAACCGATGGATTCTTATATCCAAACGCCGAACTTGAAAAGCGTTCGTTGATGCACCGCAAAGGATTCCCAGAATCCTACGACCGTCTAGCTCTTCTGAATTTTGTGGCAGATATCAAAAGCGGCAAACAAAACGTTCAGGCTCCGGTCTACTCACACCTGACCTACGACATCGTTCCAGGTAAGTTCGAAACTGTTTCTTCGCCAGATGTAGTAATCATCGAAGGCTTGAACGTGCTGCAGTCCCCTGGTCCTGATCAAGAAACCACCCTGAGTGATTACTTTGACTTCAAGATCTACGTCGATGCAGAAACCAGCAACATTTCTAAGTGGTTCCTAAATCGTTTCCATGAGTTGCGGGAGTCTGCCTTCACAAACCCGGAAAGCTACTTCCACCGCTACGCAGAGATGCCGCTGGAAAAAGCTCTTGAGCGTGCCAATGAGATTTGGAACACCATTAACTTGCCTAACCTGACCGAGAACATCATGCCCACTCGCTCGCGAGCAACTCTGGTTCTAAGAAAAGGCGATCAGCACGCCGTTGAAAGCGTTCTGCTAAGAAAGCTTTAGTTCGCGCTCAACCACTCGGGCAATTCGCTCGGCCCAGCTCTGAGCTGTTCCTGCCTCCATGGCCTCAACCATCACTCGAACCAGTGGCTCAGTCCCGGAGGCGCGAAGCAAGACGCGACCGTTTTCTCCAAGTTCAGCTTCAGCTTCCTTGACGACTTTTTGTAATTCGGCATTGCTATCGACGCCATCTTTGTTCACCCCGGGGACATTTAGTAGCACCTGCGGGTAAACCTTCATGGCTTGAGCCAGCTCTTTCAAGCTCTTTCCAGTTGATGCCAGCTGGGCTGCAAGCTGCAGGCCAGTTAGGATTCCATCGCCGGTGGTAGCAAAGCGCGAGAAGATCAGGTGTCCTGATTGTTCGCCGCCAAGGGTGTAGCCACCCTCACGAATTTCTTCCAGAACGTATCGGTCGCCAACTTTAGTTTCGATTAACTCGATGCCGGCTTGCTTCATGGCAAGTCGAAGACCTAGGTTGCTCATCACGGTTGCAACCAAAGTGTTGCGAGCTAGGTCTCCGCGTTCTTTGGCTGCAAGAGCAAGAATTGCCATGATCTGATCGCCATCAACTACGGCTCCGGTGTGATCAACGGCGAGAGTTCTGTCGGCATCGCCATCGTGCGCAATCCCCAGGTCGGCTTTGTGCTCAACAACCGCTGCTTGCAGGGCACTCAAGTGAGTTGAGCCACAACCCTGGTTGATGTTGTGTCCGTCTGGGTCGTTTCCTATGACAAAGACATTTGCACCTGCATCCTTGAAGGCAGTTGGTGAAACCGCACTTGCCGCACCATTTGCGCAGTCCACAACAACCGTGATTCCCTTTAGGGTGTTGGGCAAAGTTCCAAGCAGGTGAACCAGGTAGCGATCCTCGGCATCTGCGAAGCGCTGCACGTGACCGATTTCAGTGCCAACTGGAGCAAGCGGCTTTTCGTTTAGGGCAGCCTCGATTTTGTCTTCGACCTCGTCCGGTAGCTTGTGCCCGCCGCGCGAGAAGAACTTGATTCCGTTATCGGGAGCAGGGTTGTGAGAAGCCGAAATCATCACGCCGAAGTCAGCGTCAAGGTCAGCGGTTAGAAAGGCGGTTGCAGGCGTTGGCAAAACTCCGGCGTCGTAAACATCGATGCCGCTGGAAGCAAGTCCTGCCGAAATGGCAGCTGCTAGAAATTCACCGGAGATTCTAGGATCGCGGCCAATGACTGCCTTTGGCTTTTGACCTCTGCTTCTGGCTTCTTGACCCAAAACGATTGCTGCTGCTTGAGCGAGCTTTAGGGCGGAATCGGAAGTGATGTCTCGGTTAGCGAGACCTCTTACTCCGTCGGTGCCGAATAGGCGAGCCATGATAAAAAGGTTAGCGAAATCTGAACGAGATTAACGCTTCGAGAACTGAGAAGCCTTTCGAGCCTTCTTAAGTCCAGCCTTCTTACGCTCCTTGATGCGAGCATCCCTTGAAAGGAATCCGCTCTTCTTTAGAGTCGCGCGGTTGTTGTCCTTGTCGATCTCGTTTAGTGCACGAGAGATACCTAGACGAAGTGCACCTGCCTGACCAGCTGAGCCACCGCCTGAAATCTTTGCGATTACGTCGTAGCTACCTGATAGGTCTAGAACTGTGAAAGGGTCCTTGATTAGCTGCTGGTGCAACTTGTTTGGGAAGTAGTCAGCTAGTTCGCGACCGTTTACCTTGATGACACCGGTACCTGGAACCATGCGCACACGTGCGATTGCTTCCTTGCGACGACCAAGACCAGCACCTGGAACGGTGAGTGGCTTGCGAACCTTCTTGGTCTCAGTCTTTACTGACTCAGCTGGAGTTTCAGTTGAGTAGTTAGAAACTGCTGCTTCGGTTTCGTTCTTAGGCAAGGTATTCCTCTAGTTTCTTTTTGTGCCAGTTATTACTGGGCTACCTGATCAATAACAAATTTGGTTGGCTTCTGGCTTGCGTGTGGGTGCTCTGCACCTGCGTAGACCTTAAGCTTTGCAAGCTGGTCGCGGCCTAGAGAGTTCTTTGGAATCATTCCGCGGATGGCTTTTTCAACGGCCTTCTCTGGGCTCTTCTCTAGAAGTTCTGAATAAGTAGTAGCGGTTAGTCCACCTGGGTAACCAGAGTGACGGTAAGCCTTCTTCTGTGAAAGCTTTGAACCGGTAAGAGCAACCTTGTCGGCGTTTACGATAATGACGAAGTCACCGTTGTCCATGTGAGGAGCAAAGGTTGGCTTGTGCTTGCCGCGTAGCAGCGTTGCTGCCTGGCTTGCCAAACGGCCTAGGACTACATCGGTGGCGTCAATGATTAGCCACTTGTTATCTAGCTCGTGAGCCTTTGGTGAATACGTACGCACGCTAATTTGCCTTACTTTTTCTTTAGTCGATTTCGTTTATCCAAGATCTTGCAAACCCTGGAATCTAGGGGTCCTAAGACCCGCAACAAGTTCCAAGTTTAGCCCCTGCCAAGGACTGGGGTCAAACCCTAATTTTCGTCCAGAGACCGCAATCTACGGGCTTTTTCGGCCTGTTTTGCCAGCTCGGAATCCCTCGGATAGCCCACCTCAATAAGGCTCAATCCCCTGGCTCCCAGCACCTTAAATGACCCCACCCTGCTCGCCGATTCCAGCCGGTCCTTGATGTCCTGAACACTGGCTCGACCCCGCCCAACGGCAACCAAGGCCCCGGTTAGGGACCTGACCATGTTGTGACAGAAGGCATCACCTTTGAGCTGGATCTCGACAATTCCGCCTTCTTTACGATTTCTTGTAATTCGGACATAGCGAAGGTTTCTGATTGTTGTAGCCCCAGCCCGCGGCTTACAAAAAGCCCCGAAGTCATGAAGCCCAACAAGTACCTTTGCAGCCTGACGCATAGGACCCAGGTCAAGATCAACTTTCAGCCTTAGTACGTACCTCACGAGCAAGGCATCAAGGACGGTTGAGTTGTCCGCGATGCGGTAGCGATAGCGCCTGAAGCTTGCCGAGTATCTGGCATCAAATCCGGCGGGGGCTTTTTCGAAGCTGAAGACTCTGATGTCCTCGGGCAAAGTGGTGTTGATCCGGCCTGCAACATTTAGGTTGCGGCCGATTCGCTTGAGAGCCGCCTCGGACAAATCAACATGAACCACCTGGTGCTGGGCATGGACACCAGCATCGGTTCTTCCTGCTACCCGAAGTCCAAAGTCTTTGGGGTCTTTGCCAAAAATTACCTCGAGGGACTTTACTAGCTCACCCTGAACTGTTCGAAGCCCCGGCTGCTTGGCGAAGCCTGCAAAGTCGGTTCCGTCGTAACCTAAATCAATCCGGTAACGACTAAACCCGTCGACCGACAGGTCAACGGGTTTTGTCATTGCTTGGTACTACTTGCTCTCTTCTTCAGAAGCAGGTGCTTCTTCTGCTGCAGCGGCAGCCTCAGGAGCCTCTTCGGCTGCTGGTGCTTCCACTGCTGCTTCGGTAGCTTCGGCAACTGGTGCCTCAGCTGGCGCTTCCACTACAGCTTCAGGAGCTGCAGTTTCAACTGCTGCTTCCTCAACTGGAGTTTCGGCTACTGCTTCCTCGACAGGAGCTGCTGCTTTTGGAGACGCCTTTACAGCGTTCTCAAGCTTTGGCTTCTTGTTCATCTTCTTGGCCTGGACTGGGTCCAAAACCAATTCGACTACTGCCATTGGAGCATTGTCACCCTTACGGAAGCCAAGCTTGGTTATGCGGGTGTACCCGCCCTGGCGTTCTGCTACTAGGGGTGCGATGTTCACAAAGAGCTCGTGAACTACGTTTTTATCAGTGATCGACTGCATCACTCGACGGCGAGAGTGCAGGTCACCGCGCTTTGCGAAGGTAACCAGTCTTTCGGCAACTGGACGAAGGCGCTTGGCCTTGGTCTCGGTTGTGGTGATCGACTTGTTGATGAACAGCGAACGAGCCATGTTGTTAAGCAGCATGCGCTCGTGGGCTGGACCGCCACCTAGACGTGGGCCCTTGGTTGGGGTAGGCATCTTGTTTCTCCTCTAGTTTTCTAGGCGCAGGTACTAGACCTGGTCGTCCTCTTCGTAAGTTGAGCTGAAGTAAGCAGCGTCGAAGCCAGGTGCTGACTCCTTGAAGCTCAAGCCCATCGAAACCAACTTGTCGCGAACCTCGTCAACCGACTTGGAACCGAAGTTTCTGATGTTCATTAGCTGCTCTTCGGTTAGCCCGATTAGCTCGGCAACAGTGTTGATGCCTTCGCGCTTTAGGCAGTTGTAAGAACGAACGGTTAGGTCTAGTTCTTCGATTGGAAGAGCTAGCTCAGGAGAAAGGGCAGCCTCAACTGGTGCTGGACCGATCTCGATACCCTCGGCTGCCTCGTTTAGCTCACGAGCTAGACCGAATAGCTCAACCAGGGTTGAACCAGCCGATGCAACTGCATCGCGCGGGGTCATTGAAGGCTTGGTCTCAACGTCGACGATTAGCTTGTCGAAGTTGGTGAACTCACCGGCACGAGTAGCCTCAACGCGGTAAGAAACCTTCAGTACTGGTGAGTAGATGGAGTCGATTGGGATAACGCCTGGGTCAGAGTCAGGGTTTCTGTTCTGTGACGCCTGCACGTAGCCGCGGCCACGTTCGATGGTTAGCTCAACCTCGAACTTTCCCTTACCGGTAAGAGTTGCGATAACTAGCTCTGGGTTGTGGATCTGAACACCGCTAGGAGCCTGGATGTCGGCAGCAGTTACTGTGCCGGCAGTTGACTTCTTTAGGTGAGCAACAACTGGAGCGTCGTTCTCAGAAGAAACAACTAGTTCCTTGATGTTCAGGATGATCTCGGTCACGTCTTCCTTAACTGCATCAACAGTCGAGAACTCGTGGCTAACGCCATCGATTCTGATGTTGGTGACAGCCGCTCCCGGGATAGAGGAGAGCAGGGTGCGACGGAGAGAGTTTCCTAGGGTGTAACCGAATCCCGGCTCAAGTGGTTCTAGTGCGAACCTTGAGCGGGTCGGAGAAAGAACTTCTTCGTTTAGTGTGGGGCGCTGAGCAATTAGCACTTGCGTTGGTTCCTTTCAGCTGGACATCCGCTATTTGATGCCCAATTTTTTAGGCTGCCAAGTGGCCACTTGGCAGTTTGTTGCTGGGGTTAAAGCTTTTGTAGTTAGACGCGGCGACGCTTTGGAGGGCGGCAACCGTTGTGAGCCTGTGGGGTCACATCCGAGATTGAGCCAACCTCTAGTCCTGCTGCCTGAAGTGAGCGGATTGCAGTCTCGCGACCAGAACCTGGTCCCTTGACGAATACGTCAACCTTCTTTAGTCCGTGCTCCTGAGCCTTCTTGGCTGCGTTTTCTGCTGCCAACTGAGCTGCGAATGGAGTGGACTTACGTGAACCCTTGAAGCCGACGTCTCCTGATGATGACCAAGAGATGACTGCGCCTGATGGGTCAGTGATCGAGATGATGGTGTTGTTGAAAGTCGACTTGATGTGAGCCTGTCCAACCTGGACATTCTTCTTCTCTTTACGACGAGGCTTACGGGCTGCGCCCTTTGCTGGGGTCTTCGCTGCGGTCTTTGCCGCGGTCTTCGCTGCTGCCATGATTTTCTCCTAAGTCCTTTGGCGCCCGCTACTTAGCGGCCTTCTTCTTGCCGGCTACGGTGCGCTTTGGTCCCTTACGGGTACGAGCGTTGGTCTTGGTTCTTTGACCGTGGACTGGAAGTCCCTTGCGGTGACGAATTCCCTGGTAGCTACCGATTTCAACCTTGCGGCGGATATCTGCTGCAACGTCACGACGAAGTTCACCTTCGGTCTTGTAGGTACCTTCGATGTGGTCACGAAGAGCAACTAGTTGATCGTCGGAAAGGTCCTTGACTCGGATGTTCTTGTCGATTTTGGTTTCTTCTAGAGTCTTGATCGAACGAGTGCGACCAATTCCGTAGATGTAGGTTAGGGCGATTTCAACACGCTTCTCGCGTGGAATGTCAACGCCGGCAATTCTTGCCATTTGGATTACTCCTGTTTGTTTAGAAGGTCTGTAGCTTCCCGCCCTAAATTTCTTTAGGCTCCGGCCTTCTCCGGAGGTACCAGCTATTTCTAACTGTTTGGAAAACTATTGAAGATATTCAGTTGTGGTGTTGCAGGTGTTTCTTTAGCCCTGGCGCTGTTTGTGGCGAGGGTTGTCGCAGATGATCATGACGCGACCGTGGCGACGAATAACCTTGCACTTGTCGCAGATCTTCTTGACGCTTGGGTTAACCTTCATGTCTCTTACTTTTCTTAAGGGTTTTTTGCAAAACCGATTTACTTGTAGCGATAAATGATTCGACCTCTGGTGAGGTCGTAAGTGCTCAGTTCAACAATGACCTTGTCCTCAGGAAGAATACGAATGTAGTGCTGTCGCATCTTTCCAGAGATATGTGCCAAGACTTTGTGTCCGTTGGTCAACTCGACTCGAAACATTGCGTTCGGTAGAGCTTCCACCACCGAGCCCTCAATCTCAATGACGCCGTCTTTGTTGGCCATAGCCTCACTTATCTTCTTGTCTTTTAGGCACCAAAAAACCAATCCGAAAAAGGGATTTTGCCTTTAGGGCCAAAAGTCCAGCTTAGGCGAAAACACGCCGAAATGGAAATTTAATTTCTAGGCCGAAAGGCCCCCGAAGGGCACCCCGAGCGCTTCCAGCCTTGCTTTTCCGCCATCTGGGCTGGTCAAGACCCAGACCCCGGATTCGGTGACCGCCACCGAGTGCTCCCAGTGGGAGGCATCCGAGGAGTCCTTGCTAACCACGGTCCAGCCATCGGCCAAAACCTTGGTTTTGTTCGATCCCGCCGTCACCATCGGCTCAATTGCCACCGCCAAACCCGGGGTGACCTTGGGTCCTAGTAAATCGGTCCGAAAGTTATAAACCGGGGGCTCTTCGTGCATGCTTCGCCCAATTCCATGGCCCACATAATCCTCCAGGATTCCGTATCTACCCTGGGCTTCTATATAGTCCTCCACCGCAGCACCAACTTCACCCAAACGCTCGGCCTTGGCTAACGCTGCAATACCAGCCCAAAGGGAACCTTCGGTGACTCTGGAGAGTTCAAGCCTTGCCTTGGCCTTGTCGGTTTCAGGAAGTGACCCATCGGTATTTGGAACCACGATGGTGATCGCGCTATCGCCATTCCAGCCATCGATTTCTGCTCCGCAGTCAACAGACAGAATGTCGCCGGCCTGCAAAATCCTGGCTTCTGCTGGAATGCCGTGAACAACTTCGTGATTGACCGATGCGCAAATGGTGTGGTTATAGCCTGCGACCAGTTGAAAGTTTGAGTGAGCTCCGAAGGACTCGATGGTTTCGTTAGCAATTCGGTCAAGCTCAAGAGTCGACACTCCGGCAACGCATGCGTTCTTCACTGCTTCCAGTGCTTTGGCTGTAATCAGGCCCGCTTTGCGCATGGCGATGAATTGCTCAGGGGTTTTTAGTTCGAAGTCAGCGCGAGACATTTTGCTGGAAGCTCTAGTGCTGGTTCTTGGCGTTTAGCGCTTCGATGATTCTTGCGGTCACCTGGTCGATTTCACCAAGTCCATCAACCATGATCAATAATCCGCGAGCTGCATAAACGCTAATCAGTGGAGCGGTCTGCTCTTCGTATACCGCCATGCGGTTTCTGATGACGTCTTCGGTGTCGTCGGATCTTCCCTGCTCAATGGCGCGCTTGGCAAGACGCTTTACAACTTCGTCGGTATCTGCGGTTAGCTGAATCACTGCATCCAGAGATGAGTTGGTCTCATCGAGAATTGAATCCAACTCGTCAACTTGGTCGGATGTTCTTGGGTAGCCATCGAGTAAGAATCCGTTTAGGCAGTCTGGGTTTTGCAGTCTGTCGCGAACCAGCTTGTTGGTTAGCTCATCTGGAACGTATGCTCCGCGGTCCATGTATGACTTGGCTTCAAGACCCAGCGGGGTTTCGTTTTTCACGTTGGCGCGAAAGATATCCCCTGTTGAAATTGCTGGGATACCAAAGACTTCTGAAAGTTTTGAAGCCTGAGTTCCCTTGCCGGCCCCAGGTGGGCCAATCAAGAGAAGCTTCATCACTTCAGTAGGCCGTCGTAGTTGCGCTGCTGCATCTGAGCGCTGATCTGCTTCACGGTCTCAAGTCCAACACCAACGATGATCAGAATCGAGGTTCCACCGAACGGGAAGTTCTGGTTTGCGCCAACTAGCGAGAAGGCAACAAGTGGAATCAATGCGATTAGACCTAGGTAGATCGAACCTGGGAAGGTGACTCGAGAAAGAACGTACTCGAGGAACTCGGTGGTCGGGCGTCCTGCGCGGATACCCGGAATGAATCCACCGTACTTCTTCATGTTGTCTGAAACTTCTTCAGGGTTGAAGGTAATCGCAACATAGAAGTATGTGAAACCGATGATTAGCAAGAAGTAAAGTGCCATGTATAGCGGGTGGTCACCCTGGGTCAAATAATTAGAAACCCACTGAACCCATGGATCTACTCTTCCCTCAGCGTCTGGCTGGTTGAACTGAGCAATCAGAGCTGGAAGGTATAGCAAGCTCGAGGCGAAGATAACCGGGATAACACCAGCCATGTTTACCTTGATTGGGATGTAGGTAGCCTGGCCACCGTAGGTTCTTCTTCCAACCATGCGCTTTGCGTACTGAACTGGAACACGTCTTTGTGACTGCTCAACTAGAACAACCAAACCAACGATTCCAACACCAACCACGATTACAACCAACAAAGTCTCGATTGAACGAGTCTCGGCGATTGCCAATAGTGAGGATGGGAAAGAAGATGCAATCGAGGCAAAAATCAGAAGCGACATTCCGTTTCCAACACCGCGCTCAGTGATGAGCTCACCCATCCACATGATCAAACCGGTACCGGCAGTCATGGTGATAACCATCATGGTGATGGCAAGAGGAGAAGAGTCGGTCAGAATCGGAAGCACACAGTCAGCTCCGAACAAGGCTCCCTGGCGGGCAACTGCAATCAAGGTAGTTGACTGAAGAAGTCCAAGAGCAATAGTTAGGTACCGGGTGTACTGGGTCAAAACTGCCTGACCAGACTGGCCTTCTTTGTGCAGAGCCTCGAAGCGAGGAATAACAACGCGAAGCAGCTGGGTGATGATCGATGCCGTGATGTAAGGCATGATTCCAAGAGCAAAGATCGAAAGCTGAAGCAGTGCTCCACCGGAGAAGAGGTTAACTAGCTCATACAAACCAGAGGTGTTGTTGGTTTGTGCCAAACACTGCTGCACGTTGCCATAGTCAACGTAAGGAGCAGGGATGAAAGAG